>Ga0115002_10000598_pt1 | contig 50425 bp, 36 predicted proteins | sample ArcticOcean_MG_C_8_FD_89576 | JGI IMG/M metagenome (GOLD analysis project Ga0115002, IMG submission 89576) | Marine microbial communities from western Arctic Ocean - ArcticOcean_MG_CB11_86 | ecosystem: Environmental > Aquatic > Marine > Oceanic | place: Arctic Ocean: Canada Basin | collected... | reverse complement strand
TCGATGGACCATGTTTATTCAAGATGTCAGCGAGGGGGACGAGGTTCTTGCTGGTGGCCTCGACTGCGCGACCGCGGTTTCAATTCAACGTAAACGTGGTCCTTGGGAATTTCACCTTGAGGGAATTCTTGGCAACAATGGCGATCAAGTGAATGCAAATCGCGAGGGTGACTTTTGGGCGATTGTCGTTATGCCCTCATCCTGGATCATTAAGGACAACCTTGAAGCGGTCTTTCGCTACCAGTATCAAGGTAGCAGTGAGACAGAGGGAATTCGGCTTAACTCGCGCTACATTCGCCGCGCTGGTGCTCGTGACGGCTTTCCATCGTTAGCCAATGGACGAGGAGATGAACACCACAGTTGTTATTTGGGTATACACAAGCTGATCAACAGCCATTACCAAAAAATTCTGGCCGGTGTCGAATATGACTCTCTTCTGCAAAATGGAAATGAATTGTTCGGCAGCTGGTCAGCTATGGTGGCCTATCGAATTTACTGGTAGAGGCTACTCTCAACGGCCCTTGTAGACTTGTTCTTAATCTTCATGTGGCCTCGCCTTTTTTTGCAACTTCGGCGTGGACATCGACCGTCTCCCGGATTAATTGCTCCAGTTGCTGACCGTTGAGGTTCTGTTCTTCAGCAATGACAAACGACGGAACGAACAACGCCTGCTGGTCATGACTGACGATCAAGACGTGACGGCCATCGTCACCTGCGGATGCGACAGAAAAGGGGAGCATGAAAAGAAGTAGGCAGAGGATTGGAGTGCCAATGCTTTTCAAATTTCACCACCAATCAGAGAACGTGGATGAATTCTATTCGCAGCCAGGCTGTAACGCGCAGCCTCATCTCAGATGTATCTTAATGAAGCGGCCGAGCGACCGGCAAATAAAGAACCCGTTGAACTCTCCGATCCCAACGTCGCTGTGATGGCTTGACCGGATATCGATCGTCGAAGCGGTCTGTCACAGACCTGCCAGTTGCGCATTGGCGTCGCCGAAGCTATCCATCGACACGCCCATGCGATTCATAATGGACAAGTACAGGCTGCACAGTTTTCGCTGCTCGTCATCCTCTCCGCTATAGTCCAGAACACGTCCGGTCTTCAGCGTCCCACCCAGCCCGCCAGCAGTCAGCAGTGGCACCTTTGTGGAATCGTGGCGGCTTCCCGACCACATGTTATTGACCCACAGCAGACACGAATTGTCGAGCACCGTGCCGTCGCCTTCGGGCATCGCATCGAGCCGTCCAGCCAGATAGGCCAGCTGACTGCAATAGTAGCGTGAGATCTTCTCCCAATCCTCTGAACGATCATTGTGGGAGGCTGAGTGATGAGCGTTGCGAACGCCCAGGAAGGGGTAAAACAGGCCCGAAATATCACGACACAACAGGAGTGTCCCCACGCGCGTCTTGTCTGTCTGAAACGCCAACGCAATCACGTCACACATCAGCCGCATGTGCTCGCGAATGTCTTCCGGCAAACCGTTGTCCGGTCGTTTCATTGTGACGACTGATGCTCCGCGATGTTTCGCACGGTCGGCTGCTTTGTTCTGCTGAATTCTCTGGCGTTCAATCCGTTTTTCCACTTCACGTACGCTGGTGAGATATTCGTCAAGCCGGGAACGGTCACCGAAACTGGTCCGACGTCCCAGGCTGGCCGCCTCTTCCCGTACTCGGTCCAGCACACTCTGATTACGACGACTTCCTCGATTGTCGAACAGACTGTCAAACGCCAGGGACGGATAGACTTCCATCGGAACCGGTGACGTCGCGTTCTGCCAGGAAATATGCGAGCTGTACGCCATCGAGAAATTTGTTTCGTGGTAACCCGTAATCGGTTGCTCGCAACCGAGCACCATACTGGGCTGCGCCGTCTCCTGTCCCAGTCGACTGGCTAGGACCTGGTCGACACTGATCCCGCCCTTCAGTTCGGCGCCTTTTTGTAGAGACGCCCCCGAGAGGATGTTTCCCGTCTGCCCAGGATGAATGCCGACTCCGGTTGAATTCTTGTTGAACAGCCCCTCAATCACATTCATCTTTGTCTTCAGCGATTCCATCGGAGCCAGGCTGCGGCTGAGTTCCATCTCGGACCCGGACCCTTTGCCCCACCAGTGATCCGGATGAACACCACAGGCCATGAAGAGCGCGGCAAACCGTTGAGGAAATCGGTCTTCAGCCCCCGTGTCCGATGATTCAGTACTCCAGGCAGGAATGGACTCCAGCCATGGCAGAGCCAGCGTCACACCGGCACCGCGCAGAACGGTCCGTCTTGAGATTCTCCGTGCCAGCTGATCGTGCGGTCGATGCATCTGTTATTGTCCTTCGGAGTGGCCGCCACTACGCCTGTTTAAAAACTGTGGACTGGTCACGATACTTTCGATCAAGCTTCCGAAACGGTAGTCGTCAGCTTCGAGTTTCACTCGCATGTCGTGAACCAGCAGATCATCCGAAAGAATCAAACTGCGTCCCAGCGCAAAGGATAACAGCTTTCGACAGAGGTTATTGAGAAATTCGTCCTGGCGATGCTGCCGGAGATATGTCTGCAGACCGTGGAGGCCGGTGCCCTCCTGCCCGCCCGGAAAGACCGCATCCGTACTGACAGGACGACCACCCAGATCTTTTGTGCGTCGTTCCCCGACGGGTCCATACCCTTCAAATGCCAGGCCGATTGTATCGAACCGCTGGTGACATCCGGAGCAGCTTTTGTTGTCGCGGTGCCGGGCAAGGGCTTCCCGCAGTGTTAGGTCTCCCAGGCGGGACTCATCTGCCGGAAGTTCAGGAACGTTCGGAGGGGGCGGCGGGATTCGTTCCCCCAGCAGGTGGCGGGCAACCCAGTAACCGCGTTTGACCGGACTTGTTCGCAGCCCCGGCGCGTTCTTTGTCAGAAAGACGGACATCGGCAGCAGACCACCACGACCGTAGACATTCGCATCGTCAATTTTCAGCCACGGGCCTGTCGCAGAGAATGTCCCGCCGCTTGCTGCAGAAGCTACAGCAGGTAGTGTCTCCAATCGTTCGTCCGGGATGCCATAATGACTGGCCAGTGTGGCATTCACGAACGTGTGCTTCGCATCGAGAAAGGCGAAGACGGAACGATCCTGCTGAATCATATCCACAATAAAGTGAATCGGCTCTTCGAACATCGCCTGCCGCAACTGGTCTGTAAAGACGGGGAATCGCACTCGGTCGACGCTGTTGTGTTCCTCGAAACGCCGGAAGCCGAGCCAATTGCCGGTAAATTCTGTTGCCAGCCCCCGGATGCGCTCATCCTGTAGCATGCGCTTCGTCTGTGCCTGCAGGACATCCGGCTGTCGCAGACGGCCGGATGCAGCTAGATGCCGCAGTCCCCTGTCAGGAATGCTGGACCAGAGAAAATAGCTCAGCCGACTGGCGAGTTCATCGTTCGTCAGTGGCTGTCGCTCGCTGCCGGACCCGGCCATATCCATTCGAAAACAGAAATGCGGAGACATTAGCACGTATACGATCAGATCCTGAATCGCCTCTTCGTGGTTGAGTCCATCCTGCTCACGCAGTATCTGATAGTACTTGATCAGGTCTTTCCGTTCAGTTTTCGAGAGCGCGCGGCGCCACGCGCGGTCAGCAAACTGAAGCACTGCCTGAATGTGTCCGGGCTCGGCTTCCAGACGTGCCTTTTCTACCCAGCGAATTTGTTCGTTGATCTCGTGGAAATAATGCTGTATCGCTGTAATTTCGACATCGCCTCCACCCGTGCGCCGGGCTTTTTCGACGTAGACCGTGTTGAGTTGACGAATCATCCGGTCCGATGACGCATCCTGATTTTCGGGCCGGGCGAAATCGAACTGAGGTTCACGCATATAACGCGAGTCGGTCCGCTCGAACCACAGAAATCCGGAGTACTGTCGCATCGGTGCCCGGGTCACAAAATCCAGTTCACGCCAGAGAGCATCCAGTTCCTTTTGTTTCGCAGTGTCCAGGATCATGTCATAGAGCGGGCGATCGTCACGGAAGTAGCCCATCATGCTGTGAAACCCCGCACTCAACAGGCGCCCTTTTTCACCCATCAGCTTTTTGGAATCCTGCACATAATCGCGACCACGCTCAGACACATAAAATGCGTCCGGAAAGACAGAGCAGAAGCGGCCAAATGCCGCTTCATACCGCTCCCGTTCCACATCGTCAGCCGGGACACGGAGTGCTGCATCCAGCATGTTGACCGCTGGTGAAGCTGCTTCTCCAACCTGCAGGATGTCCCGGTCATAGGTCTGCCGGTGCGCCACATACTGCCGGTTCTTCCACAGCACAAACGGCTGGCTGCCGACATGACTTCCCTCAATTGTCATATCCCGAAAGCGAGGTCTGAGTCTGCTACGGAGTGCGACAGTGTAATCCCGCATCCGCTCGCATTCACGCCGCGCATCGGCTGGCTGCAGCGTTTCCGAAGGCGCCCCGGGCCATAGATCCTGAAGTCGCATGATCGGCCCGACGGAGATCTGTCGGTCCTGACTAACCAGCAGTGACCACACGGACTTCAGGTATTTTTCGCTGACCCCAGTCCTGGCCGCAGTCTGCTGCAGTGTCTCCGGGCCGCGACCGAGCTTTTCGCGGAAACGGAATTGCCAGGCGGCGAAGAAGTAGTCGGCCAGATCCGTGGGCTGACGCTGATAGAACTCCACAATGCGTTTGACACAGTATCGATCCCGATCCGTATCCGTGACGACCGCATGCGCTGCAAAGCCAATCCCATCCGGTTTCAGAACCAGATGCTCCACAACCTCGCGGGACGCGTCCAGATACTTCCCCAACAGGGCCGGTGACATTGCCAGCGACTCGCCGGAGTTGTCAAACCCCGCGGCATTTGCCGGGTCAACGGGAAACGTACGCGTCGGACGGATATCGATTCCTGTCAGGTCACGGATGGAAGAATTGTACTCTGCGTTGCTCAGTCGCCGGGCCAGGACGGGCCCTGGATCACCGGCATTCCGTCGGGCTTCATACTCACGGGCCGAATGGATCCAGGCGACGACAGCTTTGCGGTGCTGTGCAGCAGGCTGACGTTGTGCATCTTCCGGCGGCATTTCTTTTGCGGCAATTCGTTCCAGCACAATCTCCCAAATCTGATGCGATGAGGCGACCGTGCCCGCACTCGTGTAGCCACTCAGATTCAATTTCGCTTCCTGCCGATCCTTGCCGTGGCAATCCAGGCAGTAGGCGTTCAGAAACGGAATCACAGTACTGCGGAATTCACGATCCAGCACCTTTGCGGCGGAATCCTCTGCCCGCACAGTCGGTGACATCAGCATGAATACAGTCAGAAAGGCCGCACCGTAGACAATGTGTCGAGCGATATCCAACCACGGCCGTATGTCACTTGTCAGATAGCCAGGTTTCATTGTTATGAAGAACGATCCCATGACGTGTGAGAAGGGGCAGGCTGTGCCGTCTGGATTGTAACATGCCTTCCTGCCAGGTGAGGATAGCGATGAGAGTTTGCTGGTCCAGTTGGCGAGTTGTCACAGGCAAGCCACGAGGATGCTCTTTCCTGACTGCTGACGGTGCTGCCATGAAACGACTGCTTGATTACCCGCCTGCCTGCGGCAGGTCGGGAAGAGTGAGCTGAAGGAGACTGCAGATCAGATGTTGATCTCATACCCTTTGCGGTTGTCCCTCGAGAGGAATGAGTTCGCTTCCGAATCACCCACAATCTTGCGTTTGGCGGGATCCCACGTCAGTTCGCGATCCAGTCGCATGGCAATGTTCGACAGGTGGCAAATCTCCAGCATCCGGTTGTGAGTCCAGACGTCGGAAATCGGCTGCTTCCGCGATCTCATGGCGTCAATGAAATTCGCCGTGTGATTCTCGGCCACCGGACCACCGTAGACTTCTTCGATGGCACCTGCCGGGAGCGGATTGTCCTTGAGATCTTCGACTGGCATGCCGACAATCTTGCCGCGATTCACGAAGAATCGTCCCTCGCTGCCCTCGAATAGAATGCCGTTGTCGCCTTCATTGGTAATCAACATCTCAATATCGCCAGGCATGTCAGCACGGATGTTGAACTTCGTCGCGATGTTGAATTGATCGTCGACCAGCGGATGACCGTCCTTGTACTCAACGGCCAATTCGTAATTGAGTGGAGTCACCTTACTCGGCCCAGTATCGCTGGCGCCGATTGCCCAGCAGGCAATATCAACGTGATGCGCGCCCCAGTCAGTAAGCTTTCCGCCGGAGTATTCATGCCAGTTGCGGAAGGAGTAGTGGCAGTTGCTGTAGAGTGGCACGCCGCCGCCATAACCTTTGCGCATTTCGGGCAACGCTCGATAGGCAACCGCGGGTGCCGGTCCAAGCCACAAATCCCAGTCCAGACCCTCGGGTACTTGAGTCGTGGGAATCTTCGGCGAGGGACCGAAGCCACCGATGCCGCAGGTTACTTTCTTGACTGTTCCGATGCGACCAGCCCGAACGAGGGCAACAGCCTGCAGGAAGCGTTGTCCCGATTCTGTCCGCTGCATCGTGCCGACCTGGAATACACGACCGGTCTTCTTGACCACCCGTTCAATCAGCTTGCCCTCGTCGATCGTCAACGTGAGCGGTTTTTCACAATAGACATCTTTGCCGGCCAGCATCGCCTCAACAGCAATTTTGGTATGCCAGTGATCGGGTGTAGCAATCATCACGGCATCGATGTCATCCCGGTCGAGAACTTTACGATAGTCGCGGTAAGCATCCGGTGCCTTGCCTTGTCGGCTGCGGACCTTCTCCACGTTCGCTCCCAGGACGTTCGCATCCACATCTGCTAAGGCAGCAAAGTCGGCAAACTTGGTCGACTTGCTGGTAATCGACCAGCCCTGGTTTCGCAGACCAATGGTGGCGAAAACAGGTCGTTCGAGTGCTGACTGATAACCGACTGCCCGGTTGCCCGCTGAGAGCACCAGACCGGCGGAACCGGCAGCCATACCTGCGAGAAACTGACGACGGGAAGCTTGATAGTTCGTGGTCATAACAGGAAGTCCTCTCAGATGGTACGCCGACCGATGCTGGCTGGTTATCTGGCCCTGTTGTTCAGGGGCAGATCCAGACTTGAGTTTACGCTTTTGGAGAAAGAACGTCATTAGACACCCGGTATTAACTTGGTCTCGTGTCTTTACCTCGACTTAGAAAACCTGGGCTCAAGTCGACTAACGTTTCTCCGGCGGCGGTCTGCTGGTGGCCCTTGTGATCATCCTCTGGATCTTCAGCCGCGAAAATCGACACCGATAACGCAGATGGTATCGCTGCCCACTTCCCCGGCTGGTCAGCATTCGTTAACGTCATGCGGCATAGTTGAACCTGACGAACGCTCCACTTACGATACTGCTGAAGAGACAGATACCCGTGTCAGTAAGCCCAGCGGCAAATAACTCCGTTACCAGCCCAAGGTGTTTCATGAAAAACCTCAAGCAAGCTGCCAACGCCCTCGTCCTGTTGTTACTGGTGGCTGTGACCAGCGGCTGCGGTGGATCAAACGCCAAGAAACTGGAGGGGCAGTGGAACGTGGAAACTATTCTGACCGGATCACAACTGTCGGGGATGGCCAAGTATACGGAGGGGATGCCTCCGGGTGCCCGCCTCAGCAGGGTGACGATGAAAGGTACTGCCAATTACCACGCCAGTGGCACGATGAATCACAGTCTTGAGCTGATGACGATGACGGTAGAGGCGGAGGGTCAGGCTATTGAACTGGCTTTTCAAGGGAGCATGTCGGGGACATGGACGCTTGAAGGAGACACGTTGACAGAGGTTACTACTGACATACAGATGAAACCCGCCAACGAGTTGACGACAGCAATTTTCGCGCAGGCGGATCCGGCGGAGTTCGAAAAAATGTTTGAAGATGAGCTGGACACGACGGTCTCCACGATCAAGTTTCTCAGCGACGATGTGATAGAGGAGACGGAACAGGAAACCGGTATTACAGTGACCATGCGCAGAGCACACTAGTCGAAGGGGCTAAAGCGACGCCTCCAGGAGTATCCGATGTCCAGTGCCACCATTCAAACCGCCCCGGCCGATACCGCTGAACTTCCGCCGATGCCGATCGAACCCTCCTGGATCACCGAAGGAGATCCAGTTGCCCGGGGTACGATCCTGACGCAGAGTGCGGACAAGAGAGTTTCCAGTGGACTCTGGTCCTGCCAGCCTGGCAAGTTTGAGTGGACGTTCAGCTGGGACGAATTCATCCACGTGCTCGAAGGTGAGGTCGAAATCCGAGAAGACGGCACGGACAACAGTGTCACGCTACGAGCTGGCGACATGGCCCACTTCCCCCTCGGCATGAAGACGCACTGGCACGTGAAACAAGCTGTACGTAAGTTCTTTGTGATTCGCACGCCCGAGCCCCTGGAACTGTGAAATTCCCATCGGGACTAGAGGACAAGGTGTAAGATATCCTCTAATTCGGCCTCGATCACATTCGCTCCAGCTCGTCGCCCCGGCCAATCCGGCTTGTTCTCTCGACGCCACTGGATATATCCGTCGGTCGTTTCTTGATCCTTTAATTCCAGTCGAACATGGAGCGGGAATTCCACTTCGAAGGGCCTGGCTCGATTGATCTGTCGGATGGCCCTGGCGGCACCTGCGACAATGGCTGGGTACGTCGTTTCGGCAGGATAGAGCCGCACATCCCCATCACGCTTGGCTTCTTTGACTGCTACCGTGGTCACCGAGCGACCGAGCAGTTCCGTTGCCTCGCGGCAGGTGCCACTACAGCCGGTTACCAGCAGAATCGGCACTTTGTGGCGATGCGCTGCTGCGATGGCATAGGCGGCGATTTCGCCCCCCGGTGTACCATTGAACCAGTACTGCCGTCGTCGACTGCTCGACCATGTATGGGCCAATACGGCGCGCTGCGTGCCTTCCATTGCATGCAGACCGACCAGCATCACTCCGTCAAAAGAGCTGTCGAGTCCCTGCAACAGGTGCGCATGACCACTGACAAGCTGCGCTCGCTTATCCAAATGTTCAAGGACCAGGTTGCGGTCCCGAAACCCGTCGTCCCTTACGAAGACCTCGGTTGCCCCTGCTTTAAAACAACCCTCCACGGCAGCATTAACATCGTGCGTCAGCAGAAGGCGATAGTGCATCACCCTCGGGTCATCCGCACTGCGGTTCCGAGCCCAGTATTCGTCGACTCCGGTCGGCCCTTCACTGTCCACGGCAATCATGATCCGAATCGAGTCATTCACCGCGGCTCGCCGACGTTTAAGCACCTCTGTGACAACAACTTCAAGTTCCTCTATATAGGGAACATGGTCCCTGGAATTCACCCGGGTGAGTGTCAGGCCGAGTTGATTCTCACCACGGAATTCGGGGCAGTCTGCCAGCTTCAGCTCAAACCGCCAGCCCGCCAGGCCGCCGCGACGCTCGCCGGCCCTGACCGTGCGGATCTTGTCGGCAGCAATTGCCTCTCCGTTGATGTCCACGGATAACTGCGAGGGGTGATCCAGCGCGTAGACCCAGAACGTGAGGGTTCCCTCGAGCGACTCTCCCTTGCGGCCATCGGCCATCAGGAAAGGGAAGGCCTGCCGTCGACCTACCGCGTCTTCCGCAAAGGAGATGATCGGACTGTTCCTGTGACCTAGTGGGCTGTGCCCCTCGTCGTACCAGGGATAATTGCGAATCGGCGGCTTTCGATCAGAGATTCCCTTGCCCATCGGCAGGTAGCGATAGGTCCGCGGTCCGGCATAGATCGACTCTAATGAGGAGACGGCCTTGGTCCATTCAGCAATCCGTTGTTGTTGTTCGAGCGCCGCCGTCGGCTCGCTACCAAAGTGGATTCCGACATTCCAGAAGGAGATGCTGTCGGCCCCCCAGGCAAAAAAGTTGGCTGCGGCACCACGTGCTTCCGATGCCGTCAGTAGCATGCCCTGGTAGTTCGCGGCATGCTTGGCCGACATCGCCACCGGCCGATCGAGGATCATCGGTGGCCCCGCATCGATGCAGCCCATCATGTTGCCCATCACGACGATCACGTCCACGTTTTTCCGCCGGGTGATCCTGGAGAATTGATCAACTCGCAACTGCGGATCGGTATTATTCCATGTGGAGACGACAATGTAGTCGATCCAGTTGTTCTCTACCCAGGATTCAATATCAGCGCCTGCCAGCCAGCAGGCGTCGACCGACTCGGCCACACGCACTCCGAGTGTGAAAGGCTTGCGGCCTTTCCGGTCCGCAACGTCAGCCAGCATGCGACTTATCTCGCCCATGTAGCGGGTCATGATCACGGCCTTTTCACGGCCCTGGTCACGAGGAAAGTGCTTGGCCCAGCGGACGAAATTCAACTCCAGGCCGTCGACGTCGTATTTTTCCACGATCTCCCGCATGATCGCCAGACGATGCGCACGGACCTCCGCATAGGAATAATCCAATGCGGTCTCGTTGCTGCGACCATCTGGCTGCTTGATGACAAACTGTGGGTTGTCGATGGCAAATTGCGGACAGAGCGGATTGGCCGGATCGAGCGAACTGTGATGTGTATCACTCATTCGCACCGCGGCGAGTACTTCCTTACCCTTCGCGTGCATGTGTTGTGTGACGACCTCCAGGGCGTCGGTGCCGACAGCCCGCAGATGGCGAATTCCGTTTACCCAGTGGCCACCCTCTCCGGGCGGGAATCGATCGCCCGATACCTCGCCAGCCTTGGATTCAAAGGTGCAGATATCCGGAGTGGCAGCCAGGAATACAAACGTGGAAAACGGGACTGCAGCGATTTCCCTATCCAGCCATTGCTGGATGAACTCGACAGGTTTTTCAGCAGGAAGTTCGAACAGGAACTGCGCATCGTCGTTAAAGATACGACGAGGTTCGGCCGTCTCCGCGGTCGCGACCGAGAGCAGCAGGTAGAAACAGCTGGTTGCCAGGATCGTTATTGCGAAGCGGTAAAGCATGGCATGTATGTCACGGTCTCGTGAAGGGTCACGTGCTACTGCAGAACCGACTCGTCCAGGACGACCCGGTAAATCGTCCCCTCGTAACCCACGATCAATAGTTCCCCGTCGGCATCGATTCCAAATGAGGCTGGCTTCTCTGGACAGCTGCCAATCTGCCGGACCATGGTGAGCTGCCGGTTTTTCTGTGTCAGGGCCCAGATCTGCTTCGATTCAAAATCGCTGAACAAGTAGGCGCCGTGATAGGACGGACTGCGATTTCCCCGGTAGACATAGCCTCCCGTTACCGAGACCCCCTGCTTGCGACGGTAGGAATACACGGGGGGAGTGAAGTTTTCTCCCCGTCGCTTGTACTGGTCTGAGAAGCGAGTGAATCCTTCATAGACATTCCACCCCATGTTCTCACCAAGGCGCGGCATCGATACCTCTTCGAACAGGTTTTGGCCAATATCGCCGACGTACATCTCGCCTGTCTTCGAATCCCAGCTGAATCGCCACGGCATGCGAAAGCCATACGCCCAGATTTCCGGCTTCACGCCACGACGAGCATCCTTGAAAGGATTCGTTGTGGGGATCGCATAGGGCTTGCCCTGGCTACGATTGTCCACGTCAATCCGCAGGATCTTGCCCATGAAGGAACTCATATTCTGGCCGTTGCCGAGCGGATCCTCCTGGGGACCACCGTCCCCTGCCCCGATGTACAGATAGCCGTCAGGTCCAAATGCCAGCATGCCGCCCCAGTGAAGCACCGTTGGCTGCTTGATCTGCAAGAGCCGCCTGGATGCTCCGCCGATGTCGCGGCTGAGGTCCTCGGTCGCCTGACGTTCCACAATCACGGGTGAAAACACATTGTCTTCCTGGACGTGGTAGTTCAGATAGTACTTGCCGTTCTCAACAAAATTGGGATGGAACGCCAGGCAGAGCACACCTTCAAATTGCCCGGTGATGGCTTCATGGCTGATGTCGGCAAACAATTCCTTGCGGTCGCCGTCGGCACTCTTGATCAGCTGCCAGATCTTGCGAGTCTGCTGTTCGACGACCAGAACGGTATCACGAGTGCCTGGCTTGGCAATCACCCAGACCGGATGATCAAACCGCATTTCTTCCGAATGCAGGGGTACCAGCGTGACCTGTTTGGCGACGGCCGGAATCTCTGCCGGCATGCCCGGGAAAGCATCGCCCTCCTGCTGCCTGAGCGTTGTCAGGTACTCGATCAGGTCGGTAAACTCATCCGCCTTGACTGTCTTGTACAGGTCGTTGGGCATCAAGGACGTGGTCACACGTTTTTGTTCCTCGATGGCGTCCAGTGGGATTCGCACCAGCTTGCCCTCGGCATCCAGCAGCTGAAGTTCCTTGGCAGTTTGCTGCCGAACAACGCCAGTATGGCTCTTGCCATCGACAGTAATCACGATCTGAGTGGCATAGTCGGCATGAATACCGGCACTTGGTTCCAGTACCGACCGGATCAACTGATCGCGGCTGTACTTGTCACCGATGACGGAGAGGTCAGGGCCAGCCAGTCGTTGTTTGCCGGCAATCACATGACACGTCGTACAGGCCGCTTGCTTGGACTCAAACACCTGCTTGCCACGACCCGCATCGCCAGGGTTGGCGGCGGCCGATCTGTAGCTGTCGAGAATGGCCTTTTCTTCCTGACCGCTGACGGAAGAAGTGAGACAGACGGCAGAGATCAGCAGAGCGTGGAAGAATCCTTGTTGTCGCCAGGACATGGGCTATTCCTTAATAGCGGTTGCCACCACATCCAGAGTGCAACACAGCTGTTGCAGCTGTGTTGACCGTTAGCTGACTTCGGCGATCGGATCCATCTGGGTGAGGTACTGCGGCCGGCCAGAAGGATCACTGATCGTCGTCGTGCGAGGATCGATGCCCAGGTTGTTGTAGACCGTGGCAAAGATTTCCTTGACGTCGACCGGTCGAGTTTGAGCGTCGCCACCGAGGCGTTCCGTCGTGCCGATTGCCTGGCCAGTTCGCATGCCGCCGCCAGCCATGTAAGCACAGCTGACGCGGGTCCAGTGATCACGTCCGGCGTTCTTGTTGATTTGCGGAGTTCGACCGAACTCGCCCCAGACCAGGATCGTCACATCGTCCAGCATGCCGCGCTCTTCCAGGTCTGTCACCAGCGCGGCGACCGCCTGGTCAATTCGCGTGCCATGATGGCGAACGAGTCCCTCGTTGTCGCCATGGCTGTCCCAGCGTCCGAAAGTGAGTGTGACGCAACGTACACCGACTTCGACAAGCCGTCGTGCAACCAGCAGCATTTCATTGTTCGTGTCAGCGCCGTCGTACTTGTACTTGAATGGCTTGCCGTCGCCATACCGAGCGCGAATGGCGGGATCTTCCTTGGAAACATCGAGTGCTTCCACAAGCTTGCTCGAAGTCAGAACATCGAAAGCCTGTTGCTGATACGAGTCAACACCTGCGAGCTCGCCACTGGTATCGACCTGGCGACGCAGCCGGTCAATGCTGGCCAGCACCTGCTTGCGATTGGCCAGCCGATCGGTGGTGATGCCATTGAGTTTCATATCGGCCAGGCCTTGCCCGTCGGGAACAAACGGCCCGTAGTTCTGGCCGAGGAATCCTGGAGTTCCTGGATTGCGCCAGACGCCGTCGGTTTTCATGCCGATGTAAGGTGGCACACTCTTGTCGACCGGTCCCTTGAGCTTGTGCAAGACGCTTCCCATGGCAGGAAAGCCGCCGATGGTTCGCATTTCGGAGTGTCGCCAGCCAGTCATACACTGGAAGGAATCGTGGCGCCCTTCACATCCGACGACTGCCCGCAGTACGACCGACTTGTCCATGATGCCGGCAATTTTCGGGAAGCACTCGCCGATCTGGATGCCAGGTACATTGGTCGCGATCGGTTGGAACGGACCGCGGATTTCCTTGGGGGCTTCTGTTTTGATTTCCCACATGTCCTGGTGAGGCGGACCACCACCGAGGAACACGTTGATCACGGCCTTGTGATTGCTGCCCGTGCCTGCTGCAGCTTCGGCGCGGTAGATGTCGGCCATGTTGAGGCCAAAAGCCCCGACTCCCAGGGCGCCGATTTTCAGCATGCCGCGACGACTGATGCCATCGCAATAATTACTCTTGGCTGGCTTCGATCCAAACACAGTCAACATGGTGCGAATCTCCGTGGGTGCGTGATTCTTGTCGGCCCAAAGGCCCTTCCTTTATATCGTCTGGATGCCGTTTCAGGCAACGATTGATTTCTCGAGCGGCTGTATTTGACCAAAAAAAAGGTTCTGAGACGAGTCCAGTTGGCCGGCGGGGATAGGACAGAATAGTCGGATTGCGGGCTTTCGCCAGGGAGTTTCTATTGGCCCTCCGGTCGTGGGGTGAACTGGAGAGCATCATTTCTTGAGGGTGGGAAGTGAATCGATGACGAGGTCCTCTGCCCTTTCGAAAAGACAATTCACTCAAACTCGCTTTTCCCCAACATTACACCGACAGTACAATCAGGCGGGGCCACGTCGCATCACCTGGTCAGAATAAGTGAGAACGGGAGCGAGATGTGCTGAGGGTTTACTCGAACAACAGAAGTCGCGATTGTCAGGGAGTTTCACGTCGCGACTTCGTCCAGGCTGGCAGCCTCGCGCTTGGCAGCCTGACATTACCAAGCCTGCTGGCGGCGCGCGCCGCCAGCGGCCAGAGTTTTGTGCAAGACAAGTCCGTGGTGCTGCTCTACTTGTCCGGTGGTGCCAGCCACATCGAGACGTTCGATCCCAAGATGACGGCACCCGTGGGGAATCGCAGCGTTACTGGTGAAGTCAGCACAAACATTCCCGGAGTGACTTTCGGCGGAACCTTTCCGCTGCTGGCCAAACATGCCGATAAACTGGCAGTCATCCGCTCCTTCAGCCATTCGGTCGGTTCTCATCCGGATGCCCATGTCCACGTGCTTTCGGGCGGTACGGATCCGGTGGGAAAACAACAGTCCGGTTTCAGCATGGGGTCATGTTACACCCGATTGCGCGGGACGAATCATCCGGACACAGGTTTGCCGACGTACGCATTGCTGACTGAGCGAGAGATCGACGGACAGTATCGCATGGAATTCGCTCGTGTTCACAAGGGATCCTGGCCTGGTGACCTGGGTGGATCGTATGCACCGTTCGAACACCAGGTCGGTTGGAGTGGTGAGGAGAGTGGTGCCAAGCAGAATAACAACCCGCTTGCTGCAAACATGAAGCTGAACATGCCGGTCGGGGTGCTGGAGAATCGACTTCAGTTGCTGCGATCGATTGATCGCTTCAATCGCCAGTTGCATGGCAACAGCCAGATGGACGACCTGGACAAATTCACTGGCCAGGCGACGGACCTGATTCTGGGGGGAGCGGCCGAGGCATTCGATTATGAGAAGGAAGACAGGCGACTGGTCGAGCGATATGACACGAGCCAGATAAAGATCGGTCACAAGCTGTTTCGTCCATCGACGCTTGGCAAGCAGATGCTGGTTGCCCGGCGATTATGCGAAGCTGGCTGCGGCTTTGTCACCGTTCACAGTGCTGGCTGGGACATGCACGCGGATGACAACAATCCGGGAATGGTCACGGGGATGGACGTGCTGGGTCGCAGCATGGATCAGGCCGTCTCTGTATTCCTGGAAGATATTGAAGAGCGTGGATTGAGCGAGAAAATCCTGTTGGTGATCACCGGTGACTTTGGTCGCACCCCGAAAGTCAACAGGAAGGGTGGTCGTGATCATTGGGCCAAACTCGGCACGCTGGCATTTGCCGGGGGCGGCTTACGGATGGGCCAGGTTATAGGTCAGTCGGCTCGTAACGCCGACGTGCCAGGGACGACGCCGATTTCCACGCCGCAAATGATGTCGACCGTGATGCACACGCTATTTGATGTTGGCGAAATGCGGCTGCACCCCGGTTTGCCCCCTGCACTGGCTCGCTTGATCGAAAACGGCCAGCCGATCCAGGAACTACTGTCCTGAGTCCCAGCATCTCGGCACTCCAAGCCATTTCAGACCGTCTGAGACAGAGACTCTGTCTCAGGAATAGACTCTGAATGGACAACCTGCGGCAACTTCTTGCTGGAGTCTTCAGCCAGGCTGGCTGACGATAGTTTGGTCGTGTTATCGCCGAAATAGCGATATTGCCAGCCCACTCGCCAACCATGCGGCAGACGATCTGAGGGTAGGTGATCTGGCTTGCGTTGCTTCGTGGAATTGTGCTATCAGTGCTTGTCCAAAAGGCGTAAACAACGTGAAGAGAGGGTGGATATTCTACCTCTGCCCGGAAAGGTCGGCTCCGAATGACAAAATCGTTGACTACCCTCGTGCTCTGCGGACTTTTGACCATCATTGGCTGTGCGGCAGAGACCGAAGAGGAAGTAAAGATTGACGGCCCCAGCGAAGAGGAGATTGCGGCGAAAAAATCCCAGGATGAGTTCAAGAAAGGTCTTGAATTCACCGCGATTGAAGATTGGGACAACGCCATCAGCTCCTACACTCGCTCAATCGATCTAAACGGCCAGTTCTCCAAGGCCTATTTCAACCGCGGTCTGGCCTATGGCAATCAGGGTGAATTTCGACTGGCGATTGTCGACCTCAGTGCTGCCATTGAAATCGACCCAGACTATTTCGACGCCTACCGCTTTCGCGCCTCGGCCTACGGTACGACCGGAATGTACGACGAAGCAATCGTTGACTATGGCGAAGCAATTCGGCTGCGACCCGACGAACCGGCTGCCTATTATGGCCGTGGCCTGAAATACAGCCGCCAGGGTGAATTCGATAATGCCGTGCAAGACTTTAACGAAGCGGTGCGGCTTAAGACGACAAACGCTCGCGTCTACGTTTTGCGAGGGCTGGTCTTCAAGGAGCAGGGAAACAGGGACAAGGCAGAGGCGGACTTTGCCATTGCCCGCTCGATGGGCCTGCAACGCTAACTAACACCCTGTTCGACAGGACGTGGCGCCAGCGTCCCACGGATGCTGATGCTGAACTTGAGAGCCATGCGAATTGCTATCGCTAAGTACGGGCAGGAAACAAGCAGTTTCAGTCCCGTCCCCACCACGCTTGATACCTTCCGCATCTATGGACTGTCGGAGGGCCAGCAGGTACTTGAAGCAGTCCCCGCATCCGGCTCGCTGGCTGGATTCCTGCAGGCTGCTGCTGCAACCGGTGAAGCCTGGGCACCGCTGCCGATTATCAGTGGCTGGGCTGGGGCAAGTGGCAAAATCACTCCCCCAACCCTGGCCTACTTCGATGAGAAAATCCAGGCAGGGCTCCGCGCCGCCGGTCCGATCGAGGGCTTCTATTTCGACTTGCATGGTGCCGGTGAAGCTGAAAATGAGCCCGACACGGAAGGCTACTTGCTTGAGCGATGTCGACAGTTGCTGGGGCCAACGGTACCGATTGTGATCGCGCTGGATCATCACGCAAACCTCACCCAGCGGATGGTTGATAATTGCGATGCCCTGGTCGCACATCGCAGCCAGCCTCATCAACCTTACGAGACAGGCCAGCTGGCGGCACAGATCCTCTTCTCGATTCTGCAGGGAAAGATCCAGCCGACGATGGCCTGGCGAAAGATCCCGCTGATCACGCACCAGGAACAATTTCTCACAACGATTGACGGCCCGATGCGTGAGTGGTTCGAGCTAGCACGAGAAATGGAATCCCGCCCGCATGTCGTCAGTGTTTCGACATTCCCCATGCAACCATGGCTGGACGTCCCCGAGGGTGGCTGGGCCGTCAGCGTACTGACGAATGACGAACCCAGCCTGGCTGATTCATTGGCCGCGGAACTGGCCGCTGCCGCCTGGAGTCGCCGTGATCGATTCCTGGTCCAGCAGAGCGTTGCCCCTGCCGAGGCCGTGCAGCGGGCCATGGCGGCAGACAGCGGAGTGGTGATCCTGTCCGATACAGGTGATAGCGTGTTCGGCGGATCGACCGGGGATAGTACCTGCCTGCTGCGAGAGCTGATTCGCCAGAATGTGGACCAGTTGTCACTGGTACCATTAGTCGATCCCGAGGCGGTCGAATGTGCGATTCAAGCAGGATTGGATGCAGTAATCACGATCGACGTTGGCGGCAAGCTCGACTCCCACTTTCATCAACCGGTCGAGGTTCGAGCCCGGGTGGCCGGCATTGGCGGCGGTCGAATCGAGGCGGATGTGATCGGCATGAGTTCCTTCGACATGGGCCGTGCGGTATTGCTGGAGGTCGGAGCAATACGAATTGCGGTTAGCGAAAACCGGGGTGTGGGAGGCAATCACCCTGCTGTCTATCGGCACTTTGACCTGGAACCAGCCGATGCCAAGCTGGTTGTGCTGAAGACAGCCAGCAACTGGCAGTACTATCAAGAGATGACCTCTGAGGTGATTCGCGTCGATACGCCGGGCCCGACCATGTCCGACCTGGCTGGCTTCGATTGGCAACACCTGCCCCGCCCGATCTATCCGCTCGATGAGATCTAGCTCCAGGTTGCAGGCTGGAGATTACAGCTTTCCTAAGCTGCAAGCCGTCGCCCCCGGTCTCCAACCGGCGTGTATCCTTATATAGTAAGCGGTTTGGCATCCCCTGCTCCAGGCACAAGGCGATCTCCTCGTGACATTTGATCTCGTAATTCGTGGTGGGGAGATTATCGACGGCAGCGGTGCCGACCGTTGGCAGGGCGATATTGGCATTAATGATGATCGCATCGCGGCCGTGGGCGAACTTGAAAACGCTGAGGCGGGCGCGGTGATCGATGCTCGCGGGATGGTAGTCACGCCGGGGTTCATCGACGTTCATAATCACTCCGACGGCTGGCAACTGAAGGAACCCAATTTCCAGAGCAAGACGCTGCAGGGCTTCAGCAGCGAAGTGCTGATGGCGGACGGAATCTCCTATGCACCGGTGGATCGCCACAACTGGCGCGACTGGATCCATTATCTACGTGCCCTGAATGGTCTGGTCCAATCCGACTATGACGGCTGGGAGTCGATTTCCGACTACATGCAGCGGCTCGACCGCCGCACATCCCAAAACGTGATCGCTCATATTCCCTACGCCAACATCCGCGCCCTGGTGAATGGCTTCGGAGTGCGACCGATTGACGATTCCCAGATTGTCCGCATGCGCAACTTGATCGAGGAAGAGATGGAAGCCGGGGCGGTTGGTCTGTCCACTGGCCTGGATTACATCTGCCAGTGCTTCTCCGATACCGATGAACTGGTGCAGGCATGCGAGCCGGTGGCAAAGGCGGGCGGGATCTACGTGACGCATGTCCGCTATAAGAAGACCCTGCTACCAGCTCTGGAAGAGGCCTTTGAGATTGGTAAACGAGCTGGGCTGCCGGTCCATATTTCGCATCTCAAAATCCACGACCCTCCCAGTCATGAGGAAGTATTTGAACTCATCGACAGGGCGGAAGCCGACGGAGTGGAAGTTACCTTTGACGTCTATCCCTACCAGTCGGGCTCAACCATGTTGAGTTACCTCTTGCCCTACGACATCTGGGAAGATGGCCCGCTGGCGGCCACGGCCAAGTTGGCAGACCCGGTGATTGCCAGTCGAGTTAAGACAGCCTTTGAAGCTTACCGGCGTGACCTTGACCAGCTACGTGTGGCCTGGCTGCCGGGCCACGACCGACAAGCGGATATTGGAAAGACGTTGCAGCAGGTTGTGGATGAGTCGGGTAAACCGATGGCCGACGCCCTGCTGGACTTGCTGATTGACCAGCACCTGACGGTCCTCTGTGTCATCGACGAGGGTGATGACGCCCTGGTGGAGCCGATGTTGGCCCATCGCCGCTGCATGCTGGGTACCGATGCGATCTACCAGCCTGGCGGGCACGTGCATCCGCGTGCTTATGGCTCCAGCGGTCGAATGCTAGGGACGCTTGTCAGGGAGAAGGGGCTGATGACACTGGAAACCGCCGTTCACAAGATGACCGGTTTCCCTGCACGTCGCTTTGGCATGTTGGATCGGGGGGAGATCCAGCGCGGATTTTTTGCCGACCTGGCTATCTTCGATCCGGAGTTGATCGCTGGCACGGCAAGCTACGACGACCCTTGCCAGCCCACCGTCGGCATCCGAGAGCTGCTGGTCAATGGCCAGGCAGTGGTAGCGGCAGGCGAAGCGGTCGAGCCCGGAGAACAAGCGCCCGGCCGCTGGCTCAAGTACCAGCGTTAGCTAGATCAACTCGGCAATTGGGAACTGGCCCGGTTCCACCAGGAAATGTGGTCGACCGTGCAGGTCATCGACGGTCGCTGTGGCTGCGTCGATGCCAAGATGCCGATAGAGGGTGGCGAAGACTTCCTGGAATGAGACCGGTCGATCTGTCGGCTCACCTGCCAGTCGATCCGTAGCACCAATAACCTGGCCGTGACGCATGCCGCCGCCAGCCATCAGTGCGCAGGCCACGCGGGGCCAGTGATCGCGTCCCACCTGGGCACTGATTTTGGGTGTCCGTCCGAACTCGCCCCACACCAGCACCGCTGTATCCTCGTCCAGTCCGCGGTCGTGAAGGTCGTCCACGAGGGCCGTGATCGCCTTGTCGAAGATGGGGAAATCTTCTTTCTCCCGGTTGAAGATCGTGTTGTACGATCCTCCGTGCCAATCCCATTTACTGTAATTCACCGTTACCACCCTGGCACCAGCTTCAATCAGACGGCGGGCTGCCAGGAAACTCTGTGGCACACGCGGTGCGCCGTTGCCATCGATGAACTTGGTCGGGTCGCCTTTACCATATCGCTCTCGTACCTGCTCGGTCTCGTTGGAGAGATCAAGTGCTTCGGCCAGCCGCGAACTTGTCAGTATGCCGAACGCTTGCCGAGTAAACTCATCCATGCCGTCCAGGGTTCCAGTAGCATCGATGTTGTTCCGTAGCCGGTCGAAGCTGCCGAGCAGAGTCTTGCGATCGGCTAGCCGATCGGTGGTGACTCCGTTCAGGACCATGTCCTTGCGAGTCGGTCCCAGCGGCCGGAAGCCGGACTGGGAAATGCCCAGGAACCCCGGCCCCGGTTCGTTGTATGGACCATGAGTGCAGGGATAACAGAGACTGATGAAACCCGGAATGCTGGGCCTCGCCTGGCCCTGCAATCTGGATACGACCGAACCGAACTGGGGCCAGCCACCGGTCGGGACCTGCCCTGCATGTGTACGGCCGGTGTAACATTGCACGGCATCGTGGCCAGCCTGGGCATCCGACAGTGAACGGATGACGGTGAACTTGTCCATTCGCTGGGACATCATCGGCAGCAGTTCACAGATTTCTGCACCAGGAACATTGGTCTCAATTGGAAGCCAGGGCCCGGCAACTTCCTTCGGAGCTTCCGGCTTGAGATCAAACAGGTCCTGATGCGGAGGTCCGCCCACCAGGTAGACCAGGATCACCGATTTCGGTGAATTCTTGATGCCAGCCTGCGCTTCCAGTGAGAGCAACTGCGGCAGGCTCAGACCGAGTGATCCGAGAGCACCCGCTTTGAGGAAGTTGCGGCGATTCACGCCATCACATTGGTCTGCCGATTTCTGCTGTGGATCGTAGATTGTAAGCATGGGTGCTGCTCTCGATTCTGGATCTTAGGTGTCTTCCAGCTATCAACCAGTATATCAAAGCTGACATCTGAGAGCGATTGCAACGTCTCTGCGTTCGTTCTGTCGCCCGACACACTATACTAATCGACACTTGAAGGCTGATAACTGATCTGATCACAATTGGAGTGTGCATGCCGATGAAATCCCTGTTTCCCCTGACCGTTCTCTTTTTCATGCTGCTCTTCTGCCTGCCCGCTACAGCAGCCAATCGAGTGATTCTCCAGGGAAATGGGAAACTGGCCATTGTTGAAAAAGATGGCAGCATCAGCTGGGAAATGCCCTGGGGTGGCATTCACGACATCCACGTGCTGGCCAACGGTCATATCATGGTCCAGCAGAATAATCGCAAGGTCGTCGAAATCGATCCGCAAACGCGTGAGATCGTCTGGTCGTATGATTCGACCAAGCAGAATGGGAACGAAGGCAAGCCTGTCGAAGTGCATGCCTTCCAGCCGCTCGCCGATGGCAAGGTCATGATTGCTGAATCAGGCGTCGGCCGAATCATCGAAGTCGACCGTGAGGGCCAGATCCATAAAGAGGTGCAACTGGTAGTGGACCATCCACACCCCCATCGAGACACGCGACTGGTCCGCAAACTGGCCAGCGGCTGTTACCTTGTCTGTCACGAAGGCGACGGGGCGGTCCGCGAATACGACAAAAACACGGGTAAGGTCTGCTGGGAATACCGAGTTCCGCTGTTTGGAAAAAAACGCCGGCCCGGTCACGGCCCCGAGGCGTTTGGCAACCAGGTGTTTTCAGCCCTGCGACTGGCCAATGGAAACACCCTGATCGCGACCGGCAACGGCCATAGCGTGCTGGAAGTCAACCGTGCAAAAGAGATCGTCTGGCAGCTTCATCAGCAGGACCTTCCCAACATCACGCTGGCCTGGGTGACGACGCTGGAAGTATTGCCGAATGGCAATTATGTGATCGGTAACTGCCATGCGGGACCTGACAATCCGCTGCTGATTGAGCTCGATCCGAAGACCAAGAAAGTTGTCTGGACACTGGACCAATACGAGACGTTCGGCAATTCGGTCCCCAACTCGCAAATACTCGATGTTCGCGGCAGCGTTCTGCGATGACAGTCACTCCTGACGGAAAATTACCATGAAGACCATCCCCGTCCTGAGCATGCTGGCCGGTCTGCTACTGATCCTGCCAGGATCAGTACAGGCGAATCCGGCCGCCAGCCATGTGAAACAACTGGTGGCCCATCGCGGAGCCAGTACCGAGAGACCCGAGTGTACGATGGCAGCCATCTCGCGAGCCATCGAGGTTGGGGCAACTGCAGTCGAGGTGGATCTGCGGACCAGCAAGGATGGCCGACTGTTTCTGTTGCACGATACCACGCTGGACCGCACGACCAATGGCAGCGGGCCAGCCAACCAGAAAACACTGGCGGAACTGGTCAAGCTGGATGCTGGCAGCTGGTTCGACAAGGCGTACAAAGGAGAACGCATTCCCGAGTTTCGTCAGGCTGCGAAGCTCTGCCGAGGTAAGGTAGATCTGTTGCTGGACCTTAAGGAGCAGGGGCTGCCCTATGCGGAGCTGGTGGCGAGCGAAGTCAGGCAATACGGTGATCCCAAGCGGACCATTGTGGGTGTCCGCAGCGTCGAGCAGGCGCTGCTGTTTCGCAAGTTGCTGCCTCGATCTCGCCAGCTGGGGCTGATTCCAGATCCGGAGGCAATCGACGCATTTGCGAAAGCTGGCGTGGAGATGATCCGCCTCTGGCCAAAGTGGCTTAGTGACAAAACGCTAGTTCCACGGCTACGGCGTCTGAAAGTGCAACTTCATCTGAATGGCACAACCGGGCGGCCTGCCGAAGTTGCCGAATTATTGCGACAACGACCCGATTCGCTGTCCTCCGACGACCCGGGACGACTGCGGGTCACGTTGACGGAAATGAAACGCAGCCAGGGGATGCTGGAACAACATCATCCGCTACTGGTGGCGAGGCCGCAGGACAGCCTGCTGGCCTCGACAGAGCGGCCCGGCGCTGAGTCGTCCCGTTATCTGGATTACCGCAGGCCGCGATTGCCAGCTGCACGTGATGGCCAGACTGGCATCAGTTTCAGCGTTGGCAGCGAGGCCCGATTGTTACCCGCGGGCCGAGATGAAAACATCCTCCAGGATGTCCGGGACTTTGTCCTCGCTACCGCTCGGTAATCCCCCAGGCAGACACGCCGCAGTTCGTTTCCGGTTCGCCCATGTACTTTTCCATGCTCGCCCAGGGCGATTCTCTGCCGGCCGTCGATATCATTGTGATCGTCGTCTACATCCTGGGGATTGTGGCGTTTGGAGCCTGGTTTCATCGTAAGAGCACGACGCTGGAAGGATTTACCGTAGGCAGTCGCAACCTTCCGGGTTGGGCGATCGGGCTGTCGATCCTGGCGACCTATCTCAGCAGCATCAGCTTTATCGCCAATCCGGGGAAGTCGTACCTGGGGAACTGGAGCCCGTTTGTCTTTTCGCTGACGATACCGATCAGCTGCTGGGTCAGTGCCAGGTATTTTATTCCACTCTATCGCAGTCGCCTGCAGACGACCGCCTATCAGCACCTGGAGAACCGTTTTGGCTACTGGTCACGCGCCTATTGTGGCATCGCGCTGATCCTGCTCCAGATCGGCCGGATTGCAGTCGTGCTTTACCTGGTGTCACTCGCCGTACACGAGTTGCTCGGCTGGGACATCGTGCCGGTGATGCTGGTGCTTGGTGTTCTTACCATCATGTACACCGTGGTGGGCGGGATTGAGGCGGTCATCTGGACCGATGTGGTCCAGGCAGTTGTGCTGTTCGTCGGCGGCCTGGTCTGCGTGGTGGTCTTGTTGTGTCGAATGCCGGGAGGCCCGCAGGAGGCCTTTACCTCCGCCTGGCAGGCCGGAAAATTCAGCTTTGGAGGATGGGACTTCAATCTCGTCATGGAAGGTTTCTGGGTCATTTTCATTTTCGGGATCGTTGAAAACCTGCGAAATTTCGGTATCGACCAGAATTATGTGCAGAGATTCTTAGCCGCCAAATCGGACCGGGAGGCGAAGAAGTCGCTCTGGCTGGGGGGCCTGATGGCGATACCAGTTTCTGCTCTGTTGTTCCTGGTCGGCACCCTGCTGTTCGTCTACTACGGCTCGATGGATAGTCTGCCGGAGGGCTTTCCGTCGGCGGACGATACGAAAGACAAGGTGTTTCCGTTCTTCATGGTGACCGAATTACCGGCGGGCCTGACCGGGCTGCTGATCGCGGCCGTGATGGCAGCTGGGATGAGTACGTTGGATTCGAGTATCAACGTCTCGGCGACAGTCTGGGTGATGGACTTCTACAAGCCGCTGATCAATCCCCAGGCCAGCGATGCTCGCTTGCTGAACATGACCCGACTGGCTTCCCTGGTTGTGGGCTTGCTGGGGACTGCTTCCAGCCTGTTGATGCTCCAAGCCAAAGCGGCGCTTGATACCTGGTGGACGTTCTCGGGTGTTTTCGGTGGAGCGATGCTGGGGCTTTTCCTGGTCGGCATCCTGGTCCGCCGTGCCACGCCACGGGGCGCCGTACTGGGTGCCCTGGCCGGCGTCCTGGTTGTCCTTTGGGGGACCACCTGTGCGGATCTTGAAGGCGGCTTCGCCGCGTTCAACTATCCACTTCACAAATTCATGATCGGCCCGCTGGCCACAGTCACGATCGTGGCGGTTGCCTGGCTGGAGACCTTGGTGTCGAAAGCCAGCGACTAGCCGGTGAGTGCCCCGTAGATGGCGTTGCGGAGGCGACCTTTGAGGTCACAGTGCCAGTTGGGATACAGCTGGGTCATCATCACTCCGTATACTTCGTTGACCGGATCAAGGAAGTAGGCAGTGTTGTAGGCGCCGCCCCAGTAATAAGTTCCCTGGGTAGAGAGGAAAGGCTGCTGGCCGACATCCTCGATGATGCCGAAGCCCAGTCCGAATCGATCAATCTGTTTGCCGTCAATGTCCATGTAGAGCTTGCCGATCTGGTTGCTTCGCATCACCCGAATCGTGCTTGGGCTGACAAGCCTGTTGCCATCCAATTCTCCCTCGCGGATCAGCAACTGGCAGAATCGCGAGTAGTCCCGCAGTGTGCTATGCAGCCCCGCTCCACCAGAAAAATAGGTGCCGGCAGATTCATGCGGTCGCTCGATCATGTCAAAGTCGATATTCAGCAGCCGGTCGGTGGTGGCGCGCTGTAATCGCTCCAGTCCCAGGGACGGATCAGGCCGATAACTGGTACGGGCATTGAGCAGGTCGATCGAGTCGTAGTAGCTGATGTCGACCGCGGGCTGGTAGACAGGGCAGAGTCGGCTGAGCTTGTCCGCGGGGGGGTAAAAGTGCGTATCGGTCATGCCGAGTGGCAGCAGGATTCTCTGTTGCATGAAATCGGCCAGCGTCAGCCCCGAGATAACTTCTACCAGGTAACCGAGCAGGTCGGTGTTGAGTCCATAGAGAAAGTGCTTGCCGGGGTCGAAGGCCAGCGGCAAGTCGGCAAGCAGTCCCATCTTTTCTGCGATTGTTACCTCGTCGATGTGTCCCCAGTCGAACACGCCGGCGTCACGATAGATCCGGTTCATGCGTGGATAGGTAAAGCTGTAGGCGATTCCGGAGGTGTGGCTGAGTAGTTGCCGGATCGTAATCTGACCCTTGGCTGGACGCGTCGCCCGCTTGTCGTCGCTTGTCAGCAGCACGGTCGGGTTGGCAAACTCGGGGATATAATCTGCCAGCGGGTCGGTCAGCAGGAGTCGGCCCTCCTCCAGCAGCATCATCACGGCCAGGCTTGTCAGGCCCTTGGTCATCGATGCGATCCGGACAATGGAATCGGCTGAGAAGGGGATCCCCTGCTCAATATCCTGCTGGCCCGCGTAGTGCTCGTAGACCACATCAGCTGGGCCGCCCACGAGCATCGAGCAGCCGGCCACGATGCCCGCCTCAACTTCGCCCTCAAGCAGATCCGTGATCCGACCCAGGCGGTCGTTACAAAAGCTAGGCTGTTTCATCGGCGAAGTGTCAGTCAATCAGTTTGAACGAGTCGAGATAGGCGACAATCGCTGCGGAGACGCCATTTGCACCTTCTTCCAGACCCATGATCTGGTAGAGCCGATTTTTGACGAGGAAGATCCGCATTCGGGCAGAAACCGTCCGGCCCTCCACCGTAGCGGAAATCACCAGGTCGCGACCCGGGAAGCCATTGGCCGTGATCCTGGTTTCGCTTGTCAGCGTGCCGCCCATGTTGCCGACAGCACCATCCCGCGAGCCATCCAGGACATCATTTGGATCCACCAGTTCGGTCAACTGGCTGTCGTAATCAGCATAGCTGGCGATGTAAGCTTCCGAGTCACTCTTCTCGTACAGGAACATGTACAACGTGACAGCACCTGCCTCGGTCTGCACTTGCTGTTGTGATTTGACCATGGTACCTGGAGCCATGATCGTGAACTTCCCCTCCACCGATGTATAGAGGTTCGCTGCGGTGCTGCCAAAATCCAATGTACTGTCCGACGAACTACAGCCGACGACGAGGGATAGACTTACGGCTATTGCCGGTAGCCAGCGTTGACAGAACATGACGAGGACCCTCAAATTTGAAGTGACGTACTACGGCGAATTGTAATGGTTTTCCCTCAGAGTGTCTGCCGTTGACACTGGGACGTGGCCATCTGCAGACGAGCTGGATTGTGTCAGCGATGGGGTTTTGTATCGCGAGGCACGTTGTGAGAAGATCGCGGCATTGCAGATCTGCTCCGGGAAACGCTTTCCAAGAAGGTTGCCAATGTTCCGACGCCTGTTGTTGCTTGTCCTGCTGCTTTTTCCGCTGGCAGAGTGCCGCGCTGCGGAGTCAGCTGCCCGGCCAAATATCCTCTGGATTGTGGGCGAGAATTTCTCCAACGATCTTGGCTGCTATGGGATGCGTAATGTGCAGACTCCGAACCTGGATCGACTGGCTGAGCAAGGCATCCGCTATACCCGCGTCTATTCGACGTCGCCGGTCTGTGCACCCAGTCGATCAGCCCTGATGACGGGCTGGTATGCGACCACGACGGATATGCATAACATGCGATCGCACCGCGATGACGATTACCGGCTGCCAACCGGCGTGCGGCCAATCACGCACCTCTTGGCAGATGCAGGCTACCATACTGCCAATATCACCCGGATTGGCGAACGTGTGGTCGGCACGGGCAAACTCGACCTGAATTTCGTCAACGAGGGCCCGGTGTATGCCGGCGATGACTGGGCGGAGCTGAAGGATAAGCAGCCTTTCTTTGCCCAGATCAATATGCCCGAAGCGGAATACGATATCTACGACCGTAAATCCGCCGAGAAGCCGCGGGTGAAATGGGTGGGAGAGGAGTGGCATCCGCAGGTCGCCACCGTGGACAACGTCAGTCCGCCGCCCTACTACCCTGACCATCCAGTTGTGCGTGAGGAGTGGGCTCGTTATCTCAATTCAGTGACCGGGACCGATGTGAGGATCGGCTGGATCCTGGACCAGCTGGAGCAGGATGGCCTGGCTGACAACACGATCATCATCTTCTTTTCTGACAATGGTCGCCTTGAGGCTCGCGGCATTCACTGGTGCTTTGACAGTGGCCTGCACGTGCCGATGATCATTCGTTATCCGCAGACCATTGTGGCTCCATCTCAGATTGTTGCTGGTCGGGCCGATAGCCAGGTTATCAGCCTGCTGGACCTGGCGGCCACCACGCTCTGGATGGCAGGAATCGAGAAGCCGTTTGGTATGCAGAGTCGCGTCTTCCTGGGGCCCGCCGCAGAATCCCCACGCCAGTACGCCTTTGCTGCTCGTGACCGCATCGATGAGACAGTCGTCTGGCAACGATCCGTTCACGGCGCCCGCTACCACTACATACGTAATGGCACGCCTGGCGCCGGTTTCCTGACACTCAATCGCTACAAGGAGAAGTGCTTCCTCGTCAAACCACTGATGCGGCAACTGCATGCCGAGGGCCGGCTGTCCGGGCCGGCTCGCGACCTGATGGAGCCGTTTGCTGAGGAAATGCTGTTTGACACCCTGGCTGATCCCCACGAGGTCAAGAACCTCGCTGACTCGCGACGGCCACGGCACCAGCGAGTGCTGGCAGAAATGCGAGCATCCCTGAACGTCTGGATGGCGGCTACAGGCGATCGTGGCCGAATCATGGAACCGGCTGAACTGGTTGTGCCTTTCGTGAAAGAAATGCATGACTGGTTTGGCACACCCAGCTGGTACAAGTAACCGAACAACGTCACCTCTTCACGGAATCAACAATGAATCAGGCCGTTACGGATCGTCGATCGCTTATCAAGACAGGCGCAGCTGCGTTTGCCTTTCAGTTTGTCCCGTCCCACGTATGGGGCGCCAATGAGCGGCTGCATATCGGTTGCGTTGGCATAGGTGGCAAGGGTGCGGGTGACGTGACGGATGTGGCGGCCGCCGGTGGAACGATCGTGGCACTCTGTGACGTCGACGATAATCGGCGGCGAAGGAAAGCGAACGATCCACAGCAGCTGTTCCCCAAGGCCAGCTTCTTTCCTGATTTCCGCGTGATGCTCGACAAGCTGGACAATCAACTCGATGCGATCACGGTCTCCACGCCCGACCACGTCCACTGTCATGCTGCTGTTATGGCCATGCGGATGGGAAAGCATGTCTATTGCCAGAAGCCATTGAGTCATTCGATTGGCGAGGCACGTTTGATGGCCACGGTTGCCCGGCAAGAGGGTGTGGCCACCCAAATGGGTAACCAGGGCCATGCAAATGAACCGATCCGCCGTGCTGTGGAGTGGATTCGAGCTGGGGTTATCGGTCGTGTTCAGCAAGTTCACTGCTGGACCAATCGACCGATCTGGCCGCAGGGACTGACCGCACATCTTCCCGAACAGCCGCTGCCAGCCGGCCTCGACTGGGACCTTTGGCTGGGTCCCTCACCCGCTCGGCCCTACAACGCGGAGTATTGCCCTTTCAAATGGCGCGGCTGGTGGGATTTCGGCACCGGTGCGCTCGGCGACATGGGCTGCCATATCATGGATATGCCCTACTGGGCACTGGAGTTGGGATACCCGACTCGAGTGGAAGCAACGAGCGAGGGGAATACAGCTGTCTCGGCCCCGAACGCCGCCACCGTGCGTTACGATTTTCCTGCCGGCAGGTACAGCGATGAACTCGTTTTCAACTGGTATGACGGCGGCCGCCTGCCAGCGGCGGAGGTGATTGCCGATTCCGGGCTGAGCAGCGAGGACGTTGCCAAGAGATTCAATCTCGTCATGGTCGGAGAGAAAGGCAAGATGTTCTTCAACCTGGCGAACGTGGATTGGCTGATCACGCCAGCCGAGGTGGGCGAAGACTTCAAGCCACCCGAACCAAGTCTTCCGCGAGTTGCCAATGAGGACGCGGAGTGGATTGCGGCCTGCAAGGGTGGGCCACCTGCCCTTTCCCGGTTTGAGCTTTCTGGGCCATTTACCGAAGTGGTGCTGTTGGGCAATCTCGCCATTCGTATCGGCGAGCCAATCGAATGGGATGGAGTAGCGATGAAAGCCAGCGGTCATCCGCAGGCCGACCAGATGGTCCAGCGCCGCTATCGCAAGGGCTGGAGACTCAAGTAGCTACTTGAGTGAGCTGGCAACGGACTCGACTAAAGCCCAAATATCTCACCCTGCTGGGCAACTGACATGCCCGCTCGCTGGACCTGTTTGCGGGCTGGCGTACCCTTGCGTAAGGCCGGGTTGGTGTGATTCAGGTGGATAAAATGGACCTTCTGACGCTGGCTATCTGCCAGCCCAGCGAACCGCTTCATGCTCTCAACTATAAAAGGATGCGGTATTTTGGAGATGTCGCGTCCTGGTAGCTCATGTTCGTCAAAAAACGTCCCATCGAGGTAAGCTCGGTCGGACTGAACCACCATCTTTTCGATTGATTGGTTCCAACGCTCCCATTTGTCAATGTCCGGTATAAACAGCACCTTGTGCTGCGGCCCGTTGATCCAAAAACCAACCGTTTCTGAGAACTCGTCACGGTGCGGGACCAGGAACGGAGTAATCTGGATTCGCTCATTCAGTCTGACCGTTCGATCTGCCACGAGTGGTCGAAGCTGGATGTTGTTCAATTCGACAAGTTGACTCCAGGGTCCGTGGGTTCGTAGAAACTGGGTCATCAACGGCATCGCGAAAACCGGCATCTCGCGAGTTCCCATGACCTCGCGTCCCAGTTGGGTTAAGCCGCTGTAATGACCGATGTGCGCGTGGGTCAGAAAGATGCCATCCAGCGGCGGTTTGTCACGGACTGCCGGAACAAGTTGTCCAAGCTTGCTGAGCTGGAAGCGAAAGTCAGGCGTACAATCCAACAACCATCGCTGTTGCGTGACGGGATCGACGACCGCCAGGGAAGACACGAATCGGCCACGGCCCGGGTGTTCAAATGCCGGCTGGCAGCATGCACGCCGACAACCAGCGTGAGGGTAGCCACCGTCCTGGGCAATTCCCAACACGACGAGATAAGGTGATTGAGGCGGCGCACTCAAGACTGGGCCGGACAGCAACAGCCCCAGCAGTGACAGGGACCATGCCAGACAGGCGTACGCCTGGTTGCGTGTTGCGACTCGCATCGGGGCCTTTCCGGGTTGCATTAGTCTTTTGGTGGTGGCGGTGATTGAATGTCCTTGAGTTCCGCATCACCAGGCCGGCATTTTATCCGAACCAGCGATGGCGGCCGTTGCTGGCGAGGTTCGGATTCCACTTCTGCAGCCGATGGCGCATTATAGCACTGCTGCAATTTTCAGGTTTCGGGAAAAAGATGGTAATCGTGGCCCTCTCCATGCTGGAATCCGCGGCCCAGAGCCGCATAATGTTGGCTCGGAGAGCCATTCAACCTACGAGGCCAGCACGCATGTTGACAAGCGAATCACGCGCTCGTGATTTTCCACACCTGGAAGGTCAGTCCTATCTGAACTCAGCTGCGGAGGGTGTTCCGCCGATCTCCGTTGGCGAGGCTTTGGCTCAGTACGTGAAAGACAAGCAGACCGGCATGGACGGCCGGGTTCCCCATTTCGAGCAATGGGACCAGGCACGCCAGCAGGTTGGTACTGCATTCGGGATGGAAGCCGACGAGGTCAGCATTTGCTCCTGTTCCTCCGAAGCATTCAACCTGGCAGCACAGGCGGCCAGACTTCAACCGGGTGATGAGGTGATCATCAACGACCTCGATTTCCCGGCTGGCTCGACGCCCTGGATGACAGATGGCTGTGCCGCAGCAACACGGGTCTGGCGCCATCGCGACTGGTCGCTCGAGCTGGAAGACCTGGCTGAGTTAATCACCGACCGGACACGCGTCGTCTCGACGTCGCTGGTCAGCTTCTTCAACGGCTACATGGTGCCGCTGCCCGAACTGGTGAAGATCGTGCGAGCACAGAGTGACGCCTTGATTGTGGTGGACGTCACGCAGGCCTTGGGCCGCATCCCGCTCGATCTGTCCGAGGTGGACCTGGTGATCAGCAGCACGCACAAGTGGATACTGGCCAGCCATGGTGGCGGACTTGTGGGGATGCCAGCTCGCAGCCGCGACCGCTGGAACGTCGCCGCCGGCGGCTGGTTTAACCTGGAAGACGCGTTTGGCGATCAGCGATTCGACAAGGCAGTTACCAAGCCGGGTGCGGCAGCCTTCACCGTCGGCATGCCGAACTTTCCCGCCGTCTACGCGATTCGGGCGGGGCTTGAATACATCCATTCGATCGGTGTGGAGGCGATTAACGAGGCTGCCAGGCCACTGGTAGCCGCTTGCCTGGAGGGATTGAAGAAGCTGTCGGTGGAGTTGATATCGCCAAAAGATATCAACTGCGTCGCCGGTATTCTTTCCTTCCGTCACGCTGATGCTGAGCGAATCCACCAGGCGCTGCATGACGAGAAGATTCACGTGATGGCCCATGCAGGGCGATTACGGATTGCCATTCATGGCTACAACACGATGCAGGATGTGGAAAGACTGCTGGCTTGCATAACCACGTCCCTGTCGTGAGCGGTCGGCAGCCAGCTTACTTCGTCCTGCTGTAATCACCCAACAGCTCATCGATGGCAGTGTCGAGGAGATCTTCCCCAGTGAAAAAAAGATCCTCGTCTTCATCGGACAGGTCGTTGATCACCTCGTCAACGCGCTGCTGCCACAACAGCCGGTCATCTGCCAGGCGTGGCCTTTCACGCTGATCAAAATCGATGGGGGAATCCGTGACAGCGTGGTTTGCCGTCCAGGTGGATGAGGAGAGCTGTGACGCTGGCATCGTTGCACCGACAAACCTGTTCCACCTGATTTCCAGCAACCCCCGTGCCACAGCGGCAACAGGTTGGTAACCAGCAGGGCCTCTGGTACCTGTGAGTGGGGGGCGCATTACGGCTCAGTATTCGCCACAATGACCGCCGCAGATCAACTCATACGGACACTCACACGATGGCAACGATTGAAGTTCTCGGCAGTGGTCGGATCGACGACCGCGAGTCAGCTTTTCCGATGGCGGTCCAGCTAGCCAACGACGACCTGCTCTGCTCCTTCGGCGTTGGTGGCGGTGCCCTCGTGACAGGTCACACCGAGTGGGCGCGATCGACCAACCAGGGTCAGGACTGGTCGATTGAAGGTACCATCCTGCCACGGGACGACGAAAACAACCGCGCCAACTTTCTCAAGCTGACTATCTCTCCGGACCGCCAGACCATCTACGCCTACGGCTCCTGGATTGACGCCAATACCGACGAACAATTTGGCCAACGCGATAGCCGGGCCCTGCTCTGCCGCTCCCATGACCAGGGACTCAGCTGGAGCCGACCGGAGTCAATTCCGTTCCCAGAGGATTGTCCTCTGGAAGTGTCCCATGGCCTGCTGGCACTTGAAAATGGTCGGCTGCTGGCACCTGCAGCTACCCTGGCAGCACCCGATCGGCTCGGTGAGCGAGTTTACCTGGCACTCTCAGATGACGACGGTGAGAACTGGAATTACCAGGTCCCGTTTCACGACCCCAGTGGACGGCTGGGCTATTTTGAGCAGAAATTCTCTCGGCTGGCGCCGAATCGACTGATCGGTGTCTGCTGGACCGTGACACTGGGTGATTATGTCGATCAGCAGAACAGTTTTGTGCTCTCCGAGGACGGCGGCCAGAGCTGGAGCCCCATCCATTCGACCGGCATCCAGGGCCAGACGATGACTCCGCTCACGCTGGGTGATGACCGCCTGCTCGTGTTCTACAACCGACGCCATGGTGACCAGGCGATCATGGCCTGCCTGGTCACCATCGACGGCGATGCATGGACGGTCCATCATGAGCGAGTGATGTATGACGCCAACACGTATTATCAGCGATCGGCGGAGGTCAGCTCGGGCGTTGACGAGCTGGATGATTTTGCCTTCGGCTTTCCCACCGGCATCCGGCTCAATGACGGTACGATACTGGCGACGCACTGGTGCGTGGAAAATGGCAGATGTGGTATCCGCTGGACGCGGTTGAGAGTGGATTGGTAAACGAGCGGCCCTGCAGGAGATGAACCAGATGACGGATTCAATTGGGATTGGGATGATCGGTAGCGGCTTCATGGGCCTCAGTTACAGCCAGGCCGTTGTGGCGCACGTCGAGGGCGCGCATCTCGTCTCGATCACCGGTGGTCGTCGCGCCGCAGGACTGGCCGAAGAACACGGCCTGCCGGCCGATGAATCGGTGGCAGCCATGGTGGCCCGCGCCGAGATCGACGCGGTCATCGTGGCCACGCCCGACCAGTGCCGTCTGGAAATTGCAGAGACGGTGGCGGCAGCCGGAAAGCACCTGTTGGTGGAAAAGCCGATGGCTCCTACTGTGGCCGAGTGTGACCAGATGATCCAGCTCTGTGACCAGGCTGGAGTCAAGCTGGGCGTGGTCAAGACAGAACGCTTCCGGACGCTAACGCGAAAGGCCAAGACATTAATCGACGAGGGGGCGCTGGGACCGATCTGGATGATGCGTACCATGTCGGCCTTCCCAATCTCGTTGACGCGAGATGTGTTTGCCGAGCGGCAGTGGATGTATGACCCGGCCAGCGGTGGTCTGTTCATGGGCATGGCGTCACACAACGCCGACTTTCTCCGCTGGCTGTCTGGCAAGGAAGTCCGCAAGGTCTTCGCCCAGGTCAATACCTTTAGCGACATTGACGCGCCGGCACAGAGCGTGATGGCCCAGCTTGAGTTTGAGGATGGCATTATGGCCCACATGTGGACAACGTCCGAATTGCCCGACCCGAGCATTCCAGACAGCGAGGTCCGATTCGAAGTGGTTGGTCGCGATGCGATCCTGGATTTTGAAAACTTCAATTTCCTGCGGATGGGAAAGGGTGATTCCTGGCAGGACGTCTTCATTCCGGAGAAGTTTGACTGGGCCAACGACCCCAAGAATCCTGTCCGCCTGGAACCGCACACGCGGGTCATCCAGGATTTTGTTGACAGCCTTCGTTTTGATCGTGAAATCAACGTGGGTGGTCTGGAAGGTCGCGCCGCCGTGGAGATTTGTGAGGCCTGCCTGCGCTCGGCAGAATCTGGCCAGGCGATCGAGCTGCCGCTGACTGGCAGCCAGGAAGGATAGCCATTCAATGCCTGATGGTTACCATTCCAGCAACGATTCGAATCCGGGCGATCAGCGGCGGAATCTGCTGATTTTCGCCAGCTGCGTGGCACTCCAATACCTCGCGGCACCGGTCATCTACGTCGGTATCACCCAGGCAGCACTGCTCAAACAACTGGGTGCCAATGCAACACTCGCCAACCTGCCGGCGGCGTCATTCTTTGTGATGGCCACTGTCGCCGCGCTGATTGCCTGGCTCAAGCCACGGGTTTCTGACCTCAAGCCCGTGCTGGTCTGGTGCTATAGCCTGGCTGCGCTGGCCTCAGCACTGGTCGGCGTGGCACTCATCTCTCCGATTTCAAACGATGCCAAGATCGGCGCCGTGATCCTCCAGAGTGCCATCACCGGAGCGACCATTCCGACAGCGATCGCCTTCATCTGGGAAGTCCTCGGCCGGGCGACGCTCAAGTCCGATCGTGGATTGGCGCTGGGATTGGCCTATGGTGTTGGCCCGCTGCTGGCAGCGCTCGGTTCGATGGGATCCCAGTTGATCCTGGCCGGAGAGTTCAGGATTTTCGCCGTCGCACTGGAGACTGCCAAGTACGACTTTCCGGGCAACTTTGCGCTGCTCTTTTTGCTGGAAGCACCTGTGATGGCGGCGGCCGCGATCCTCTCCAGTCGTTTTAAGATCGAGGTTCCCGAACTGGAAGAACCTGGGCGGAAACGGTTCGCCGAGGTCCAGGACCTGGTATTCGGCGTGGTCTGCAGTGTCGCTGCGCTGATCTGTGTGCTAACCGAGTGGTTCGCCGTTGCCTATCTGTTGATGGGCGGTTCCGTGGTGTTCTTTGCCAGTCACTTTCGCGACCTGCTCTCCTTCCGCTTGATCCGGATGGCAACGATCGTGACCATGATCGTCTACATCGGTAATGTGATTCCCTCCAACATGGCACTCTATTCCGAAGAAGTCATGGGGGTCGATCCAGAGGCCACCGCAGGTTACCAGAATGCCATGCGGTTTGGATTCAAGGCGATTGCCGGCCTGGCACTGGGCTGGATCCTGACTCGATATCACGCCCGCGCCGGCATCCTGGTGACGTCTGGCCTGTACGTGGCCGCACTTGGCTGGGCGATCTGTGCCAGCAGCAATCTTTACCTGTTCGCCTTTGGCATTTTTGGTGCTGGTGAGTTGATTGGCGTTTATGCTCCGAATTATGTCCTCTCGGCATCGAAAAAGTCGCAGATGCGGCGCAGCATGGTGATGATGAATGTCTTGATGGCCCCGGTGGGTCAGCTGGGACCCGTGTTCGGCCAGATTGCTGACCATATCGATGAGAATGGGATCACGGCCTTCGGCCAAACCAGCCGTGCCTATGGCTTCCAGATCAGCTTTGCTGTCTGTGCCGTTACAATCCTGCTGGGCATGGCCCTGGCATGGGTCTGGTTGCCTCGGTCGCCGGATGACTCGGAGAACGCCAGACAGTGAGAGTGGATCCGTCGGAGAAACTGAGAGTCTGAAAGAGGGAGAGATTCAGGATGTTAGTGGGATACGTGAGTAATGAACGCTATGTGGCCCTGGCAGATGCCTTGCTGGAATTCCGCAGCGAGGGGGAACCTGTCACCGCTCGCTCAACCATCTCGGGTGCAGTTTATGCTGAGATTGAAGCGGGTGATTATCAAGTTGTGATTGGCAAGCAAGGCTTTGGCTCCAAGCTAGTCAGCATCACAGTCTCTGCGGATCAGCCCTACCAGTTCCGCTTGCTCTCGGACGACCTGTTTGGATACATGTCACCAGGCTGCGTTACGGCGGGTGACCCGGCGGAATTCCGAGTGCATGCTGTGCTGGAGTACGAGTTGGAACTGTGGCGTTACGGTGCCGAGAAGGAGTTCATTCGCCGTCTTGGTACTTTTGACGAGCACGGTCCGCGGGCCAATATGCAGATCACACCCGACGGCGACTACACGCAGACGGGAGTCGAGTGGAACAAGCATGGCTATCACAGCAAAATCCTGGGCCAGCAGTTGACCGCTCCGGACCGCTCAGGGCTCTACTACTTGCATGCCCGCGACAAGCAGGGCCGCTCATTCAACTTCCCTTGGGTCGTCTCGCCTGCCCAGCCGAGCGCAGCGATCGCCGTGCTGGCTTCCGACATTACCTGGAATTCCTATAACAGTTTCGGCGGCCGGAGCAACTATATTCACGCCTCCCGATTTCCAGAGACGCCGACGATCAATTCCCGGCTGGAGCTCAAGCGATATACCGAAATAGAACATCGCACCTATGACAGCGACGACTACGCGCCACTCTCGCTCGATCGCCCCAACCCCTTCAACCACATAGACCTCGACGAACAATTGACCGGTCCGATTACCGGTCGACAGGGATGTCACCTGGCAGCTGCCGAATGGCGACTGCTCGGCTGGATGGAACAGCAGGGCTATGAGTACGATTTCTACGGCGAAACGCAACTGCATTTTGACAGCGTCCCGCTCTCCGAATACGAGGTGCTGGTGATCAGCACCCATCCGGAGTACTGGTCGGCCGAGATGTATTACCGTGTCAAGAAGTGGGTCTTCGAACAGGGTGGACGGCTGATCTACCTCGGTGGCAACGGCTTGAACTGCGAGGTCGAGTTTCTTGACGACCACCGGATCGTTTACCAGAACACCAACTGGAGTCATTCCGAGCCGCAACAGGATGATGCCGGTCGTGAGTTGGAGAGTCGTTTTGACAAGCGGCAGGAATCCGAAGCCAATTTACTGGGAGTCGTTTTTTCCACTCCTGGCATCATGACCTCAGCTCCCTATCGAGTAGTCGATGCCGATCACTGGAGCCTGTCCGGCACAGGCTTATCCGAGGGTGACCTGTTTGGTCACAAGAGTCTTCACATGCGTGTGCCGGGAGGTGCCTCCGGTCACGAGACTGACAAGGTGTCTGCCCAGTCCCCGGCCAACGTTGAACGAATAGCGCGGGGGACAAATGATGACGACGGTGGCGCAGAGATTGTCTACTTCGACACCCCCAGCGGGGGCGAGGTATTTTCAGTCGGGTCGATAACATGGCCTGCCTCAATCCTGGTTGACGATGCGGTCAGTAAAATCACGGCGAATGTGCTCGACCGATTCAGCAAGAGTACTGCTGCTGGAGGCGAGTCAGTTTGATCGACCGGTATCGCGACCTAGAATGAGTGGTGACGGTTTACAGATGTTCCCGATAACAAATTCAGCAGGCCAGTCCATAATGTGCCAACTGAATGTTTGAGAACTGCAGATGAGTGGCAGTCAATTCTATTGCGGGTATTCGTCTCGCCCCGCCTGCCTGCTGCTGGCGGTCTGCCTGCTGCTGTTTTCTCTGCCTGGCTGCAGCAGCGACGACGAGGGGGAAGATCCGCAGGTCCAGCTGGCCGCCATCAACCGACTGCCTGAGTTGCCCGACAGTCCTTACTTGAACACGCGCCAGACGACTTACGTTGGCGACCAGGCCTGCATCACTTGTCACCAGGATGAACATGCTGGTTACCTGCACACCGGCATGGCCCGTTCGATGGCGGTGGTTGATCCAGCCACCGAACCTGCCGATGCAGAATTCGATCATTACCCTTCTGGCCGCCGCTACCAGGTGCGTCGCAAGGATGGCAAGCTGATTCATCGTGAACTGGCGATCACCGCCGAGGGTGAACCGGAACGACTGCTGGCAGAATACCCCGTACCCTATGTGGTTGGCTCGGGACGACATGCCAAGACCTATGTTGTCGAGATCGATGGCTTTATGTTCGAATCACCGATCACCTGGTATCGCAGAATCGATGGCTGGGATATGTCTCCGGGATATGATGATCCTCGCCAGGAGGGTTTCACGCGACCGGTCGATCAGGGCTGCCTGGTCTGCCATGCGGGCCAATCTCGCAGTCTGGATGGATCGGTGCACCGGATGGAAGTCAGCGAGATGACGATCAGCTGTGAACGCTGCCACGGGCCAGGTTCGCGCCATGTCGATAAACGCAACGCCGAGATCGGCAGGTCTAGCAATGCCAACAGCGGTATTGATTACACGATCGTCAATCCTGCCGACCTGGACCGAGAACTCTCGGATTCGATCTGTGCCCAGTGCCATCTGGGGGCGCTGGCCATCGTCCAGGAACGCGGGCGTGCGCTATCGGACTTTCGCCCCGGACTACCACTCGATGCCTTCCGCAATGCCTACCGCCTGGATGCCCCCAGTGGTGAGATGACGGTGGTTGGACACGTCGACCAGTTGCGGTTGAGCACGTGCTATCAGGCCTCCGAGATGTCCTGTGTCACCTGCCACGATCCGCATAACATGCCAACCGCAGAGAATCGACTTGAGTACTACCAGGCAGTCTGCGCAAGCTGCCATCAGCAGCAGGGCTGCAGCGTGGCGGCAGAGGTGTTGCAGCAGAAACAGCCGGATAATGACTGCGTCGCCTGTCATATGCCGAAGTCGTCAACCGACCTGCCGCATATGAACTTTCATCATCATCGGGTCGGCCTGCACGACGATCTGCAGGATCGTCCCAACGAGTTGTCGGAGCCAGGGCGGCTTGTAGCAATGTTCGCCGCAGCACCTCACACGGACCTCGAACTGCAACGCAGCCTCGGCATTGCCTATATCGCACTGTCCCAGCGAGAAGTGGGTCGAACACATGGTCGACATTATGTTGAGCAGGGAGTTGAACTGCTCAAGAAGGCCTGGGAAGCCGGCTTACGAGATCCCGAGATGGCCAAGAATCTGGCCGAAGTTGCCTTGATGAACCGAGAACTGCAGGACCTGCCACAGTACCTTGAGTACTTGCTGGCTCAGGACGATTTGAATGGCAAGTACCGGGTGAGTGCCCTGTTGATTGCCGTCACGCTCGAATTGCAGCAGCAGAAGTTCGCCGAGGCAGCTAGCTTGATGCGTGAGGTGACCCAGCTGCGCTATGTCGCCAATGACTGGGAGAACCTTGCCCAGTATGAGTTGTTGGCTGGCAACAAGGAGGGCACGATCAAGGCCCTGCGCAAGGCCCTGGCGCTGGATCCCACCCGGGAGCACTTGCGACGATTACTGGCAGCACAGCTGCCGGAGTCGACCCCAGAGGAGTAATCGGTCCCAGGCATGATCAGCATTCCGGTTCCTGTTACCATTTCGATCGGGAATGGCAGACCAACGCTAAAAAGGGGTGCAGCGGTGATGGTGAAGAGTTTCGAGCAACGCTGGTTCCTTGTATTGCTGCTTGTCGTGGGTATTTCAAGCGGCCGAGCTGCGGCCGAGCAGCCCCCCAACATTATCATCATCATGGCCGATGACATGGGCTATGGAGATTCAAGTGTCTATGACGGCTGGATCAAGACGCCGCAGATGGAACGGATGGCCCGCGCTGGGCTCGTGCTGACAGACTTTCATTCCAGTGGTGTCGTCTGCAGCCCCACTCGGGCCGGACTTGTAACCGGTCGTTACCAGCAGCGTGCCGGTCTGCCGGGTGTCGTGAATGCTGACCCCGCGAATGCCGATCATCACCGCGGCTTGCAGCGAGAGGAAGTGACGTTTGCCGAGTTACTGGCAGGGGCCGGGTACCAGGTTGGGATGTTTGGCAAGTGGCACCTCGGCTATGACCCCAAGTTCAACCCCATCCACCATGGCTTCAGCGAGTTTCGCGGTTTTGTCAGTGGCAATATCGATTACATATCACACTTTGACCGGATGGAAGTTGCCGACTGGTGGCTAGGCGACAAGCAGATCACCGAAGAAGGATACCTGACGCACTTGTTGACCCGTCACTCCGTTGAATTTATTGCCCGAAATCGAGACAAGCCATTTTGCCTTTATGTTCCACATGGTGCCGTACACACGCCGATCCAGGGCCCCGATAATCTGCCTGGCCGCGGTCCGGACAAGGTCAAGGCTGGGCAACAGCCCCAGCGGCCGCGTGATGACACCACGCGACTGATGATGAAGGCGCTGGACGACAACGTTGGTGCCATCCTGGACGCCGTCCACCAACACGGACTGGCTGAACGAACACTGGTCATCTTCTTCTCTGATAACGGCGGCGCCAGTCACATGCGTTGTGATCCCCTCCGCGGTCGTAAAGGACAGGTCTGGGAAGGGGGACACCGTGTTCCAGCGATCGCCTGCTGGCCCGGCAAGATCAAACCGGCAACACGAAGTGATCAACTGGCAATCAGCCTCGACTTGATGCCCACCATGCTCGAGTTGGCGGGCATCTCGACCGATCAACCTCGCCCACTCGATGGCATCAGCCTGCTGCCACTCTTGCTGAAGGGTCAATCACTCGGCAGACGGCAACTCTACTGGAACGGTAGCGCCATGCGGGACGGGACCTGGAAACTGGTGGCAAAGGCCCAGGGACTCACGGACGGACCTGGCCTTTATAACCTGGAAGATGACATCGCCGAAAAGAACAACCTGGCTGACAAGTATCCTCAGCGTCTGAACCGGATGCTGCGGCAACTGGAAGCGTGGAAAGTGGACGTTGCCAACGGCGCCACGCCCCAGCCGGACTACGACAAGGTCAAGGCTGGCAGTTAAAAGCCACTGCTCCGTTGTTGGAGGCTCACAGCTCCCAGCCTTTCCGATACGGCTTTCGAAGCAGCGCGTTGGCCTCACGGTTGTTGGTGATCTTCATCTTGGCCGGATCGTAGTGAATCGTCGCGCCGACCCGATGAGCGATGTTGCCCAGCAGCACGGTCTCGGTGAAGGGCCCGGCATAAGCAAAGTTGCTGCCAGTTGGGCTGCCGGTTTTGCAGGCCTGGATCCACTGCTGATGATGGCCTGGAGAATCTTCCAGGTAGGGCTTGGGCGGTACAAAGCCTTCGAACTTGTCTTCCGGCAGCAGTATTGGCTGGCCCCCGTGTTGGATGGCAATTCGTCCCTCACTGCCGATAAAGAGCGAGCCATTCATAGGCATTTCCGCAGCAATCTCCGCTGCCGGCTTGGCGGTCCCCTCGTACCAAAAGACCTCGACGGGTGGCAAGTCACCTCGCTGTCCAAATTCGAATCGCGTGATCATCCAGGTCGGGCCAGTATGGCTGTTGGCCGCCGGTCCATCCGATGTGACCTTGACCGGTCCTCCCAGCTGGAGGGCCCAGACTGTCGGGTCCATCAGGTGGATCGCCATATCGCCGATCGCGCCACAGCCAAAATCCCACCAGCCGCGCCACTTAAAAGGGACATAGGCTGGATGATAAGCCCGCTCATCTGCTGGCCCCAGCCAGAGGTCCCAGTTCAAGTTGCCTGGAACGGAGGGCTTTTCGGCGGGTTGATCGAGTCCCTGTGGCCACCAGCGTCCCGGGCGATCGGTGACAATGTGTGCCTGTTTAACGTCGCCAATCGCCTTCTTTTCGAGCAACTCAACCAGCCGCAGGTATCCCGGATGCTGGTGATTCTGTGTTCCCATCTGGGTCGCGACGTTCTGCTTGGCAGCTTCCTGGGCAATCAGGCGAGCTTCCTCGACGGTGTGCGTGAGTGGTTTTTCGCAATAGACGTGCAAGCCACGCTTGAGCGCCCGCATGGTTGCTGGAGCGTGATTGTGGTCTGGAGTTGAAACAACGACTGCGTCGAGGTCCTTTCGCTCGATCAGCTGGCGATAGTCCTCGTAGGTCTCCGCGCCGGGAAATCGCTCGTGCGCCGTGCCAAGCCGCTGGCGATCGACATCACACAGCGCCACGACCTGTTCACCCGCCATGGCGGCCAGGTTGCTGCCTCCGCGGCCGGCCACGCCGACGACGCCGACGTGCAAACGTTCATTAGCTCCCCAGACATGATCCGGGACAAAAAGTGGAGCTGAGAAGACTGCCGAGGTCTTCAGGAATTGCCTGCGATTTGTCGTCATCATCCCAGATCCTCCGAGTACCGTTGTTTCCTGTTGTTGATGTTAACGGCCACGAGGCCTGCACTCAATCGTATCCGCCATAACTCGAGCTGCTGACCCTGGCGGTCAACAGTCTTGTCGAATTCCAGTCCCGCTTTTGTGGCAACTCGCTGTGAGCCGATATTTCCCGGCTGAATTGTAGCTACCACCTCGCTGGCGGCGAGATGATCTCGCGCGTGTCCAATCGCCGCCACTGCCGCTTCGGTTGCCAGGCCCTGGCCCCACTGGTCAGCGGCCAGTCGCCAACCAATTTCCAGTCCCTCAGCAGCCGGCACAAAACCACAGAAACCAATCGGGACAGGAGCTTCGAGAGAGCGGGCGGTCAGCGCCCAGCGACAGTAACCATGCTGCTGCCAGTGTGCCTGCTCCTGAACCAGGAAGCTCTCGGCTTCCGAGTTATCCCAGGGCGTGCCGTCGCCGACATACTGCATAACCGCTGGATCACGGGAAAAGGCGAGCAGCGCGTCAAGGTCCAGCTGATGCCAGCAGCGAAAGATCAGTCGTTGCGTTTGAATTACCGGTTGATGGAGTGGGTTTGACATCGGTGACGTTCACCTTGAAGATCAATTCTGGCCGATAAGAGCAGCAGCGTTTCAACACCTGTGCGTCGTGTCACTCGTATTATTTCGGGATAGTCCGGCCCGGGGCAACCACCGGCCAGGGTGAGAGTCGAAATGAACAGTCCGTCAAATCACTCTGCACCGACTCGCGGCCCTGTCCGCCTGCTGTCGCTGCTTGGCGTGATCCTGCTGGCCCTGGTTGCCTTCTTTCTGTTTCGACCGTCATCGACTGAAGACAAACCGGCCGAGCCGCCGCCGGCGGACTTCATGAAGCCGGCAACGCCGGTCATCAGTGCCGCTGAGTTTCCTGCTGTCACTTTCAAGGAAGTCTCCGCAGAGCTGGGCATTGATTTTGTGCACGATAACGGAGCCAGCGGGAAATTGATGATGCCTGAACCTGCCGGCAGCGGCGGGGGCTTTTTTGATTACGACAATGATGGCGACCAGGACATGCTGTTGCTCTCCTGCTGCAAGATCGTGGACCATCGCGATCCACCAGCTGAGGGTCAATCTATCGTCCTTTACGAAAACGACGGCCAGGGGAACTTTACCAATGTCAGCAAGGGTTCCGGCCTGGAAATATCCTGCTATGCCATGGGGCTGGCAATCGCGGACTATGACAATGACGGCTGGCGGGACATCTTTGTGACAGCTGTGGGACGGAATCGGCTGTTCCGCGGCATCGGCAGGGGGAAGTTCGAGGAGGTCACTGAATCGGCTGGCGTCGGCGGGCGGGCGGACCAGTGGTCCAGCAGTGCTGGTTTCTTTGATAGCGACAACGACGGCGACCTGGACCTGTTTGTCTGTAACTACGTTCATTGGACAGCGGAAAAAGAGCTGGCAGTTCAGCAGGAAGTGAAGCAGCCAGACTCGTACATGGCTCCCCGTTTTTTCCCCGGCGACCACTGTCTCTTCTATGAGAACAACGGCGACGGCACTTTCAGCGATATCTCCGAGTCGTCGGGCATGATGATTCGCGATGAGGAATCCGCCGAGCTGATTGCCAAGGCATTTGGCGTCATTTTCGTCGACCTGGATCGGGATGGCTGGCTCGATATCGTGGTCGCCAATGACCAGACACGAAGTTTCCTGTTGCGAAACAATGGGGACCAGACTTTTGAGGATGTCGGTGTGAAGACCGCCTTTGGCTACGACGCCCTGGGGCAGATTGTGGCTGGTATGGGAATCGATTTTTGCCAGGTCGAGGGACAAACAGGGATGCTGGTCGCGATTGCCAACCTGGCCAAATTCCAGACCGTGATGTACTTCACTCAGAATGACCGTTTCAGTTTCGTCGACAATGCGTTGCGTTCTGGAATTGTCCCTGGCTCGGCGCGGGTCACGACTTTCGGTCTGGTCTTCCTTGACTATGACCTCGATGGTCACCTCGATATCGTGCAGGCGAACGGCCATATCAATAGCGAGGCAGGCTCCACGGTGGAGGGAATTGATTATCTCCAGCCGACCCAGTTGTTCTGGTATTACGGCGGATCGGGCACGCTCTATCAGCCCGTGCCGACCGAAAAATGCGGGACCGAAATCTACGAGCCGATCCTTGGTCGAGCCGCCGCCTATGCAGATATCGACGCCGACGGCGACCTGGACGTGCTGGTGACTGCCAATCACGACCGTATCCGCTTGTTCCGCAATGAAAACCAGCTGGGTCACAACTGGCTGCGTGTTCAGTTACAGGCCAAGGGGGTCAACCGGGATGCGATCGGTGCCGACGTGCTGCTGGAAATGGACGAGGGGAGTCAGCGTCGCTGGGTGATGCCAACTCGCAGCTACCTTTCCCAGGTGGAATTGCCCGTCACATTTGGGCTGGGAAAAGAACGTCAGCCGATCAAGCTGACCATTCGCTGGCCCGATGGGACAATGCAGGAAGTGAACGATCTGCCGGTCAACCAGCTGTTGCTTGTCGAGCAGCCAGCGATTGGTCCTGACGACGACGTTAAATGAGTTCGTCGATCGGCTGGAACTTGTCCTGCAGATAGCGAGGTCGGCCGCCCAGGTCATCGATTGTCACCTGGTCTGGCGCGATGCCCAGGTTCCGATAGATCGTCGAGAAGACTTCGTCAAAGTGAACCGGCCGATCGATCGGTTCTTCAGCATGGCGATTGGATGTTCCCAGTTGCTGGCCGGTCTGCATTCCGCCACCAGCCAGGATGGCACAGGAATTACGTGACCAGTGATCGCGACCGGCGTTCTCGTTGATTTTTGGTGTGCGACCGAACTCACCCCAGACCACCACGGTAACATCGTCCTGCAGGCCGCGCTCATGCAGGTCCATAACCAGTGCCGAGAGGCCCTCGTCGAGCTTGGGCAGGACCTTTTTGCCGTGTTGGAAATTGGCTCCATGCCAATCAAAATCCGCCCAGGAGACGGTCACACATCTCGCGCCAGCTTCTACCAGTCGGCGAGCCAACAGGAACTTGGAGTTGATCGCCTGGTAACCCTTATTCGAGTAGGGCAGGATCTTGGGATCATCCTCCCCGTATCGCTCGCGGATGCGAGGATCTTCTTTTTCCAGGTCCAGCGCGTCGGCCAGCTTGTTGGAGGTCAGCACGTCGAGTGCTTGCTGGGTAAACGCGTCAGCTCCAGGCGGAAATCCGCTTCGCTCCAGATTGCGTTTCACGGCATCCAGGCCGTTGAGTAACTGCCGTCGATCATCGAATCGGTTGACCAGCAATTCAGGCAACAGCATGTCATTCTTGCTAGGACCGGTCGGCTTGAACGGCGCATGGCCCTGGCCGAGGAAACCGGGGCCGGGCAAGTTGTAGGGTAAGTGTTCCATATGCATCGACAGATCGAGCGAGGCGGGAATACCCGCCGTGGCGGGCCCACGAAGTCGCGACAGGACGGAGCCTACTTCGGGCCAACCACCCTGCGGCTGACTGCCGAAAGTGTGACCCGTGACGCACTGGAATGAGGAATGTCGGCCGTCGGAGCCGACCAGCGTGCGGATGCTGATCAACTTGTCCATCATGCCGGCCAGCCGTGGTAGGTGCTCGCATAGCTGGATGCCGCCGACATTGGTCGCGATCGGGGAAAACTCGCCCCGAATCTCCGCCGGAGCGTCCGGTTTCAGGTCGACCATGTCCTGGTGAGGTGGCCCACCGGTCAGGTAGATCATGATCACCGACTTCTCTGACCTGGAGACTCCCTGGGCTGCCTCGGCACGCAACAGCTGGGGAAGAGCGAGCGTGCCAAGTCCGAGCGATCCGATAGACAGAAAGTCGCGGCGCGAGACGCCGTCACACAGTCGATTGCGATTTCCTCGGATCGTCAACATCGCGGATACTCCCAGGATGGAAAGCTGTTGTCATCTATCAAGTTAATCGGTTTGCCGATCTTGGGCAATCTTATCTTTGTCGTGAGTCGGCAGACAAAAGTAGCTAATCCGCCACCTCGTCCAGTTTGTCCATCCAACGCTGGACCTGGATCGCATCCTGGTAAGTCGCACCGGCCGGCACCGCCACCTGGCCCTGGGCAACTCGACAGAAGCAGCGCAGTTCCTCGGCCATCATGCCTGTGGCTGCTCCCTCACCTGCCCGGATCTCCAGGGCCATCGGCCATTCCGCCTGGTCGCCCCAGGCTTCGATGGGACGAGGATTGGGGTGTATGCGTGCCGACCAACCTTCACCAAAAACCTCCGTACGATCAAATCCCCGTGGTGGCATGCCGCCAGGAGTCGCGTAAGACGCGGCGAATGAGGCCAGCGGACCGTTATCCCAGGCAAGCTGCGCCAGTGCGATATCAATGGCTCCATCCGGTGTGCGATGGTACTGGGCGCTGAAGTGGCTGGGCTCAGCGCTCTTAACCAGTGCCTGGGTGGCGTAGAGGTCATGGACCATGGCAGCATGCAGTGGATTTTCGTCGGGGAAATCTTTCAGGATTGAGGCGGGGCGATGTCGCACGCAATTGATGTACGTGAGTGGGCCACGGCGCTCGGCTTCTTCCATCAGCTGCAGGAACTCGCTATTGAAAAGTACGATGTGCCCGATCATGAGGTTGCTGGAATCGTCTCGAACCAGCGGCTCGAGGCTGAGTGCATCGGGCAAGCTGTTGGCCACCGGCTTTTCCAGTAATACGGTTTTGCCCGCCTCAAGCAACGCCCTGGTCACGACGACGTGGTCTGCCGTTGTACAGGCAACAACCCAGGCATCGGCTCCGGACTCCTCAATAGCCTGTTGTAGATTGAGCCAGCCGGGGATGCCGGCCAGATCGGCGGCAACGTCGTCCAGGCTCTCCTGACGTCGTGCCACAATGCCGACCAGCTCGGCTTCCGCCAGGCCCTGGAGAGTGAGTGAATGGAGTCGACCAAAGCGGCCCATGCCGACCACGCCGACCTTGACCGGGGATTGAGGTTCTCTGCTCGTCATGTCCTGATTCTCCTTACGACTCCAGATTCTACACCAGACTGTCTGACGCCGTCCCCATCGGCTGGCTATGATCGAAACAACTGATCTGTGCCGGGGTTGAACGGATCAGCGGTGTTTGCCACATGTGTTTCTTGAGCCAGGAGTTGTCGAGTATGAACAGGGTCTGCCTATTTCCGCGGCTGGCACAATCCTTCCTGCTGGCCGCGCTGATCTGCACTCTTTTCCTGCCGGCCGAATTGCCAGGGCAAGCTGAGCCGTCGGAGTATCAGCAGTACTGGGACAGGGTCTACAAGGAGAATCATGTTCTCCAGATCGACCTCACCTTAACCCGAGCGGATTGGGACACCCTCAATAACTCGGTCCAGCGTTTACGGCCGGGCCAGGACAGCCAATATCGTCCGGCGACAATGGTGATCGATGGCGAGAAGCTCGAGCAGGTCGGTTTTCGCTTTAAAGGCAACTCATCACTGCGTTCATCGGGCCTCAGTCCTCGCAAGCCATTCAAGATTGACACCAATCGTTTTGTTGAAGGGCAGCAGGTGGGCGGCTGCTCCAAGTTGAACCTCTCAAACGTTTTCGCGGACCCAACTTACCTGCGAGAGAAGATCGGTTACGAGATATTTCAGGCTGCCGGCCTGCCCACGCCAGGCGTCGGATGGGCACGGCTGACGCTCAGTATCGACGGCTTGTATGACAAGGAGTCGCTGGGCCTGTACGTGGTGATTGAACAAGTCAACGATGATTTGCTGGAACGCCAGCTAGGTGCTGACTCGAAGAACAGCCTGCTGATGAAGCCCGAGCGGTTTGCCGATTGGCAGTACCTCGGTGACGATCCCGCCTCCTACGAGATTTACGATATCAAGGAAGGTCGCAAGAAGGAGGAGTTGATTGTCCGGTTTGCGAATGTGCTGCGACTTATTCAGGAAGCGGATGATGAGGAGTTTGCGGCCCGCGCCGGCGAGTTGCTTGACCTCGATAACTTCGCGTCGTACCTGGCTGCCAATTGCCTGATCGTGAATCTTGATAGCTTCGTTGCTGCGCCACACAACTATTATCTGCTGATGGATGAGGCGGATGGCAAGCTGAAAATCCTGCCCTGGGATTTGAACATGTGTTTCGGCATTTTTTCGCTTTTCCGCACGGGTGACGACCTGGCAACCTGGACTGTCAAACAACCCTGGGTGATGGATCGCAAGGTGATTGTCAGGTTGTTTGAACTGGAGGCGTTCCGTGAAAAGTACTTTGCCGCCGTCAACGAACTGAGGGAGACCGTTTTCACAGAGCAGAGTTTGTTTGCCCGCATAGATGAACTGAACAAGGTGCTACAACCAGAACTCGAGCAGCTTCACGGTGAAGCAGGCCCGTTGGCTCAACAGGCAGGGCTCGATGGTGGAACGCCGGGCGCCGCCTTGCAGGTCCGTGGACCGCGTGCTCCAGCACTGAAGCCCTTTATTGTCGATCGCATTACATCGATTACTGCACAACTGGCAGGCCAGGAAGATGGCCTCGTGCTTCAACGTGCCGAGCGGGCACAACAAGCGCCGATTCAGCTGACTCCTCAACAACAAATGTGGGCCGCCGTGACGGCAGCTGAGCAAGCCGGCGAATACGACAAGGGGATCGAGTCACTCAACAAGATCATGCAGGCAGCCGGTGCGAAGAGTGATGGTTACATCAATTTACGACTGGGCTGGTTGCATTACTTGAAGCAGGATTATCCCGCCTCTATTCAATACTACTCGGCCTCGGCAGCTGCCTTGCCTGGGGCCCTGCCACCGCGGCAGGGATTGATGGCCTGTTACCAGGCGGTTGGCGATAGCGACCGGTTGGTCGAGGCGGCACAGGGCATCGTGGCCTTGAATCCGACGAACTACGCTGCCAACAAGACACTTGCTGACACGTTCTATGCCGGCAGGGACTATGACTCGGCAGCGAGTTACTACCTGCAACTGGCAACGGCGAATCCGAACGACCTGGCGATGGTCACCAATCTTGGCTGGTGTTACCTGCAATCGGGAAGGCTGGAGCTGGCCGCACAGGTCTTGAACAACGTGATCACGGTAAGTCCCCAGGACGCGTCCACGCGACAGGCCCTGGATCGCCTCTCGGCGTTGCGGCGTGTGCAGGCACGAGAGCAGGCGGTGATGCAGCGATTGATGGCGGTTCTCGATAGTGATCAAGACGGAGAACTGTCGGCCGAGGAATTGACAGCTGCCGCAGCCAGACTGGAACAACTTGATACAAACAAGGATGGCACAATTTCACTCAGGGAACTCGACCCGCCACCCGGTCCGCAGCGATAAACATGCTTGCTGGAGATTTAACTTGATGACCTGGAACCCCCGAATATTACAACTGGTTCGCTTGTCTGCAGTCACGGCCCTGCTCCTGGTGCCAGCGGTATCACGCCAGTTGTGTGCCCAGTCCGAAGAGCCGACCTATCAGCAGTACTGGGATCGGGTCTACCAGGATAATCATGTACTGGAAATCCAGTTCACCGTGACCCGGGAGAACTGGGATAAGCTCTCCGCGGCAAGTCGCAGCCTGCGACAGGGCCAGACAACTCAATAC
>Ga0115002_10000592_pt1 | contig 50622 bp, 39 predicted proteins | sample ArcticOcean_MG_C_8_FD_89576 | JGI IMG/M metagenome (GOLD analysis project Ga0115002, IMG submission 89576) | Marine microbial communities from western Arctic Ocean - ArcticOcean_MG_CB11_86 | ecosystem: Environmental > Aquatic > Marine > Oceanic | place: Arctic Ocean: Canada Basin | collected... | reverse complement strand
GCTGCGGTGTTGGCTGCGGTGTTGGGGTCATTTTCGTAGAAGGTACCGATCACTGTCAGGGTGGCGAGCAGGCAGCCGATGAAGTAGCTGCCGGCGTCACCGAGGAAGATTTTGGCGGGTGGCCAGTTGTGGCAGAGGAAGCCGGCGAGTGCACCGGCGAGGACGAGCAGGACTCCGGCGACGAGCCAGTGAGGTCTTGGGGTCCCGAGGAGCAGAACGAAAGCAAACAGCGAGGCGGCGATCAGTGCGATGCCTGGTGAGAGTCCGTCCATGTTGTCGAGGAAATTGAAGGCATTGATCAGGACGAGGATCCAGACCACGGTGACGGCGGCTGCGATGATCGGGCTGGGCAGGAACAGAGTTCCTCGGACTCCACCGACGACCAGCCCGACTGCGACGAGCATTTGCACGGCCAGTCGCGGCTTCCACGACAGGTTGCGGAAGTCGTCGATCAATCCGACGACTGCCAGCAGAGTGGCTCCGGCCAGGATGCCCCAAAGCTGGCTCAAGCGGGAGGCAAATTGCGAGACGTCGAGTTGTTCGAGGACATCTGCGGGGAGGAGTGTTTTGAGCGAGAGTCCTGGCAGTAGGTTTGCGCCGAGTGCTGTTACGATGGCCAGGGGTGTGATGACGCTGACCCAAACGGCGATGCCTCCTCCCATGGGTGTCGGATGGTGGTGGACTTTCCGTGGGCCGGGTCGATCGACGAGACCCCAGGCGGGTGCCCAGCGTCTGAGCAGTCCGGTGGTCAACGCCGAGAGCAGCAGCGGTGGGACCACGCACAACAGGACGAATGCCAGCATGCCGGGTACTGCTTTCGGTGACGGCCTGATGGGTTGCCGTCACGGCCCGGTGTCGGGACGACGGGTTGCTTGGGACTGGCCGGTTCTACGGATTGCGTGTTTTCTTATTACGCGTCTTCGGTCGTTTCCGCTGGGATCCGGCTTTCGGCTTTCCATCTTTTGAGACGCTGCCGCGGTCGTCGGGGACGCGGTAGTGTTTTTTGAGTCGTACGAGTTCGTCTTTCAGTCTCGCGGTGATTTCGGTGTATTCCGGCGACCCGTAGACCGATTGCATTTCGCGGGGGTCTTGTTCCAGGTCGTAGAGTTCCCATTCGTCGAGGTTGTAGAAGTGAATCAGCTTGTAGCGGGCATCTCGGACTCCCACGTGTCGTCTGACGCTGTGTGCACCGGGGAACTCGTAGTACTGGTAGAACAGAGAGGTTCTCCAGTCGGCGGGCGTGCGGCCATTGAAGATGTCTTTCAGGCTGCGTCCCTGCATGCCGGTCGGGCTATCGGCTTGGGCGAGGTCGAGCATGGTTTGTGCGAAGTCGAGGTTACTGACGAGGTCGAAGTTGACGCTGCCGGGTTTGATGTGGCCGGGCCAGCGAGCCAACAGCGGCATGCGATAGCTTTCCTCGTACATGAATCTCTTGTCGAACCATCCGTGGTCTCCGAGGTAGAAGCCTTGATCGGACGAGTAGATGACGATGGTGTTCTTGGCGAGGCCTGAGTCATCGAGGTAGTCGAGGACGCGTCCGATGTTTTCGTCGACGCTGGCGATGCAGCGGAGGTAGTCCTTGATGTAGCGTTGGTATTTCCAGCGAACGAGTGCCTTGCCGGTGAGTTTGGCTTTGTGGAAGGCTTCGTTTTTGGGTCCGTATGCAGCGTTCCAGGTCTTCAGTTGAGATGGTGTGAAGTTGCGGGGTGGGACGAGTTTCAGGTCATAGGGAGTCATGGTCCGGGCGATGGTCATGTCCTGGGTGCGTGCGGCGGTGCCGCGGCCAAGGAAGTTGTCGAAGAGGTTGTCGGGTTCGGGGATGGTGACGTCGTCGTAGAGTGCCAGGTGTTTGGGGCCGGGTTGCCAGTTGCGGTGTGGCGCCTTGTGCTGGCACATCAGCATGAAGGGCTTGTCGGTGTCGTGTGACTTGAGGAAGTCGAGTGCGATGCGGGTGATGATGTCGGTGGTGTAGCCGGTGTGTTTGACCCGTTTGCCGTCTCGAATCATCGGCGGGTTGTAGTACGGGCCTTGGCCGATGAGCACTTCGTAGCGATCGAATCCGGTGGGCAGACTCTTGAGATGCCATTTGCCGATCATTGCAGTCTGGTAGCCCGCCTTCTGCAGCAGTTTGGGGAACGTCTGCTGAGAGCCATCGAAGCGAACGCGATTGTCGATGACTCCGTTGAGATGGCTGTGTTTTCCGGTCAGGATCACCGCTCGGCTGGGGGCACAGATTGAGTTGGTGCAGAAGCAATTGCGGAACAGCATGCCCTCGGACGCCAACCGATCCAGTTGCGGCGTGCGATTGATTTTCGAGCCGTAGCACGAGAGTGCGTGCGAGGCATGATCGTCGGTGAAGAGCAGGATGATGTTGGGTCGGGTGTCCGCAGCGGGCAGGCAGGTGGCCCCCGGACCACACAGCAGGAGTCCGAGTGAGACGAGTCGGCCAAGACGATTGTGGAGCATCATGAACCCTGCAGTCAGGCGGCGGAGGCAGGAACTGGGACGTGTGATGTTATGTCGTGGGTCGCGGATATTTCAAGACTTGGTTGGGGCGGTCATTCGGGAACCGTTTCGGCTTCGACGGCAATTCTGGCGGCGATCTCGTCACCGACCGTGTCGACGGCTTGATCGAGCGGAATGTGTCTGGCCTGGTCTTCGGTTCGCCATTTGACTTCGACGACGCCATCGGCGAGGCTTCGGCCTCCGACGATGATTCTCAGCGGGATCCCGATCAGGTCGGCGTCCTTGAACTTGAAGCCTGGCCTGGCCTTTCGGTCGTCCATCAGGCAGTCGATTCCTCGAGCTTCGAGTTGTTGATAGATCGACTCGGCGGCGTCGATCACTTCAGAGTCATCGAGGCTAAGCGGGATAAGGAGCACCTGGTAGGGTGCGATGGCCAGTGGCCAGATGAGTCCATTCTGGTCGTGCGAAGTTTCGGCAGTGGCGGCGACGATGCGGTTGATCCCGATGCCGTAGCATCCCATGAGCATCGGGTGTTTTTTTTCGTTTTCGTCGAGGAACACGGCCGAGAGAGCTGTAGAGTACTTGGTTCCGAGTTTGAAGACGTGCCCGACTTCGATGCCTCGAGCGAGTTCGAGTGCACCATCGCAGCGTGGGCAGGGGTCGCCAGCGGTGGCTGTCCTGAGGTCGTGGGTGGTGTCGAGCGAGAAGTCTCGACCGACCTGGACACCTCGAAGATGTGTATCCTTGGCATTGGCACCGGTGATGGCATCGGCGATCAAGGCAACATCGTGGTCGGCCAGCAGCGGGCATTCCAGGCCAACGGGGCCTGCGAAACCGACCGGGGCTCCGGTCACCTGCTGGATCGTCTCGGCGCTGGCCAGTTCGACATGTTCTCCACCGGTCGCGCGTCGAATTTTCGCTTCGTTGGCTTCGTGGTCTCCGCGAATGAGCACGGCGACGGGTTTGTCATCGACCGAGTAGATGAGTGTCTTGATCATCCGGGTGGGATCGCAGTCGAGCATGCTGCAGACCTGAGCGATGCTTCCGGCACCGGGCGTGTCGACGACTTCGGGTTGGTCGGCTTCGGTGTCCGAGTGGATTTCGGGAGTCGGCCGTCCGGTTTCGGCTCGTTCGGTGTTCGCGGCATAGTCGCACGAGTTGCAGTGGACGATGGCATCTTCGCCGTTTTCGGCCGGCACCATGAATTCGTGCGAGGCATCTCCGCCGATCGGACCGCTCTCGGCTTCGACCGGTCGATAGTCGAGTCCGCATCGAGCAAAGATGCGGCGGTAGGCGTGGTACATCTGTTGATAGGCCTGGTCGAGTTGTTCGAGGTCGGTGCCAAAGCTGTAGGCATCCTTCATCTGAAACTCGCTGGTCCGCATGACTCCGAAGCGAGGCCGTTCTTCGTTGCGGAACTTTGTCTGGATCTGAAAGACGGTGATCGGCAGTTGCTTGTAGCTCTTGATTTCTCGAGCAATCAGGTCGGTAACGACTTCTTCGTGAGTCGGTCCGAGCACGACCTGGATCTGGCGGTCTCCTCGAACCAGAGGAAACTGGACCAGTGCATTTCCGTAGTCGTCGATGCGACCGGTTTGTTCCCAGAGTTCTGCCGGGCACAATGCGGGCATGAACAATTCGACGGCACCGGCCCGTTCCATTTCTTGTCGGACGATCGCTTCGACCTTCCGCACGGCCCGCCAGCCCAGTGGCAGATAGGTGTAGGCTCCGGCCATCACCTGTCGGATGAGTCCGGCGCGGAGCATCAGCTGGTGGCTGGGGATCTTGGCGTCCGAGGGGATCTCCTTCATCGTCGGAATCAGCGTTTGGCTCCAGCGCACTCTCTGTCTCCCAGACCCCGCGGGGTCGGTTTCGTGTCGGAGGGTCGTGGGATCGGACGACTGGCTCCGAGGAAAGCGGGAATTCTAGCAAAGAGACCCGACGCGGGACACGGTCGATGATCGCCAATGGCCGGGATTGTTCTGAGCCTGTCGTCGAAGTCGGTCACGGCCTAGAATCGGCTCGAGCCTGCACGGCCTAGGCCAGTTTCTGTTTTCTTGGATGCTTATGCCTCGTCAATTCGTCGAACATCTCCGCAACGGCCAATCGGTTGACGAGATCTTTCTGCTTGCTGAAAAGCAGCTCCGCTCCAATCGCAACGACGACCTGTTCCTGCTGGTCCACCTGAAGGACCGCACCGGTGTGGTTCACGGGTTGATGTGGAACGTCACGGAGGAGCTGGTGTCGGAGTTCGACACGGGCGATTTTGTCCGGGTCGAGGGCAAGGTGCAGTTGTACCAGGGAGCGATGCAGGCGATTCTGACTTGCATCAATTCGGTCGACGCAGCGTCGGTCAAGATGTCGGATTTCGAGGAGGACCGCAGCGAGGCCTCAGAGCGTCATCTGGTTCGCGTCAACGAACTGCTCAGGGGTCTGTACAACGATGATCTTCGGGAACTGATGATCTGTTTTCTTGAAGACGAGTCCTTGGTGAATGCGTTGTCTCGAGCCGTGGCGGGGATCAAGATCCACCACGCCTTCCGCGGTGGGCTGCTGGAACACGTCACCACGTTGATGGAGGCGGCCGAAGGCATTCTGAGTTTGTATCCGTTCCTGGACCGCGACCTGTTGTTGGCGGGTGTGTTCCTTCACGACTTGGGCAAGGTGCGTGAGATTTCTGTCGAGGGAACGTTGTCGTACACCGACGAGGGTCAGTTGCTGGGTCATATTGTGTTGGTGCTTGAGGAGTTGGAGGCGAAGGTTCGCGAGTTTTCTGATCGGACGGGGCGCGAGTTTGACGGCGAATTGCTGATGCGGTTGAAGCACCTGATCGTCAGTCACCACGGTTCACTCGAAACTGGCAGCCCGCGAGTGCCGATGATTCCCGAAGCGGTTGCATTGCATCACCTGGACAATCTGGACGCTCGGCTGTACGAGACGATGGATTTGATCAACAGCGACCCGAATCGCAACTCGGCCTGGACGGCCTATGTGCCTCGGCTGGGTCGCAAGTTCTACAAGGGCCAGGACAGCGGTTCGTTTGGCCAGTCTTCGGGCAGGAACGGGGTCTAGTTGACCGTGGGACGACGTGGCAGAGGTGGCTCGGAGGAGTTCGAGGGTCCGGTTCAGCGAACGGCCAGCGGAGCGGGTTTCTTCGAGTTGCCGTTTCGTGGCGAGCCTGGTCCGTCGGCCGAGTTGTTCATCACTGCGTCGGACATGCGTGGTGCATTGAACGGTGACACGATCTGTGTGCGGATGACCAGTCGCCGTCGTGGCGGCGGCGGCCGGTGTGGCGAAGTGGTGGCGGTATTGGAGCGTTCGACAACTCGTTTTGTGGGGCGTTACTTCGAGCAGGACGGATGCGGCCGGGTGCTGGTCGACCGGCGTCTGTTCGCCAACGGGATCGAGGTGGGGGATCCCGGCGTCCATGGAGCGTGTCCTGGCGATCAGGTTGTGCTCGAGATGTTGCAGTTTCCCGAGTGGGATCAGGTTGGTGAGGGAGTGGTAGTCGAGGTGTTGGGGCAGCGTGACCGGCCGGGTGTCGATCTGCAGACTGTGATCCACGAGTTCGGGTTGCCGGGCGAGTTTTCCGAGGAGGTTCTCGAGGCGGCTCGGGCGGCGGCCGACGGTTTCGACGATGCCGAGCTTGGTGATCGCCAGGATTTCACCTCGATGACGGTCATCACGATCGATCCTTCGGACGCCCGTGACTTCGACGATGCGTTGTCCCTGGAAGTGCTGCCGGGAGGTGGCTGGCGATTGGGGGTCCACATCGCCGACGTGTCGCATTTCATTCCACCTCGAGGCGCTCTGGATCGCGAGGCGAAGCTGCGGGGGACCAGTGTCTATCTGCCCGGGACGGTGATCCCGATGCTGCCCGAGTTGTTGTCTAACGGCTTGGCCAGCCTGCAGCAGGACCGACTGCGCTACGTGCTCTCGGCTTTGATCGAGTACACCGACGACGGCGTGGTGCGTGATGTCAGGTTTGCTCGAGCGGCGATCCGCGTGACCCGGCGTTTTAGTTACGAGGAAGTGACCGAGTTGCTGTCGGATCGTGACGGGCTTGCCGGCAAGGTGGCATTACCGGTCGGCGAGTTGCTGGTCGAGTTGCATCGGCTGAGCCGAATTCTCAGGCGGCGACGATTTGCAGGGGGAGCGTTGGAGTTGCAGTTGCCTGAGGTGCGGATCGAGTTGGATCGGGAGGGGCGTGTCGAGGCCGTGCGTGAGACGGTTCATGACGAGAGTCATCAGTTGATCGAGGAGTGCATGCTGGCGGCCAACACGTCTGTTGCTCGTGAGTTGACTCGGCGAGGCCTGATCTATCTGCGGCGGGTGCATCCTTCGCCGAATCCCACGAAGCTCGCACAATTTGCCACATTCGTTTCGAGTCTGGGCTTTCAACTGGATCGGCCCGGTTCTCGTCCCGCGTTGCAGAAGTTGATCGACACGGTGTCCGACGGACCTCTGAGTCATGCGGTGAACTATGCGTTGTTGCGGAGTTTCAAGCGAGCCGAGTACACAGGTCGTGAGGATGGTCACTTTGCGTTGGCGGCCGAGGACTACTGTCATTTCACCAGCCCGATCCGCCGGTATCCCGACCTGGTGATCCACCGCATTGTTGCGGCGATCGCCACGGGTGGTCGGCCGAAGGGGTTAACCGACGTCACTGCCAGTCGATTGGGCCGATCGTGTTCGCGGACTGAGCGACGTGCCGAGGCTGCCGAGAGGTCATTGGTTCGGTTGAAGCTGCTGCATCACCTGCGAGACCGGACGGGCGAGACGATCGATGCCGTGGTGGTGGGAGTCGAGAAGTTCGGGGTCATCTGTCGTGGCACGGGGATTCCGGTCGAAGCCCTGGTCCATGTCAGCGAACTGGACAAGAACGACCATTTCGATTTTGACCGTGGCGAGTTGATTCTGACCGCACGCCGCAGCGGTCGCAGTTTCAGGCTGGGCGATCCGGTGCGGGTGAAGATCGTTTCGGTCGACTTGGATGAGCGCAGCATCCGGTTCGAGATGGATGGCGAGAGTGGCAGGATACGGCAAGTCGAAGACAGTGGCCGCAGTCGGTCGGGAACCGGATCGTCACGGTCCGCCGATGGGTCGCGGTCGCGAAAATCTCGCAAGGGCGGCAAACGGGGAGGCGGAAGTGGCCGCGGACGGCGTGGTCGCCGGTGACGCTTGACAGGGGTGCCGACGGTGGCCAACGTGCGTCGGGGCTGGAGGGGATGACCGGTTCGGATGGAAGAGTTGTTGGCCGAGTGTCGGCAGCCGAGTAAATCGAGGGTCAAGATGACTGATTCGTTGTTGAAGACACCGTTTCATGCCTGGCACGGTGACCATGGGGGTCGGCTGGTCGACTTTGCCGGCTGGGACATGCCGGTGCAATACACGTCGATCACCCTTGAGCATACCGCGGTGCGAACCGGCATCGGGCTTTTCGATATTTCGCACATGGGCCGATTGCAGTTTTGCGGCCCGGGCGCCTGCGGGTTTCTCGACCGCCTGCTGACCAACGATGTTGCGTCGATCGAATGCGGGTCCGTCCGGTATGCGTTGGTGTGTCGCGACGACGGTGGGATCCTGGACGACGTGCTGGTGTACCGGTTCCAGGACGATTACCTGCTGGTGGTCAACGCGTCGAATCGGGAGAAGATTGTCGAGTGGATCACGCGTCATCTGGATGAGCACGATGTGGAGATGTGGGATCGGACGTTGGAGTGGGCGATGGTGGCAGTCCAGGGCCCCGGTGCACTCGAGATGACCGCCGCCGTCACCGATTGCGATCTGACGGCGATGGTGTATTACGGTTGTGAGACGGCGAGTGTGCTGGGCCACGCGGGCCGCATCAGCCGCACGGGTTACACCGGGGAAGACGGATTCGAGTTGATTGTGCCTGCCGAGGCGGGCCCGGTGCTCTGGGAGTGTCTGATGGAGGGTGGCGAGGTGATGGCCTGCGGATTGGGGTGTCGCGACACCTTGAGGCTCGAGGCGGGGATGCCCTTGTACGGTCACGAACTGGATGAACAGACCGACCCATACACCGCCGGATTGGGATTTGCGGTGAAGCCGGACGCGTGCGAGTTCATCGGTCGCGAGGCGGTGATGGCGGCCCGGGAACGAGTCGACCGGAAACGGCGAGTGGGCCTGGATCTGGAGGGTCGGCGGATTGGCCGCGAGGGTGCGGAGGTCTTCAGTGGCGAGACGGCCGTGGGTGAAGTGACCAGCGGGACATTTTCGCCGACACTTGAACGAGTGATCGCGATGGCCTATGTCGAGCCGGCCGTGGCGGAAGTGGGGACGTTGCTGGAGGTCGATATTCGCGGGAAACGTGTGGCTGCCGAGGTGGTGAAGCTGCCGTTTTATCGCCGCGAGGTCTAGCGACAGGTTGCGGTCAAGCTTTGGGCCGGTAGGCCGCCTTGCCGGGGATTCTGGTGCGGATGCTCAGCAGGTATGCTCCGCAGGTGACGTAGAGAGTTCTGAGGTCTTTGCCACCGAAGGTGCAGTTGGTGATCGTGTCGACGGGTGTTTTGACGAAGTCGAGCAGTCGGCCGGCCGGCGAGATGACGTGGATTCCGGGTCGGGTGTCGAGCGTTTCGCTGGTCTTTCGAGTCTTGTGGAGGCCGGCGGCGACGTAGAGGTTACCCTCGGCGTCGATCGACATGCCGTCACCGCTTCGACCGGGCGAGAAGTTGATCAGCGTGCGGGGAGTGTTCCAGCAGTCGTCCTTGTCGAGCTGGTAGGCGTAGATCCGGCGGTTGTGTCCGGCTTCGGGGTGGGCTTCGATCAGGTAAAGCACCTTGTCGTCGGGCGAGGAGACGATGCCGTTGGGCATGTGGATGGTCTTCCACTGGAGCACTCGATCGAGAATCCGTCCGCCCGGCTGTTTGCTGGCGAGGTCGAGTCGGTAGACGGCATTCGGGTTGCCGAGGTTCGGGTCGGGGTTGCCAGGCCGTGAGGTGAAAAACAGCGTACCGGACTTCAGGAGTGCGAGGTCATTGGGAGCGGCCAGGGGGAATGCGTTGAACGAGTCGGCCAAGACGGTGATCTTGCCGGTTGTCATGTCGGTCCGAGTGACTCGCCCGGCTGCACCTTCGCAGGCCAGCAGTCTGCCTTGAGGATCAAACAGCAACCCGTTGGTCTTACGACTTGGCGTGCGGAACACCGAGAGTCGTTTCCTGAGGGGATCCCATCTGAGGATCTTTTCTGCCGGCACATTGGTGAAATAGACGATCCCCCGGGCATCGACCGCCGGACCCTCGGTAAAGATCTCGGTATCCTTGACCTCGGTCTCGATCACCACGTCGCCAAGCAGGCCAGGCCGGCGCAGCGTGCTGTATTGCTTGGCAATGCCGCCCCCCTGAACGGGCGAACCGAGCAGGCCTGTGGTCACACCAACAATCGATCCCTGCACAAAATCACGCCGAGTCAGCATCAGTCGTCTCTCTCACAAAACATGGCCAGAGCTTGAATAGTGAATAGCGAATAGTGAATCACCCAGTCCGTGTATCTTGCCAGTGTGTGGGTTACTGTTCACTATTCAAGCTCTGACCCGAATCGAAATTGGTGGGGTCGGGTGGGAGAGCGGATGTTGAAGTGTTTGGTGTAGCAGGTGGGAAGTGATGGCAAAGCGAGAGCACAGCAAGTTTCAGCAGGGCGTGATTCGTCGTTATTATGAGAATCGCGAGCAGATTGACGAGGGGAAGCTGAGTGAATTGGTCACCAGTTTGTACCTGGCCGAGTCGAAGTCGGCCAAGGACAAACTCTGGGAGCGGGCCGAGTCGTTGTTGGAGCGATTGGAGGTGAAGGCCAGTCGGATCCGGCATGTGCTGGCGTCGCGGGATGCGGCGGTGTTGGCCGAATTGGTATCGGAACTTCAGAAGGGCGAGTCCGAGTAGCCGTCAGGCGGAGACGTCGAGGCTTTTTCGGGTTGTGGGCGCGGGTTGGGTTTGTGTGGAAGCGTCGGCCTGGTCTGCCGCCGTGGTTGGCATCGCAGTCTGCCGCGATTCGGATTCCAGTCTGGCACCGGCGGTTGGGATGGCGACCTGTTCGTCGTCGGCGTGATGTTGCGAGCGGACGAGGTAGACGGTGCCGAGAGTGACGGTGAGTGTGACCGAGACGGCGTACATGGCGTTGAAGCCCCAGGCGTCGATGATCCATCCGAAGAGTGGTGACGCGAGAGCGACTCCCAGTTCGCACATGCCCAGTGCGATGGTGGTGCCGGTACCACGGAATTGCGAAGGGAACCGTCCGGATCCGAGCGAGGTGACTGCGGGGAACAGCAGTCCGTGTCCGAGTCCGCAGAAGACGGCCGGGACGAGCAGTTGCCATTCGCTTTGGACACTGATCAAGAGCAGTTGACCGACGGCGTGTCCGCACAATCCGACGGCGATCATTCGCCGCCGCCCCACCGTGCGACTCCAGTTTCGCGTGACAATGCGGCAGGCGAGTGCGGCGAGGCTGTAGGAGATGAAGAACGTACCGATATGTGCGATGCCTCGTTCGGTCGCCATCCGTGTCAGGAACACGGTGGTCGTGACCAGGCCGGTTCCCATGACCAGAGCGACCAGCAGCACCGAGCCGGGCCAATAGCGTTTCATGAGTTGCAAGACGGGCGGGTTGGACTGTCCCGAGCGTGGCCGGACGTGTTGGCGGGTGATCAGCATCACCAGGCCGAGGTAGACGACGCCGAGTGCCAGGGCGACGGCGAAGACTACTGTGAACCGGACACTGCCGTTGGGCAGGGATGCGAAGGTGATGTCGCCCAAGAGCGATCCGAGGATCATGCCCAGGAATCCGCTGGTGCCCAGGCTCCCAATCGCCTCGGTCCTCCGCTCGGCCGGCACCTCGTTCTGAATGTTCACCATCGAGCAGGTGAACATCCCGGCGATCCCGATCGAGAAGGCGATGCGTGCGACGTAGAGGACCCAGGAGATGCTGTTGGTCTGGACCAGCAGAACGCAGGCGGCGACGAACAGCAGCGTGCTGGTCAGCCACAGACGGCGGGTGCCGCAGGCGTCGATGTCGTGTCCGAGTCGGAAGCGGACGGCGATGGCGGCGAGCATGCCGACGGAAATCACCGTTCCGGTCAATTGTTCGGTTCCGCCCAGATGCGTGACGAATTCGGCAAAGCGAAATGTCAGCGCATTGGCCAGCACCAGCACGGTGTTGGCGGCGTAGGTCAGCCAGAACAGCCGGTTGTAGACGGGAGAGGTGAGGTGAAGCGAGGCAGTGGTCACGCGGTGGGCCGGTCGGTTGCTATCGCGGGTGAAACGGCGATTCTAGGGCGAGTTGGGTGGGGGGGCTAGGCTGGGGTTCGTGGACGGCTTGGGGTGAGCCAGCCCCTGCTATCCTCCGAACGCACCGTAGCGGCGGACTCCACGCGAAAATGCCACTCGGTTGAGTACCAGCAGGCCGGCGATCCAGGTGGCTTCGATCAGCAGTTGGCTTTCGAGGCCGTGGCCGAGCACGTAGCCCTGTTTGCCAAGCACGATCGCTGCCGGTACATACGCCAGGTACTTGAACGGGAGGAACTCGACCCATTGACCGACTTCACCGAGCCAATCGAGCGGGATCATGTGCCCCGAGAGGAAGTAGTTGAACATCATGTAGATGAACAGCAGCGAGGAGACTTCGAGGAACCAGAACGAGATCAGTCCGATCAGGGCTTCGATCAGGAACCCGATCAGGAATCCCATCACCAGCGAGGCCACCAGGGCCAGCAGTGTGGCCGGGTCGGGAGATCGAGGGAAGTAGTCTCGGCAGAGATAAAAGATCAGGGCGAAGGGGCCGGTGGCGATGAAGTAGTAGACCAGCTTGTGAGCGATCCGGTGCCAGAAGAGGTACCCGAGCATGTCGATGGGCTGGGTGAGGTACTTCTTGACCGTGCCATCTCGAACGTCTCGAGCGATCCCACTGGCCAAGCCTGGCATGCTGGAGAACGCTCGAGCCAGCATCGCCAGCAGGTAGTAGGCGATCATCTCGTGGTAGGTGTAGCTGTTGAGCGTGGTGGGTTTCCCCGATTCGTTCGATCCGGCCGCAGCCTGTGTGGCTCCGGCATAGATCGCTCCCCAGAGGAAGACCTGGGTGACGATCGGCAGGAATCTGACCAGCGTGGCAAACGCAAAGTCGGCCCGGTAGACAAATCTCTCTTCGAGACACGTCTTGAGAATGACCCAGTTGGTACGGGCTCGGGCCAGCATGGATTCTTGAGTGTTTGCGGAGTGGGCAGTGGCCAACGGGGGATCAGTTGGAGTCGTTGGAGGCGTCGTTGATGAACAGTTCGGCCATGGCTTCTTCGAGTGGTCGATCTTCCACGCTAATGTCTTCGACGGTGAAGTTGTCGAGCAGTTGATTGAGCGTGTTGGGGACGTCGGTTCTGGGGACTCGGATCTTGGCCCGTGGCGGCTGTCGTTCGAAGACGTCGCCGTATCGGTCGAGAGTTTCGGGGAGTTCGGACCCAGCGAACTGGATTTCGATCACCTTGTGTTGGCTGAACCGGTCGACAATTTCTGCGAGTGGTCCATCGTGTTTAATTTTTCCCTGGTTGATGATGATGGCTCGTTGGCAGAGAACTTCGACATCTTTCATGTAGTGGCTGGTCAGCAGCACGGTGATTTGTTGTTCCTGCTGGTAGTACTTGAGGAACTGTTGGACTTTGCGTTGCGAGACGACGTCGAGACCGATGGTGGGTTCGTCGAGCAGCAGCAGGTCGGGGCTGTGCAGCAAAGCGGCAATCAGCTCCATCTTCATCCGTTCGCCGAGCGAGAGTTCACGAACGGGTTGTCCGACGAGGTCCTTGACCTCGAGCAATTCGGTCAGTTCATCGATTCGGCGGTCGAACTGCGTGGTTTCGATGCGATAGATTTCCTTGTGCAACCGAAACGATTCCTGAGCGGGCAGGTCCCACCAGAGTTGGTTCTTCTGTCCCATGACGAGTGAGAACCGTCGTCGGTAGGCATTTTCCCGTTTCCAGGGAACGTGTCCCAGTACGTTGGCCTGTCCGTCGGTGGGGAAGATCAGTCCACTAAGCAGTTTGAGCGTGGTGGTTTTTCCAGCACCGTTGGGTCCGAGAAAGGCGACCATTTCGCCCTGTTCGACCTGGAAGTCGATCCCATCGACGGCGTGGATCGACTCGTATTCTCGGTGAAACAGCCCTCGGACCGAGGCGAGCAGTCCTTCGCGTTTCCGGAAGACTCGATAGGTCTTCGCCAGGTTACGGACTTCGATGGCGGGCATGCCGTTGGGCTACTTGCTATTGGCCTGTTTGAGTTGCCGGATGTAGTCGAGGGTGATTTGCAGCACTTCGTTGCTGTAGTGGTCATCGCGGAAAACGGGAGGCGTTTTTGGCAGATCCTTGTCGTCCGAGTCGGTCTTGTCGGAATCGTCCTGTTTGTTGTCTGCGATTTCTTTCCGGATCGTAGCTTCGTTGAGCGAAACGGTTTTGCGTTTTTTTCGTTCGAGGAACTTCAGGATGGCCTCCTGATCCTTGGTGAAATCGGTGTTGGCGGCAATCCGTTTGCTGCTTGAGGCGGCGAGTGCTGCGACGATGGTGGGGTTGACCAGGGCAACGGGGTCATAGTCGGCCGCGGGGATCTTGTCGAAGGGCAGGTGGTTTTCGAGTGCGTTCTCGCCGATATCCATGTGGTCGATGATCGAGGGGATGACGATATCGGAGGGGATCCCACGTTCCTGGCTGCTTGCGCCGTTGACTCGATAGAACTGCTGGATGGTCAGTTTGAGAGCTCCGGGCGGTTTGCGATCGAAGAAGTTCAGAGGCGAGGCGGTGCGAACGGCCATCACGTTCTGGACGGTCCCTTTTCCGTGAGTGGTCTGGTCGCCGACGAGCAATCCGCGTCGGTAGTCGGTGATGGCTCCGGCGAAGATTTCCGACGCCGACGCGGACATGCGGCTGGTCATCACGACCAGCGGCCCGCTCCAGGCGATCCCCGAATCCGGGTCATTGTGTGGAGTGATGCTGCCGTCGAGTTCTTTGACTCGGACGACGGGTCCCTTGTCGATGAACAGTCCGGAGACTTCGACCGAGTCCTTGAGCGCACCTCCACCGTTGGTCCGAAGATCGATGATCACGGCGTCGACGTTTCCGTCGGAGTTGAACTGTTCGAGCGCCTTTCGGACATCTCGAGCAGAACTCCGGAAGTCGGCGACTCCGCGTCGTTCCGCGTCAAAGTCGCGGTAGAATGAGGGCATCTTGATGACACCGATGCGGCCGTTGGCTCCGTCGATGCGTTGTCCGGCGTTGATGATGGTCGAGGTGACGGCCGACTGTTTGAGTTCGATAACCTGCCGGGTCAATTCGTAGATGTTGGTTTCGCCCGTCTTGGCGGCCTTGACCTGAAGTCGGACCTTGGTCCCTTTCGTGCCTCGGATCAGTCGAACGACTCGACTGAGTTTCATCTCGACAATGTCCTCGATGTCGCCATCCTTCTGGCCGACTCCGATGATCTTGTCTCCGGGTGCCAGTCGACCATCGCTGTCGGCGGCTCCGCCGGGGACGATTTCGCGGACGACAGTGAACCCGTCTTCGCTGCTGAGCGATGCTCCGATTCCCTGCAGCCTCAGTCGCATGCTGATGTCGAAGTCTTCGCGAGTCTGCGGCGACATGTAGCTGGAGTGTGGGTCGAAGCTGTGAGTCATCGACGAGAGGTACCGTTGCAGCACCTCGGGTCGTTCGGTCTGTTCGGCAAATCGCAACACGTTGGTGTACCGCTTGACGAGTTGTGTGCGGGCCTCGGGCAGCGGGGTGTCATCGAGTTTCTTGGCGAGCAGTTCGGCCTTGATCCGTTTCCGCCATCGCTCGTTGAGTTCTTTGGTCGAGTTGCACCACTCGAGCAGGTCGGGGTTGGCGATTCGGGTTTCGTCGGTGGTGAAGTCGTGCTCGGCCTGGGTGTAAGCCTGAGCCAACTTGACCTGCCGTCGGACTCGTTCGAGATACGCCTGGTGCACAACGAAGGCGAACTTGACGTCACCTCGCAGCAATTGGTCGTCGAGTTGTGTCTCGAGTCTGCTGAAGTCCTTGATGTCCTTCTGGACGAAATACAGTTTCAGCGGGTCGACCGATTCGAGGTATCTCTTGAAAGTCTTCCGGGAGATGTCGTCGTCGATCTTCTTCTGGCTGATGTGGAACCGGTGAACCAGTTGGCAGACCATCTGGGCGGCTTTCTGGTCGTCGGGCGTCTGGTCGAACTGCTGGGCACAGATCGTACCGCCTGCCAGAAGCAACAGGCCCAGGAAACAGACTACGGCCACTCGCCGGCTTGACTTGAACATCCGAGTTTCCAGTCGTTTCGGTGTGATTGAGGAAGTCGCATTATGAACGGTCGCGGTCTGGAGCGAACCGAACCAGCGGCATTCGATTTCCACGCTCCCGTTGACCTGGCGCGATGGTATCTCATCCCGGCAAACCCGACAAGGTGAACGAATTGTCGATCCACCACGTCCAGTTGTTCTAACCGGTCCCGGGATCATGGTACATGACGCCGGGACCTGCTGATTCCTGGCCAGTCGGAGGTTTCAGCGACGTGCAGCCCGAGTGGGAGTTGGTACGATATTGAGTCGCGAGACGATTTTACGATCGGTGTCGTGCCAGTCCTTGATCCGTTGGCTTTCGACGGCGAAGACGAGTGAGAGTTGTCGTCCGGAGGGGTGGTTGCAGAGGTAGTAGAACCAGTGCATGGGCAGTCCGTGGTCGATGCCGGTGGCTGTGATTTTCCAGCTTCGTTGTGTGGTTCGCGAGGCGTCTGCCTGGAGTGATTCGACCGAAACGAGTTCGCGCAATCGTGTGCCGAGTGCCGATTTCACATCGCGGAGGAATTCTTCTCGCGAGGTGATCGCTCCGGCTTGGACGTTGGGGGCCTTGGAGAGGTTGCACTGTGCGACGAGTTGTCCGTTGACGAGTCGTCTGAGGATGGCGACTTCCGGTGTTTGGTGAAAGATGTGCCAGTTGCGATCGTGGAGCAGTCGACCGTGTCCAGGTGTTTGCAGCGACAGTTGCAGTTGGTTGTCACCGGGTTGTTTTGGGCAGATGGTCACGATGTCAAGTTTCAGTCGTGAGGGTCCGGTGACCGGTTTGCGGTCGATTCGGACCTGAGCCACGACTTCGAGTCCCGGGCTGACCGGTCCGGCCTGTCGGTGTTCTTCGATGGTGACTTGGGCGTGTCTGAGGAATCCGAGTTTGTGATCGAACAGCAGGGTGGCGTGGAACGTGACTTTGGAGCGTGCTCCACCGACGGCTCCTTCGGCGGTCCCTTCGACGACGGCTTCGGCGGTGGTGTCGGTCACCTTGACGAGTTGTCCCTTGAGTGTTCCCGTGTTAACGGCATCGAGTCCGGTGACTAGTGTCAGTGTCCATTTGCCGGGCGTCCAGGTGTGGTCGTGCGGCACCAGGCCCTGCGGCAGCAGTCCGAGCAGTGCCAGTGGATCGGCCGGCAGGTCCAGCAGTTCGATTTCGTCACCGCCGAGTGGTCCGTCGAGCGAGTAGTGTCTGAGGCCGGACGGGGTTCCTTCGCTGACAATCGTGCGTCGAGACAATCTGAGGGACGACTCGGTTGTCCGCCGGTCGACTCGGACACTCGACACGGCCGTCTCGAAGCGTCGAACCGCTCGCAGCGACCGTTGAAAGTCTCCGGTCGGTTTCAGCCGACGCATTTGCCAGGCCAATTGTCCGGTGGCCGCCAGAGGCAGCGGCACGACCCGATCGACTCCGACCGGAGCCAACACGCGGCCCCGAACGTCGAGTGTGGCGGTCACGTCCAGCAGCCGTTCGGCCCGAGGATCCTCGACCAGCCGCACTGTGGGTTTGGTCGGCTTGTCAGTGGCCGCGGGTGCGGGAGTGTCCTGGGCATGTGCAAAGGTGCCCGGGAGTCTCATCAGCAGGCAGATGATGAGGCTGGCGACGCGGAAATCCGTCCGCTTGGATCTTTTTGTTATGGGTTGTCCCAACGGTCTCATCATCGATCCCTCCTTGGATCGTCAGATTATCCGGCAGCGAATCAGTCGTCGACGAGTGTCGTCTGTGTTGCGGTTAGAGATCGAGCGACCTGGATCAGTCCATCGACATCGAGGCCGTGGAGTCCGAGCAGTTCGTCGCGGTCTCCGAGTTCGACAAACTTGTCGGGCAGTCCGCAGCGTTGGATGCGGCGTGTGTCGAGTCCTTCGTCGACAGCGGCTTCGAGCACAGCAGACCCGAATCCTCCGGCGAGCACGTTTTCTTCGACAGTGATCACGAAGCGGTTGTCGGCGAGTTGTTCGAGCATGTTGGGATCGAGCGGTTTGACGAACCGTGCATTGACGACTCCGACGTCGATCTCATGTTCGCGACCGAGTCGTTCGGCCGCCTCGACGCAGGTTCCCAGCAGGCTGCCACAGGCCAGGAACGTGCCATCCTGGCCGTGACGGATGAGTTCGCTGAGTCCGAGAGTGACATCCGAGGGCACTCGCGAGGTGGATTCGATCGAGGTCTTGGGATAGCGAATGGAGATCGGTCCATCGTGTCCGAGTGCGAAGTCGAGCATGGGTCGGATGTCGTGTGAGTCGCCGGGAGCCATGATGGTCAACCCGGGGAATGGTCGGAGGTAGGAGTGATCGAAGACGCCGTGGTGCGTGGGGCCATCCGGGCCACAGAGTCCTGAACGGTCGAGGCAGAAGGTGACTGGCAGTCCCTGCAGGGTGACTTCCTGGAAGATCTGGTCGAAGCTGCGTTGCAGGAAGGTGCTGTAGATGGCGACGATCGGTTTCAGTCCGGCCTTGGCCATCCCGGCGGCGAAGGCTACGGCGTGAGATTCACAGATGCCGGTGTCGAAGAATCGGTCGGGGAAGTCGTCGCGGATCCGGTCGAGTTTATTTCCGGCGCACATGGCTGCGGTGAGCACGACGACCTTGGGGTCGGCTGTCATGGCGTCGTAGATGGCCTGGCTGACGACATCGGTGTAGGCGGGGCTCGACGTCTGGGCGACGCGGACCACTTCGTTGTCGTCGGAGCGTTGGAAGGGAGCGGGAGTGTGGAACTTGACAGGGTCCTGTGTTGCGGGTTGGAAGCCGTGTCCTTTTTCGGTGAGGACGTGCAGCAGCACTGGTCCTCGGACGTTCTTGACCATGTCGAGGTAGCGTCTGAGTGCAAAGATGTCGTGTCCATCGACGGGTCCGATGTAGCGAAATCCGAGTTCTTCGAAGAGCATGCCACCGTGGAGGAAGGCCTTGAAGGCGTCCTTGAGTCCACCGAGGACGTTTTCGACGGGTTGACCGACGAGTGGCACCTTGTTGAGGAACGCCTGGACATCTCGTTTCAGACCGTCGTAGAACGGAGCGGTGCGAGCCTTATCGAGTGTGGCCGCCAGCCCGCCGACGCGAGGGCAGATGCCCATTTCGTTGTCGTTGAGGATAACGAGCACATCCTTGCCGAGTCCGGCGGCGTTGTTGAAAGCTTCGAAGACGATCCCCGACGGGAGTGCACCGTCACCGATCACCGCGACCGCCTTGCGATCGTCCTGTCCGAGCAGGTCGTCACCGGCCTTGAGGCCCAGGACGCTCGAGACGCTGGCTCCGGCGTGGCCGGTCATGAACAGGTCGAATTCACTTTCGTTCGGGTTCGGATACCCCATCAACCCGCCACGTTGTCTCATGGTGTGAAACTCGGCGTAGCGACCGGTGAGCAGCTTGTGGGGGTAGATCTGGTGGCCGGTGTCCCAGATCAGTCGGTCGTGTTCGAAGTCGAAGACCAGGTGCAGTGCGATCGCCAGCTCGACGACTCCAAGATTGCTCGCAAAGTGTGCGGTGCGATCCGAGACGACGCTGCATAGCACTTCGCGGATCTCCACGGCCAACTGCAACAGTTGCTCGTCGGTGTACTGGCTCAGTTGAGACGGCGAGTCCAATTGAGGCAGCAGTTGGAGTGGATCCACGAGCTTGTCCATTAATGGTCTCGCTCGATGACAAATTCGGCCAGGATCTTGAGCGAGTCTCCATCGTCACCCAGCGGGGCGATGGCCGCCCGGGCCGCTTCGATGCATTTTGCGGCCATCTCGCGGCTCGGTTCGATCCCGAGCAGTGCCGGGTAGGTCCATTTCCCCAGCAGGGCGTCACGTCCGGCAGTTTTTCCCAACCGGTTCGTGTCGCCGAGGACATCGAGCAGGTCGTCGGTCACTTGAAAGGCCAGTCCGATGTGTTCCCCGAATTCGACCAGTCCGTTTCGAAGTTCTGGATCGGCGTCAGCGACGATGGCTCCGAGTTCGAGGCTGGTGGCGAGCAGTCGAGCGGTTTTTCGGCGGTGGATGTTGGCGAGTGTATCGAGCGGGTTGGGATCGTTGTCGGGCAGTGTGTCGGTGACGGCCAGGTCGGCCACCTGTCCGCCGACCATGCCATTGCTACCGGCAGCGGCAGCCAGGGTGCGGCAGCACTGTGCGGCGACGGCGGGGTCGGGCAGTCTGGTGGCGAGTATTTCGAAGGCTCGAGCCTGCAGTGCGTAGCCGGCCAGGATCGCCATCGCGTCGCCATGGACGACGTGGCTGGTGGGTTGTCCTCGTCGAAGCTGATCGTCGTCCATGGCTGGCAGGTCGTCATGGATCAGCGAGTAGGTGTGGATCATCTCGACGGCACAGGCGGCCGGCAGAGCGTCACTGGGGTCGGCACCGCAGGCCTCGGTGGCCAACAGCACCAGGATGGGTCTCAGCCGTTTGCCTCCACTCATCAGGCTGTACTCCATCGCTTCGCGGAGTGCTGCGGGAGTGTCGTGGCTGGAGGGCAATGCCTGTTCGAGTGCCGTTTCGACCAGAGGGGCGAAACGGGCCAAGGTCTCTTCGGCGGTCGAGGTTTGAGCGGGCACGGGGGTGTTGTGTGTGGGAGACTGGTGGATGGGGCGAAAACCCGACGCCATTCTAGCTGTGGCCATGTGGGTCGAGAATAGCAACCGTGATCGTGCCGTGCGGGTGGTGGTGGTGGGTGGTGGTCAATCGCTTCCGGTGGCCAGTTGCAGTCCGATGCGGCAGGCCTGGAGGTAACTTTCGACATGCAGTGCTTCGTTGACGGTGTGAATGTCCTGTTGGCCGCATCCCAGTGTCACTGTCGGGATCCCATGAGCGACCATCCAGTTGGCATCGAGGCCTCCGTTCGAGATTCTCGTGCCCGATTCCAATCCGACGGCACGGACATCGGCGAGTGCCGTTTGCACACACGGTTCGTTTTCCGAGAGCACGAACGCTTCGTATTTCAGTTGTGCATCGAAGTGGATCGTGGCAGAGTCTTTGGCGGTGTTACGGAGACTTTTGGCGGCGCGTTGGAACGCCTTCTGGAACTCGGCCACGATTCGCTTGCGGAACTTCGGGTCATGGCTTCGTGCTTCGGCGATGAGTGTCAGTTTTGGGGTGACGACATTGGTGGCGTCGCCGCCCTGGATGATGCCGACGTTGCTGGTGCCACGGTTGCGGCCTTTTTCGATCAGTCCGTGCCAGCCGTTCTCGGTCAGATCGGCGATTGCCAGGCTGGCCACGGCGATGGCGCTGATGCCGTCTTCGGGGTGTCCTCCGGCATGACTGGCCACTCCGTCGACGGTCACTTCGATGTTGTAGTCACCGGTGGCTCCGACGACGGCCAGCCCCGGGGCGCCTCCGTCCCAGTTGAAACCCATGCGAGGTTTTCCGAGTCGCGAGAGGCTGACGAATCGAGCTCCGTAGAGGCCGACTTCTTCCTGGACGGGGAAGAACAGTGTGAGTGGCGGGTGAGGCAGGTTGTGGCGGAGGATGTGGAGGACCGAGTTGAGTACGACGCTGGCACCGGCTCGGTCGTCGCCGCCCAAGGCGGTATCGGCGTCGCGAGATTCGATCAGCGGGCCACGTCGGACCGGGCGGCAGCCGACGCACAGTGGGACGGTGTCGATGTGAGCCATCAGCAATCGGCGGGGGGCTCGAAGTGTGCCGGGCAGCTTGACGATCAGGTTGCCGACCTGACCGCCACGAGGACTGCGGCTGTTGGCGGCGTCGTGGAGGATCGAGCGGGCCGGCACTCCGGCGTCTCGCAACAGTCCAGTGATCGTTTCGGCCACGTCACGCTCGAAACCGCTCTTGCCGGGGATCTGCATCAGGGTGGTCACGAGTTTGACTGCGTCCGAGTTGTTGATCGGTGCGGGTTGGGGCATGGTGCGGGTTCCTGTGGTGGCTTGAACGGCTTGAAGCGGATGGGAGAGATGGTCAGTATGGGGTTACGTCGAACATACTGCCCGATCCCGTTAGCACAATCGACAGCATGCCCAGCCAGGATTTGGATTCGCGACTTGACTGCCACATCGCCAGCGACAGCGAGCGAGCTGAGTCATTTGGCAACGTGTACGAGTGTTGGGGTGACGGGCGTCCTGTTGACGAGTACGTGGCGAGTCGGATGGTGTCGGTTCAGCATGCTCGAGCCAGTTGGTGGGTCGGCTGCATCGGGACAACGGTAGCGGCGTCGTTGGGCACATACCCGATCGTGTTGCGAGCCGGTGGTGTGTCGTGTCCGGGTTTCGCGGTCGCAGCCGTTTACACTCGGCCGGAACACCGTCGTCGGGGCCATGCGGCGACACTGATGCGGTGGGTTGAGCGGCAGCAGCTTGCCGGTGGGGCTCAGTTCGGGTTGTTGTATTCCGACATTAATCCCGACTACTACGCGGCGATGGGGTACAGGCTGTGCGATTCGCATTATGCCTGGGCGGTGCCGGACTCGAATCCTCAGCTCCGGCCTCTGGCCGGCCGGTTCCAGGAGTTTGATCCTTCGGAGCAGGCCGGGCGACTGGCCGAGATGTATGTATCGGTTCAGTCGTCGCGGAGTGTATGGATCGAGCGTGATGGTGAGTACTGGGACTGGTTGTGTGGTCGGTATCCGGATCACGAGTGGCACTGGTGGTTGTCCGAGGGGTCGGAGGTGCCGACGGGGTATGTGCAGTTGAAGGCGGACGCGTCCGAGACGCGGGTGTTGGACTGGGGTGTGATTGGCGAAGGCGCGGAGCGTGCGTTCTGGGAGACGTTGGTTGGGTGGTCGGCAGAGCGTGGAGTGTCACGGATTGGTGGCTGGTTGCCGGCGTCAGCGGCGGTGTCGAGTTGTTTCGAGGTCGAGCGTCGGGAGATCGAGTTAACGATGCTCAGTCCGTTGACGTCCGAGTCGTTCTGGTCCGACGCATTGGTGCGTGACGCGGGTTGGTTTGCTGAGTGCGACCACGTTTAGGGGGGCGCAAGAGAGCAGGCCGACTCTCGGTCTGCAGCTCGCGTGGTTGAGCGGCGTGACGGCGAGTCGGCCTGTGGAGTAGTGTGCGCGTCCCCGCGTGAGAGCGGGCGTGCTACACCTGATTGAAACGAGCCTGGGGTCTCACTTGGCCTTCAACCGATGCGTGCCACTCTTGTCGTCTCGATAGATCGTCTTGGCGTTGTAAACGCACTGGTAGACGACGTTCGAGAAGTTCTTGGCCTTAGTCTTATAGCCGGAGTCGAGTACTGCGGCGACGAGATCCTTGAGGTTGAGTCCCTTGGGAGTTTGGCCGAGGACTCCGGTGACGACTGCTCCGAGCGATTGAGCATTTCTGGGCAGTTTGCCACGTTGGCCTCGCTTCTTCTTGCGAAGAGCTGGTGCTGATGCTGGCGCTGCTGCCGGTACATCGGCTCCTTGCAGTGAACCGAGTTCCTTATCGACAGACGCGAGTTGCGCCTGAAGATTGGCTTTTTTTTTGCCAAGAGTCGCCAGTTTTCCTTTTTTGTCCGAAAGCAACCTTTCGAGTTGGGCGACCGAGAGGTCTGAGCCCTTGCGTCTTGCCATGAAGTCTTCCTTATTATGCCAGTCTTCGGGTACGTGAGGTTCATAACAGTAATGAGGCCAAACCCACACTGTCAACCACCGACTAAGGGGTATTGGGAACTATTATAGATTCGAACATAGGAGCCCGGCAGGTTGTAGTGAGTTGGTGTCATAGGGTGGGAGTTATTGGGTGGAACGAACCGGGTGAGTGGCCAGTGTGTGGGCTGGGATTCGGAGTGTGACGTAGGTTGCGGTTGGAAGTCGTCTTGTTGCAGTTCGGTGAGGGGGCTAGGATCCCGCGTCCTGTTGGGATTGGTCTGTTTGCAGGTTGGGTCCTGGTGGGGCGACAAGGATGGACTCCGAGGTGCGATGGGACGTGCGATTGTTGAAGACGATGACGCGACTGTTGCGGCGTCTTGGCCGCGGGACTCGGACTCTGCTCCAGGCCGCCGTGTTGCTGATTGTGGTGGTGTGCGTGCTGGAGGTTGGGTTTCGGTTGTTCGAGACGTCGAGTGTCGACGCGCAACTGGTGCGACCGTCGTGGACTTCGGGTCAGACGCTGCGTCGGCTGGTTCGATTGGACGTTGCGGTGGGTCAGCGGACGGTCACGTTGCGGACCAACAGTTTGGGGCTGCGTGGTGATGAGCCGGTTGTTCCCAAGCCAGCGGATGTGTTGCGAGTGGTTTGCCTGGGTGACGAGCGAGTTCTGGCGGCTGGAGTGCCGTTAGAGGAGACGTTTTGCCATCGTCTGCAGGTGGAGCTCCAGAAACGATCGGCTCGACGTGTTGAAGTGATCAATGCCGGAGTCCCCGGCGACTGTCCACTGTTGTCGTTGTTGCGGGTTCGTCACGACTTGCTGGCGTTGGACGCGGACTTGTGGCTGTTGAACTTCGACATGTCCGATGTCGCCGACGACTACCGCATGCGGCCTCGGCTGATTACCGACCGCAGCGGCCAACCGTTGGCCTGCCCACATCCTTCGCTACTCACCGGGCGGCCCAACGCCTGGCAACAGTGGTGCGAACGGTTTCGGCTGGTCGATTGGAGCAGTCGTCAACTGGGTGATCTCTGGACACGGAACCTGGTCGAATCGCCCGCGTCGGATCCGGGGAGTTCACAGGGCGGTTACGCCTGGCTCGGAGATGCTCCGCCGGATTGGACACTTCATATCGAGCAGACTCTTCGTCCGATCGCCCGACTGGGGAAGTTGTGCAAGGGTCGTTTGGCCGTGTCGGTCTGTCCGGCTCCGTGGCAGGTGGCCGGAAACGAGACTCGTCATCCCGACGCGTTGGCCCGTTTGGGGATCGGGCATGAGGGTGTCATGACCAGTGACGTCCCGTTCCGGATCCTGGCCGAGTTTTCTGGTGAACATGACATTCCGTTGTGCGACTTGTCTGAAGGGTTCCGCCAACTGGGTGCTGGGGGTTCCGGGGTCACGTTGTTTCAACGGGATCGTGCCGAGTTGAGTCCGGCGGGACACGAGTTGGTGGCGAAGCTGTTGGCCGAGCGACTGAGTGGTCCACGGATGGCGTGGTGGATCGACTCGGATCGAGGTCGAGGTCGAGATGGCAAAGTGGTGCCGGTATCGTCCGAGCGTGCGGTGGAGTCGAGGTGATTGGTTGGAGTCGGCCGACGGGTCTTGACGGGTCTTTCGGGGTGCAGGATACTCCACTCGCTTCGGGCCGAACCGGCCGAATCGGGCTCAGTTCCAATCGTTGGTTTCCATCCCATTTCCCCCGGCGGCATAGATTCGCGTGACCGATTCTCAGCAGCCCACTGCTCGTGAGATGGCTTTGTCTGCCCGGCGTGCGGCGTGGGTGTTGTCCGAGTCGAGTGGTGAGATTCGCAATGGCTGGTTGTTGCGGACGGCGGAGTTGCTTGAGTCGGAGAAGTCGGAGTTGTTGGAGGCGAATGGTCGGGACATCGAGCGAGCTGCCGATCATGGACTCGGCGATGCGGCGGTGGATCGGTTGTTGTTGGATGATTCACGGATTGGTGCGATGGTGGGTTCGCTGCACGATGTGGCGGCGTTGGCCGATCCGGTTGCCGAGGTGTTCGAGTCGACCGAGCGTCCCAATGGCTTGTTGGTGACACGGGTACGAGTTCCCCTGGGCGTGGTGTTTTTCATTTACGAGTCACGTCCGAACGTGACGGTTGATGCGGCGGCGTTGTGCGTTAAGAGCGGCAACGCGGTGATTCTTCGAGGTGGCAAGGAGGCGATCGAGAGCAACCAGGCGTTGCATCGGCTGTTGGCTCGAGCGGCTCAGGAGAGCGGATTGCCACCCGAGTCGGCTCAATTGGTGACTTCAACCGACCGGGCGTTGGTGGGCGAGTTGTTGGGGATGGGCGACCTGATCGACGTGACGATTCCGCGAGGGGGCAAGTCGTTGATTCGTCGGGTGGCAGCCGAGGCGACGATGCCGGTGATCAAGCACTTCGACGGAATCTGTCATGTCTACGTCGATCGGGCTGCTGATCTGGAGATGGCCGAGTGGATTGTGGTGGACAGCAAGTGTCAGCGACCGGGAGTCTGCAATGCGGCGGAGACGTTGCTGGTGGACCGCGAGGTGGCTGGGGAGTTTCTGCCGCGTGTGGCCGAGGCGTTGGTGGGGCGTGGTGTGAGTCTGCGTGGTTGTGAGGAGACTCGGGAGTTGGTCCCGGTGGCCGGGTTGGCCAGCGAGGAGGATTTCCGGACCGAGTATCTCGACCTGATTCTCTCGGTTCGGGTTGTTGCTGGGGTCGAGTCGGCCGTGGAGCACATCCGGGACTACGGGTCCGGTCACACCGATGCGATTGTCACGTCGGATCTCGAGACCTCGCAGCGGTTCACTCGAGCAGTCGATTCCGCCGCCGTCGTCGTGAATGCCAGTACACGGTTTCATGATGGCTGCGAATTCGGATTGGGAGCCGAGATCGGCATCAGCACCGACCGGTTTCATGCTCGAGGCCCTTGCGGGTTGAAGGAGCTGACCAGTTACAAGTACGTGGTCCACGGAACGGGCCAGCTGAAGTCGGATTGACACGGGGCTGACCCGAGAGTGTTTGGGAGAATTCCGGGATGGGAGTTGTATTGAGTCGGACAGAGGTGGAGGCGTTGTTGTCTGGTTTTGGCGAGACGTCGCCTGGGGTTGGAGTGGGGAGTTGGTCTGTTGAGTCTGAGGACTCGTTGCGGTGGCCGGTTTCGACGTTGCGGCGTTTAGAGTCGCATCTGGAGTCGTCGTCGGCCGAGTTGACCGAAGTGATTGGTGAGCGGATTGCGGCGGGGCAGGCTGCGGGAGGGGCTGCGATCTCGATCCAGTATTTGGGTTTGGCACCGGGTGCTCGATTACCGGGAGGCAGCGAGGCGGCCGGGACGTGGGTGATCCAGGGTTCGCGACCGCGTGAGACGGGTCGGATTGCCATCGAAGGCTCACTGGCTGTTGGCCTGATCGGCGGCCTGCTGGGTGGTGGTGCGATATTGTCGGAGCAATCTGGTGCACGTTCACTGAGTGGTCTGGAGCGATCCTTGTTGACTCGAGTAGTGGAAATGATCGCGGCGGTACTTTTTCGTGACGGATCGAATCAGCAGTGGGAGGCATCTCGAGCGGACTTGAGCGTCCGTGCGGAGACGGCATTGGCGAATGTCGATCCTTCATCGGGCAGTGTGTTGGCGGGTTTGGGATGGCAGTTGCAGGAGTGTGAAGGTTTAGTGCACGTGGAGTTGTCGTGCGGGTTGATCGAGCGGTTGACCGGTTGCGGGTTGTCGGCGGGGGACGAGGACTTGGATTCCGGCGTAATGTGCGAGGATTCTTCGACGTGTTTGGTGGTCGAGATGCCGATATCGGGTTTGGGTGTAGCGGGTGTTACGGGGTTGGAGGTGGGGGACGTGATCCTGACGGGTCGATCGGTTGAGTCGGAAACGAACGAGGCGTGCTGGGACGTTTGTATTGGCGGATCGTATCGTTACAGTGGTCAACCGGGCACACTGGATGGGTCTCGGGCGGTTGTTCTGGAGCCAATTCGTGATATCGTTTAGGTGTCGTTTAGGTGTTGGTTCTTGACGCCTGCCGGGGGCGTCTATACAAGATAGGAACATTAGCCCGGCTGTCTGGGCAGACGGAATAACAGGGGGAGACGTTGCGCCGAAGAGGATTACCGCCGGTCGCTGCTGAGCAGATGCACCGGATCAACGATCAGATCCGGATCACTCCCATTCGCGTGGTCGATCCGGAGGGCAACATGGTTGGCGTTCTTCCTACGGAGGAGGGCTTGCAGCTTGCCGTGGACTCGGGTCTGGATCTCGTGGAGGTGGGTCCCAACGACCGACCGCCGGTCTGTCGGATCATGGACTACGGAAAATTCAAGTACGAGTTGAAGAAGCGAAAGACCAAGGGAGGTAAGCAGCACACAGTCCAGGTCAAGGAGATCCGATTGCGGCCCAAGACGGGTGAGCATGACATCGAATTCAAGATCAAGCGAGCGCGTCGGTTTTTGGAGAACCGTGACAAGGTGAAGATCAACGTGATTTTCCGCGGCCGCGAGAACGCTCACCGGGATCGTGGTCACGAGATGTTGCAGGGGATCATTGCGATCCTTGAAGACGTCGCCAAGGTCGAGAAGCCACCGGGTATGGAGGGTGGTCGGACGATGTCGACGGTGTTGGCTCCCAAGGGCTAGCCGGCGACTTGTGTTGAGATAGCTGATATTGGCCAGAAGTAGCCTAGGGTGTTTTGAGAGTTTGCAGGAACCGAAGTGATGCCGAAGCAGAAGACACACAAGGGAATGAAGAAGCGGTTCAGGGTTTCGGCCAATGGCAAGGTCAAGCATCGCAGTGCGTTCCGAGGTCACCTGTTGAGTCACAAGTCGGGCAAGCAGAAGCGTCAGTTGCGATCTGGTGGCGGTTTGAGTGGTGCTGACGCAAAGGAAGTTCGAGACAATCTGGCTCCCGGTTCGTGAGTCCGCGACGCTGAGACCGACCAACCTGAGACGACGATATCTACGATGAAGGCGGCCCAACGCGGCCGAGTGTGAGGACGAGGATGCCACGAGTTCGCAAAGGATCGGCCCGGCGGAAGGCCAAGAAGCGATTGTTCCGCGAGGCGCGGGGCAACCGCGGCGGTCGTGGCAAGTTGCTGCGAACGGTCAAGGAGACGGTGATTCGTTCGCGAGCTTACGCCTACCGCGACCGGCGGACGAAGAAGCGAGTGTTCCGTCGTCTGTGGATCATTCGCCTCACGGCCGCTTGTCGTCAGCGAGGCGTCCGCTATTCCGTGTTCATCAATCAGCTGCATTCGGCCGGCATCGAGTTGGATCGCAAGACTCTCAGTGAGATTGCAATTTCCCATCCTCGGGTCTTCGACGAAATCGTCGCTGCAGCGTCTTCTGCAGCCTGATCTCCACGAGTCCGCCAGACCCCGTCTCTTTTGACTCACCGATGACCGCCGACGCCCAGGCCGCATTTGCGAGTTACCAGGACGAGTCGCTTGAGGCGATTGGTGGTGCTTCGTCTACGGAGTCGCTTGAGGCGGTTCGTGTCGAGTTTCTTGGGAAGAAGCACGGTCGGCTGAAGGATCTGCAATCGTTGTTGAGCCAGGCGGATCCGGCCGAGCGGCCCGTATTGGGCAAGGTCTTCAACGAGGTGCGGCAGACGGTTGAAGCGGCCTTGGGGGCACGTCAGTCCGAGTTGGCTCGACCTGCCGTCGCCGTTGCCGCCGTCGATGTCACTCTGCCGGGTCCTCAGCCTGCGATCGGTCGCCGCCACCCGATCAGTCGCACGATGGACGACTTTCGCGAGATTGTCGGTCGGATGGGATTTCGAGTTTCTCGGGGTCCAGAGCTCGAGGACGACCATCACAACTTCGTGGCGCTCAATATTCCTCCGGTGCACCCCGCTCGTGATCCTCTCGAAAACTTCTATCTCGCCACAGCCGCCGTCGGCCAGTCGGCCGACCAAGCAGGTGACCAATCGTCTTCGGTGACTGCCGGCGATCGTGCGGTGTTGATGCGGAGCCAGACGTCGACGGTTCAGATCCGGGTCATGGAGCAGTCCGAACCTCCGTTGCGGATCGTGTCATTGGGTCGTTGTTACCGGCCGGACACGATCGACACCACGCACCATTGCATGTTTCACCAGATGGAGGGATTGGTGGTCGACACCGACGTGACGATGGCCGATTTGAAGACCGTGCTCAAGCATTTCGCCACAGCGTTTCTGGGCGATGATGTGACGGTTCGGTTCCGTCCGAGTTTCTTTCCGTTCACCGAGCCGTCGGTCGAGGTCGACGTGTTGTGGCGGGACCGGTGGCTGGAGTTGGGTGGAGCGGGGATGGTCGATCCGAACGTGTTGCGGCAGGTGGGTTACGATCCCGAGCGGGTGACCGGGTTTGCGTTTGGCCTGGGGATCGAGCGGTTTTGCATGATGAAGTACCAGGTCACCGACATCCGTCGTTTCTTTGAAAACGACATCCGCTTCCTGTCTCAGTTCTAGCAGCCAGCGTCGTGCTAACCCGACGTGAGCATTGGGGCGTGTCCCGAGTTACCTGGTGGTTGAGCAGGCTGACTCGAGAAGGGTGCGAACTGGATTCGGCCTCCACAGAGTTTGCAGGCGACTTGTGCTCGCCGGTATTTCCAGTTGGCTCGAAGTTCTTCCAGGCAGTGTGGGCATTCTGCAAAGAAGCCGACGATCCGAGTTTCGGGGTGATCGGGTTCGAGCAGGAAGCGGCCGTGGCAGAGTTTACATTCGACGTGTGCTCCGGCGTACTTGCCAGCCACTCGAAGTTCCTGTCGGCAGTGTGGGCATTGCAGCAGGAATCCCTGGGGTTCGACATGCAGGAGGCCATAGTCTGGGGGCATGGTCTTGGTTCTTGCTGGCAGTGCGAACGTGAGATTCGGGAGTGTGGTGTTCAAGGGAGTGTTCAGGGGGTGTTCAGTGGGTTGGCTTCGAGGCACATGAGTCGATGGAAGGTGCGGAAGTAGAGTCGTCCGCCGGCGACCGAGGGTGTGGAGTGGCAGGGGTCGTTGAGTGGGATGCGGCCGAGCAGTTTGTAGACGGGGCTGGCCTCGACGATGACGACTTCTCCGGACTCACTGACTCCGTAGATTCGGCCATCGATGCAGATCGGCGATCCACTGTAGTTGCCTCCGATTCGTTTGGTCCAGACATCTCGGCCGCTGGCCAACTCGACGCAGTTGAAGACTCCTTCGTCGTTCCATTCGTAGAGATGATCCTTGTAGATGATCGGAGTGGTGACATAGGGCAGGTGTCGTTTACGGGTCCAGACGATGTGTCCACTGGTGTCGACGGCACGTTGTAGCACTCCGTATCGTCCTCCCTGTCCACAGCTGGCGATGACGAGGCCATTGGCATAGACGGGCGAGGCGACGGTTCTGAGCGGGAAGGGTTCGGTGGCCCAGTTCTGTCGGCCGGTGTAGGGATCGAGGCTGCTGATGCCTGATTCGCCACTGACGCAGATCAGTTGAGGCGTCTGGTTGGGTTCTCGGACGATCAGTGGCGTGGCGTAGGACGTCCGTCCGCTCTGGAATCGTCGCAGGCGGCTCCACACCGTCCGGCCGGTGTGTCGGTCGAGCGCGAGCACCGAGCTGGGTCCATCCTGGTCGTTGGGCACGATCAACAAGTCGTCGAAGATGATGGGCGAGGCTCCCAGTCCGTGCTGGCTTTCGTAGGGGCCCAGTACGCGTCGCCAGACGAGTTGGCCGTCGAAGTTGTAGGCCGAGACGGTGTAGCGTTCCTTGTCAGCGAACGCCACGTAGACTCGAGTCTGATCGACGCAGGGTGTGCTGGAGGCCCAGCTGTTTCTGAGATGTTTGCGGCTGCGGTTCATGCCGATCTGTCGTGACCAGTGCGTTTCGCCCGACTGGGCATCGAGGCACAGCAGGTAACGGGTGGCGCCCTGATTGCCGGCCGAGGTGACAAACAGGCGGCTACCCTGAATGACGGCGGCTCCATGGCCTTCGCCGGGCAGCTGGACATTGAAGATGTAGTCGCCCGGGCTCCAGGCGGTCGGGATCCCCTTCAACTCGCTGACTCCGCTGCCATTGGGGCCTCGGTATCGAGTCCAATCGGCGGCGTGGGTCGACGTGACGAGCAGGGAAATGAGGCAGAGTCCGATGATCCAGCAGCTTGTAACACCGAGGCGAGTCTTGGCTGCGGTGGCTGTGGTGGCTGCGGTGGCTATGGACATCGATTGAGTGGCTCCGGGAGTGCGACCGGTTGGACGAATCGGGTGACGGGCCTAGGATGGCCGATGGCCGTGGGGGTTGCAATAGCGTCCCTTGCGGCGGCTTCTGGCGGTCCGGTATCCTCGACGGTCCGTGTGGATTCTTGTTTCCGGAGGTCGAGAGGCCCTGCGACGTTCATGACTCAACAACCCGATCCAGCCGCTTCGTATCTGGTCGTCCGCGACGGCACTCAGTGGCGAGACGTATTCCGTCTGATGCCCGGCCAGGTCACGACGGTTGGTCGTTCTGCGACGAACCGCGTGGTGGTCCGAGACGAGGTTTGCAGCCGGAACCACTGCGAGGTATTCCAGAGTGGTGAGCGGTGGTTGTTGCGTGATTTGGCCAGTCGCAACGGTACGTTGGTCAACGGTGTCTGTGTGGACGCGGACTGGCCATTGGAGGAGGGGCAGATCATCCAGATTGGCGAATGCGATCTCGGATTCACTTCCGATCTGCTCCACGCCTTTCCCGAGACAGACACATCTGCTCAGGTGAACACGGCCGACACGGCCGAGATGATGGTCTTCGACGATCCGTCTCCGGAGTTGGAGCCCGAGATCGTAGACCGGCGTCGGGAGAATCGTTTTCGGGGACAGAAGGATTCTGCGAGTCGTGAAGAGGTTGGACCGGAGGGTCCGGAGCGAACGCGTCGCGACCTGACGTCCTTGTATCGTCTGGCGTTGGATATGGGGGCGGCTCGTGACGCCGAGCAGTTGGCCAGCGTGGTGTTGGACGGGTTGTTTGATGGGACCCGGGCCGACATCGGCGCCGTCTTGCTTCTACCCAAGGGCCTCAGGACAAGGCCTCGCTCGAACGAACTCCGCGTGGCCGCCTACCGTTCGCTGAAGGATCTCCCCTACCAGAAGGTTTCGGACTATCTGTCGGGAACGGTTCTGGCCGAGGCCGAGGCGGTGTTGGCACGCGACGTGGCGGACGACAGCAAGCTGGTCGACCGTGACAGCCTGGGCCAGATCCATGCCGAAAGCGTGATTTGTGCTCCGTTGATTTCTCGCGACGCCACCTTTGGCGTGTTGCATCTTTACTCGACTGATCGCGAGAGACTGCTGCAATCGAGCGATCTCGAGTTCACTCTTGCGGTGGCCGACCAGTTGGCCGTTGCCCTGGACGGGTTGCAGGACCGTGAGTCTTTGGCCAACGGGTTGGCTCGGGCGCAGGGGGAAAACGAGTCCTTGCGGAGCCAGTTGGGGATCGACAGCGAGTTGATTGGTGACAGCGAGGAGATGGACCAGTTGCGAGGCATCATCGAGCGGATTGCCTCGACCGACGCGACGGTGTTGGTGCGTGGTGAGAGTGGAGTGGGGAAGGAACTGGTGGCTCGAGCGATCCATTTTCACAGCCGCCGTCACCAGGGGCCCTTTGTTTGTTTGAACTGTGCGGCCTTGTCGGAGTCGTTACTGGAGAGCGAGTTGTTCGGGCACGAGAAGGGGGCTTTCACCGGCGCGACGGACTTGAAGCCGGGCAAATTCGAGCAGTCCGACGGTGGCACATTATTTTTGGACGAAGTGGGTGAAATGCCTGCAGCGATCCAGGCCAAGTTTTTGCGGGCATTGGAGGGTCACCCCTTCGAGCGGGTGGGGGGGCGAACGACCGTCGACGCCGACGTCCGCGTTGTGGCCGCGACGAACCGCAACTTGGAAGAGGCCATTGCCGAAGGAACGTTTCGCAAGGACCTGTACTACCGACTCTTCGTCGTCGAGATCAAGGTGGCTCCATTGCGTGAGCATGGTGAGGACATACTGCAATTGGCTCAGTTCTTTCTCGAACAGTTCGCTTCGAAGTCGGGGCGAGAGATCAGCGGGTTCAGTGCAGGTGCACGAGCGGTTCTGGACACCTACGACTGGCCGGGGAACATCCGCGAGTTGAAGAACACGGTCGAGCGGGCGGTGATCCTGTGCACGGGCGATCAACTGAGCGAGACCGACATCCAACTCTCGAACCTCGTCGCAGCAGGCGGCAGCAACACGTCTCCGGTCATTGCCAGTCGCGGCAATGTCTCGCTGGAAACTCTCGAACAGCAGCACATCCTCTCGGTGCTCGAGACCACCGAGTGGAACAAGTCACAGGCGGCGCGAATCCTGGGCATCGAGCGATCGACTCTGGATCGGAAATTGAAACTCTACCGCGTGGTTCGGCCTTAGCGTGGGTGTTCGGCTTCGGGTACGGTCTATTCCGGATCGAGCGGTTCTTGCGGCATGCTGTGCGAAAGCCACGAAAAGTGTTTGACTTTCTCAACACCGGGCGGGACAATCGTTTCAGTCGACATGGCAAGACCGCCTAGACACGACCTCATTCATCCCTCCTCACCACCGCCTTTCCCCTCTTCTCACGCGAAGTCCAACCTCTCTGTCTCGCGTGTTGCGGTTCGGTACTATTGGGATTCTGGTCGCGTCGGACGGTTCGAGTGGATTCGGACTGCCGGGTGTGTTGTGGTTGTGTCGATCGACGGTTCCACAGTGGCCAGACTGGTCGGTGGGGCATGTGGAGATCCAGGATGGAAGAGGGCGCAAGGAGGCGATGGACGACAATGATATGCATCAGAGAGTGGAGTGTGCTGGATGCCGACACCTTTCGAGATGCCCCAGGGGCTTGAGACTGAAGCGGGGCTGCCACTGACTGATTTGTTCGGAGCCGCGGATCGGCCCTTCCAGATCGTTTCGCTGGAAGAGATGGGTTTCAACCCATTCGAGAAGACCGTGGCGAAGCCGGGATCCAAGGACAAGGTCCACGTCTTGGCCGCTCGTTATGCAGCGGGCTTGCCGTTGTGGAACGAGGAGGACTGCGTCGATCATGGACCCGAGCGGGTGTTGTTCGACGTCGACGCCTGAGCGTACCCGGGGGTCGACACGCCTGAGCGTACCCGGGGTCGGCTCGGTAGAGTTCTTCTCGCGACTTACTGTTCGATGCGGAACAGTCGGTTCTCGGTCCGGATGAACAGTGCGTTGTCGGCGACGGCGTAGCTGGCAAACGTACGGCCTTCGAGCTGGTTGCGTCCGAGTTCGACGTACTGTTTTCCGGGCCGCAGCACGTATCCTTGGCCGGTTTCGCTCTGGATGAAGATCTTGCCGTCGGCGAAGGTTGGCGACGCCGAGAATTTTCCACCGATCCGTTTGCGGTAGTGCAGCTTACCGGTTCGGGCTTCGAGCGAACTGGCGATGCCGGTATCGGAGATCAGGAACAGTTCGTCGTTGACCAGCAGCACCGAGGGAGTGTGTGGCACATTGGACTTAGAGGTCTGTTTCCAGGCAATGTGCGTGTTGGTCACGTCGCCTCGACCGGTCGGTCGAATGGCGAACAGAGTTGGAGTACCCCAGCCACTACAGACGTAGACGAGTCCGTGTCCGAATACGGGTCGCGGGATTACGGAGTAGCCGTCTCCGTAAAGCACTCGCCAGATCTCCTTCCCTGTTTTCGGTTCGTAGGCGGCGACCAGTCCGGTCCCCGGGCAGACAATTTGTTTCTGACCGTCGACTTCGATCACCAATGGAGTGGAGAAGGAGAATTTCCGAGGCAGGTCGAGAGTGCGGTCGGTTTTCCAGGCGATCTTGCCGTTTCGCGTATTGATGGCTGCAACGTAGCCGACATCCTGCCCATCGCAGGTGACCACCAGCAGCCCATCGACCAGTGCCGGAGAACCTCCGCCACCGTGCCGCGGCACGTAGGCCAGGTCTCTCATTTTCCAGGCAATGCGTCCGGTCTCCAGTTCGAGTGCCGCGGTGCCTTCGGTGCCGAAGTGGACGAACAGCATCTTGCCGTCACTGATCGGAGTGGGGCTGGCGTGACTGTTCTTGGAGTGGAGCAATCCGCGGGTGGGGACATGGTTGCGGTCAAAGACTTCGCTCTCCCAGAGTGTCTTGCCGGTCTTGAGATCCAGGCAGAGGGCACGCAGCGACTGGTCGTCCTGTCCTCCACCGGCCTTCCTTGCGGCGGTGGTCAGGAACAGCCGATCGCCGACCACGATCGGACTCGACCACCCTTTGCCGGTGACCGGGACCTGCCAGGTGACGTGGTTGTTCGCGTTCCAGCTGACTGGCAGCCCGCTGGCCTCTGCGTGACCGTCTCCGGCGGGGCCGCGAAACTGCGAAAAGTCGGCGGCGGACGCGGGAGCTGCGGACGCTGCGGTGAGCGTGAATGCAGCGAGTGCGGTGACCAGTTGTTTGGTGCGGTGCCTGAGCGACATGAGGGTCCCGGGGCGGGTGGGTCGGGTGGGTCAGGTGGGTCAGGTGGGTCAGATCAGGAGTCTTCGAACGAGACGACTTCGTAGCGTTGGGTTCCGATCGGGGCTTCGTATTCGACCCGATCGCCGTTCTTTTTCCCCATCAGTGCACTGGCGAGCGGGCTGTTGGTGAGGATTTTCATGACGTCGGTCGAGTAGTCTTCCTCACCGGGTCCGACGAATTCGTACTGTTCGATGTCGCCATCGTCGAGGTTTTTGACGGTGACGCGGCTTCCGAACGTGATGATGTCCTTGGGCAGTTTGGTTTTGTCGACAATTTCACAGCCGGACAGTTTGTGTTTCAGTTGATTGAGTTTGGCTTCGAGCATTCCGAGGGATTCTCGTTGGCCGTGGTATTCGGCATTCTCCTTGAGATCTCCTTCTGCTCGTGCCTCGGCAACTTTCTCACGAACGTCCGGGATCCGTTCGTCTTCGAGCACGCGGATATCTTCTCGCAACTTGGCGTAACCTACTTCGGAAATCGGTTGACGGTCCATCTCTGGAGAGTCCTTATGCTGTGGCCGGATGTGAAGCGGCCAGGTATCAGACGTCGGTCCACTGGCCGGTTTGAGCGCTATCGAGAACTGCGTCGCAGATCTTCTGAGTTTCGAGTGCGTCTCGGAATGTTGGCGATGCGGGTTCACCGGAGTCGAGGCTTTCGAGGAAGTCGGCGACTTGGTGAACGAAGGTGTGTTCGTAGCCAATCTGCAGTCCGGGCACCCACCATTTGTCCATGTAGGGCATGTCGGGATCGGTAACATGTATCGATCTCCAGCCTCGCACAATCGCGTCGTCGCCGTGGTCGAAGTAGGAGAGTCGGTGTAGGTCGTGAAGGTCCCAGGCGATCGAGGCGTGTTCGCCGTTGATTTCGAAAGTGTAGAGGGCTTTGTGGCCACGTGCATAGCGGGTCGATTCGAAGGTGGCCAGCGAACCGTTATCGAAACGTGCCAGGAACGCACAGGCGTCATCGATGCCCACCTTTTGGACTTCACCGGTCAGTTGGTGCGTTCGTTCCTTGATGAAGGTTTCGGTCATGGCCGAGACGTTGGAGATGCCTCCATTGAGCCAGACGGCGGTATCGATGCAGTGAGCCAGCAGGTCCCCGGTGACTCCGCTGCCGGCGGCATCGACATCGAGTCGCCAGAGAGCTTCGCCGCCCTGTGGCAAATCGGCCGAGATGGTCCAATCCTGTAGGAAGACCGAGCGGTAGTGAAAGATCCGTCCGAGTCGTCCTTCGTCGATCAGTTGTTTTGCCAGGCAGACGGCTGGCACACGGCGGTAATTGTACCAGACCATGTTGGTCACACCGGCGGCTTCGACCGCCTGGCACATTTCTTCGCCTTCCTGGGCATTCATCGCCAGGGGTTTTTCGCAGAGGATCATTTTGCCGGCGTCGGCGGCAGCCAGAGCGATTTCCTTGTGCAGGTTGTTTGGCACGCAGATATCGACCGCATCGATGTCGTCGCGTTCCAGGAGAGCTCGCCAATCGGTTTCGATCGATTCGTAGCCCCAGTTGTCGGCGAACGCCTGAACACTTTGCTGATTGCGGCCGCAGGCGGCCTTGAGCACTGGCTGGTGTTTGTTGTCGAAGAAGTTGCCGACCTTGCAGTAGGCATTCGAGTGGGCTCGGCCCATGAAGCCGTAGCCGATCATGCCGATGTTCAGTGGTGTCTTCTTGGTCATGGAGAGGGTCTTTTTTCTCGAAGAGAACGAGGGATGGAGAAGTGGATCACTCGGCATTCCAGCCATGGGCGTCCCGGACATCGATCATGGCCTTCAGGATCGCGTTCCAGGTCCCGGGTGTCTCGAGTACTGCGTTGGGGAACATGCAGCCGTCCCAGCAGATGTGCTGGATGCCCCGGGACGGGGCGTCGCGCAGCCAGTACTCGGCGGTTCGGGTGATGTCGAGTTTTCCGTTGGGATCGTCGGCAAGACAGTGTTTCCCGGTCTTGTCGTGATCTCCAGATCCCAAGACCTCTCCATCGTTTTGAGCGACATGAAAATCGTAGGTCCACGGTCTCAGCGCTTCGGTGAGTTGGGTGTAGGCCTCGTCGAATTCTTCCTGGGAGTAGCCGGGTTGGAGAAGAGCGTGCTCGGGGGCGTTGTAACCCAACAGGTAGAGGTAGGTATGAGCCTGGTCCGCCTGGAATCCGACCACCCCGGGCATGTCGACCTGCTCGAGCAGGTTGACCATGTCTCTCCAACTGTGCATCCCCCCCCAGCAGATCTCTCCTTCGGCAACAAGCCGTTCACCGTGATCGGCCGCCACCTGCCCGGCCCGCCGGAAGGTCTCCGCAATTCGAGTGGTATTCGCTTCGGGATCTGCTGCCCAGTCCGAAACACCCGAGGCCGAGTCAATGCGGATGGCACCGTATTCCCGAAGGCCCATGTCATTGAAAACCTGTGCGATCTTGCACGCTCGTTCGACGGCAAGGATGAACTTCGACTGATCTTCGTCAGAGCCCATCGCTGGCCCACCAACCGTGCCAGGCCAAATCGGTGCCACCAGCGAGCCGACTTTCAGGTCGAAGGAAGCGATCAGGTCCCCGATCTTCTTCAATTCGTCATCGCTGGCGAACGGATCGGTATGAGGCAGAAAGAGAAAGTAGTCGATGCCGTCGAATTTCTGGCCGTTGATTTCCGCGGCAGCCGTCATTCTCAGCATCGGCTCCAGCAGGATATCCGGTTCATCGCCGCCCTGGCTTGCCTTACCGACGAGGCCGGGCCACATGGCGTTGTGGAGCTTGGGAAAGGCGTGTTGGCCGTTGTTGCTGTCCGACATCTCGGGGTTCCTGTGCTGGTGTGGCTGGTAGTTGATCGGTTCCGAGGAGTGCTTCAGGTGGCCTTGTGGTCACCGACGGCGGGCGCATCGGGGTTGGCATCGGGTCCGAAGTACCTCAGTGAGACAAGTGGTTCGGTGCCCGTGTTGGTGATCGTCACTCCCTGGGCCGCCGTGGGCGCCGAAACAAAGACCTCGTCCTCGGTCATCTGGCCGAAGCGGATCATCGCTGGGGTCTGCAGTTTCATCGACCCGATCGTGCCTTCGCCCTGGACGGTGATCCAGCCGTAGGCCCCGGTGTCGGAGATCGTGCAACTGGCCCCGGGATCGACGGTCAGTTCCTTGGCCGAGAACAGTTGGCGTCCATCGACGTTTCCGTAGACGATCCATCGATCGACATAGCCCTCCTCTGCGGTGTCGGCGACTGGGATCGGTTCGAGATAGTGGTTGTCCTTGAAGTTGGGGTCGACGTTTTGTTCCCAGTCGAGTGCTTCGACGAGGTAGACGTTGTCGTCGTGGAATTCTTCGGGAAAGTCCTTGGTCAGCAGCGATCGAGGCACTTCGCGGCCTTCGACCAGCGACTGGTACATTCCGAACACATCGCTGCCCCATTGTGGTTCGTAGGTGACGAGGCTACCGGGTGCGTGCAGCACGCAGGGTGGGATCAGCCAGCCTGTACCGGGTTTGAGTCGATAGGCCTTGGAGAGGTCGAGGATCCCGTTGTCCCCGTCGTCCCAGCGGTCCAGGCAATCGATGACGTCCTGTTTCGAGGTGCCTGGTTCCAGTCCCATGAAGGTGTAGGGGAAGTTATTGCCGATGGCGTTGAGTTGAGGCGGGAAGTAGTAGCTTTCGGGTTTGCCTTCCTGACCGACCAGTTTCGCTTGTTCGGCGTTCTGGTGCATGTGGTGTGGAATGGGTCCCATGTTGTCGAAGAACTTCGAATAGACCGGCCAGCGTCCGAATTCGTCCCAGATCGCATCGCCGACCATGTCGGTACCGAGTTCGGCGACGGCATCCTGCATGGTGAAGCGTTGGTCCTGGTGGAGGCAGTAGCTGAGTCCTTCGTCGGGCGGTGCGCCCTCGTTGGCCGCGGGGGTGGTTGAGGCGAACCAGCGTTCGTCGATGCCGCCTCGGTGAGCACCGAGTGCATAGTAGTCCGCGGGGTGCAGTTTGAGTCGTCGGCCAGGCTGCAGGAACGAGCGGGGCACCCAGGTCGGCGCGAGTCTCAGGATGCCGTTGCCAGCAGCCAGTGCGTCTGCCGCCAGTTCTGCCACGTTGGCCATGCTGTCTCCTCGAAAGGGTGTCGGTCGGTTGGACTCGAATTGGCTGGTTCGGGTTGGGAACGCGACCATTGTGATCATTTTGACGGTCAATGCAAAGCGAGAACCCGAAGCTGCAGTTGCCGTGCTCGGGTGGCCCTTTTGTCCGGTCTCTCAGCGGCCTAGAATGACTGGTTCACCGGAGAATCGAGGGCGAGGAACATGGTCCGTGCAGCCATCCTGGGCTCGAGGGGATACACGGCACTCGAGTTGATCAAGATCCTGTTGCAGCATCCTCGGGTCGAGATCACCGCGTTGACGACGCGTCAGGACGAGTCGTCTGATGTCAGCCAGGTGCACCCGATCCTGTCGGGGCGTCTGGATGTCCGTTGCGAGCGATTGGACGTTTCGGAGATTGCCGAACGAGCTGACGTGGTGTTCTGTTGCCTGCCGCACGGAGCGAGCATGGCGACGATTCCCGGGCTACTCGATGCCGGCTTGCGAGTCGTCGATTTGAGTGCCGATTACCGTCTCGACGACGCTCAGACCTACAACCAGTGGTACGGACTCAAGCACACCGATCCGGATCGATTGGCCGAGACACCGTACGGGTTGCCCGAGTTGCCCGGTCACGGTGTTGACGAGACGATCCAACTGGTGGCCAACCCGGGTTGTTATACCAGTGCTTCGATCCTGGCATTGGCTCCGTTGTTGAGTGAGAGACTGATCGAAGCAACGGGGATCATCATCGATGCCAAGAGTGGCGTGTCGGGAGCGGGTCGGTCGCCGAAGCTGAGTAACCTGTATCCGGAGTGCAACGAGAGCATTTCGCCTTATGGTGTGGGGAATCACCGGCACACTCCGGAAATCGACCTGGTGCTCAGCCGAGCGAGTGGCCAGGCTGTCAAGGTCGTCTTCACACCTCACTTGGTTCCGATGGATCGAGGGATCTTGTGCACGATGTATTGCCGGCCGACGGGTCAATGGTCCTGTGAGGACATGATGCGGTCGTTGGGAGAGTTCCATGGTGACGGCCATCGGTTTGTGCGGATCGTCGATCATTTGCCACGGACTCGTGACGTATCGGGCACAAACTTCTGCGACATCACGGTCCGCGAGAGTGGCGGGTTGCTGGTGGTGTTTTCAGCCTTGGACAACCTGATCAAGGGCGCCGCCGGTGTCGCCGTGCAGAATTTCAACCTGATGTACGGTTTTCCCGAGACTGCCGGATTGCTACCGGGCAGGGCAGGGGAGTGGAGCGGGGATGAGTGACAGTTGGCCATTGACGAGTGATTGTCTGTTGCCGGAAGGTTTCCTGGCGGCGGGAGTGGCCTGCGGGATCAAGTCGGATCCGGGCACTTTGGATTTGGCTTTGCTGGTGGCTGCGAGCCCGGTGTCGGCTGCCGGCGTATTCACTTTGAATCGCGTGTGCGGTGCACCGGTGACGGTGTCGCGTGAGCGGGTCCCCGGATCGAGTGTGCGGGCGGTGGTCATCAATTCAGGCAATGCGAATGCCTGTACGGGTGAGCGGGGTGTGGAGGATGCCCGGCGGATGACGGCGGTTGTGGCCGAGCAGCTTGGCTGCGAACCCGAGTCGGTGCTGGTCTGTTCGACCGGTGTGATCGGTCATTTTCTGCCGATGGACGAGATCGTTTCGGGGATTTCCGGTGTTGTTGAATCGTTGGGCGATTCGGCCGAGTCGTTTGGTAGTGCGGCTCGGGCGATGTTGACCACCGACACGGTTCTCAAGCAGTCGATGCGTGAGGTGACGGTGGGGGGGGTCGGGTGTCGTGTCAGCGGCGTGGCCAAGGGTGCGGCGATGATTGGTCCGAACATGGCGACGATGTTGGCCGTTGTGATGACCGACGTGTCGTTGACCCCCGACCAAGCCGACCGAGTGTTACGACAGGCTGTCGACACGAGTTTCAATTGCATCAGTGTCGAGGGTCACACCAGCACCAGCGATTCGGTGTTGTTGCTTGCCGGTGGTGGGCCGGACGTGGCCGAAGGCGATGCGGATTTCGAAGCGATCGGGGTGGCGGTCCGAGACGTCTGTCAGGACCTGGCCCGTGCGATCGTATCGGACGCCGAGGGAGCCGGTCACCTGGTGCAGATCGACGTGAGCGGATTGCGGACTCGCGAGGAGGCCGAGTCGATTGCTCGGACGGTGGCTGATGACGCGTTGGTCAAGACGGCGATCACGGGCAACGATCCCAACTGGGGCAGGATTGTCAGTTGTTGTGGGCGGACGGGAGTCGAGTTGGTCGAGGGTGACGTCACCTTGTCGATCAACGGGACTGTGATCTTCCGCGAGGGGACACCGGTCGAATACGACGAGCAGTTGGTATCGGCGGCGATGCGGGACGACGAGCAGGTGGAAATCGCGTTGAGTTTTCCGTTCGGTGAGGCGTCGACGAGGTTCTGGACGTGTGACCTGACGACTGAGTATGTTCGATTGAATTCCGAATACACGACCTGACAATTTAGCCTGTCGTTGAAACCACGTTCGGGACCATCGTCGGGTGACGCAGGAGGTGTCGTGGCCGACCACGATTCACTCGAAATGGCCACCGATCGGATTGGCCGTCAGTTGTCGAGTCCATCCCTGGCGGGCGCGCTGGTGGAACGACGGCTGATGGCCAGGATGATGTCTCATCCTTCGTCACGACTCCAGGCATTTCGATTTGTCGACGTGCTGCCGCCTCTTTCGAATCACGACGCAATTGTCGTACACCTGACGGAGTATCTCGGCGAGGTCGAGTGGCCTCCGTTGGTGGCTCGAATCGTCGAGCGTAGTGTGGCGCGGTGGCACCCGGTCCGGTTCGCAGGCTGGTGGCCAGTTCATCGTGCACCTGCACGTGACCGAGAACACTCTGCGTCAGGTTTTTACAGTCGACGCCCTTGGGCGTTCTGGAGCCTAGTGCTGAAAGAGGAATTCCTTGGAGTTGAGCACGGCCCAGCCGACGTCTTCGAGTGCGAGTCGTCGGTCCTTGCTGTTGCCGATGTGCTTGTTGGCGGCGGCCATTTCGGCGTCGGCGGGTTTGCGGGCCAGGGCGGCGAGGTAGAGTGAGGTGATGATTACCTGGTCGCTTTTCTTTTCGGCAATCATCCGGGCAATCCGTCCCTTGTCGGATCTTAGCTTGTTGTGCACGACCGGCCCGTTGATCATTTGCAGGGCCTGGGAGAGATTGGATTCGTTGGAGCGTTCGCAGGCACACGCCATTTCTCGTTGCGGTTGCCCGAAGATCTTCAGGAAGTAGTGATCGCTGGGCGGTTCGGGGAGTGCGACGGCCCGGGTGCCCGGCGGGACGCCCTTGAAGGTTTCGGGCACGTCGGTGACCTGGCAGATGGCATCGAGCAGTTGCTCGGCGCTCAGCAGCCGTGTGGTGGCGTGCGAGTTGTAGAGTTCGTCGTCGGAGTTGAACTTGTTCTTTCTCGAGCTAAGTTGATAGATCCGACTGTTCATGATGGTGCGGACGGCCCACTTGCGGCTGAACTTGTTCTTGACGAACTGATTGGCGAGTTCGTCGAGCAGTTTGCCATTTGAGGGTGGGTTGGAGTCACGGAAGTCGTCGACCGGTTCGACGATGCCTCGTCCCATCAGGTGTCCCCAGATGCGGTTGACCGACGCCTTGGCGAAGAAGGGGTTGTCGGTTGCGGTGAGCCATTTGGCGAAGACACGTCGTCGGTCCTGATCATCGGGCACATCAACGTCACCGGTGAGCAGCAGGTGGACCTTCATGGTCTTACCCGTGCGTGGCTGTTTGATTTCGCCCGAGCTGGCCGGGAAGATGACTTCATCGTCGGCTCGAGCTCCCTTGGTGCGTCCGATGCGAGTGAAGGCGGCGGCAATACCGTAGTAGTTGTCCTGAGTCCATCTTTCGAAGGGATGGTTGTGGCACTTGGCACACTGGATGCGGATTCCCAAGAACAGTTGGGCGGTGGTTTCGACGGCATCGTTGGGGTCGCGGCTAGCTCGCCAGTAGTTCGCCGCCGGGTTCTCGTACACACTGCCGCTGGCGGTGATCAATTCGCGAGTGAATTCATCGAGTGGTTTGTCGCTGCGAATGCTGTTGTAGATCCATCGATAGAACTTGTGGACGCCCAGTGTCTTGATCTTCTTGTTGTTGGATCGCAGGATGTCTGCCCATCGCAGGGCCCAGAGTTCTGCGAAGTCGTCGAGTTCGAGCAGTCGATCGACGAGTTTCGCTCGCTTGTCGGCAGCCTTGTCGTCGAGGAAGGCCTGGACTTCCTCGAGTCGAGGCAATCGTCCGGTGGTGTCGATGAAGGCCCGCCGCAGGAATTCTTCGTCGGTGCACAGTTCGCTGGGCAAGATCTGGAGTTGTTTGAGTTTTTCGTAGACTTTTTCGTCGACAAAGTTGTTGGCCTTGGGGTTGTTCCAGGCAAACCCCTGGACGTTTTCGAGAAACGTGACGTGGCTGGTGGTCATCTTGTCGAGGTAGCGAGCCAGGATAGCGGTTTCGCCTCGTCCGGTCTTTTCGACCAGTCCGTTGGCGTTGACGGTGCCGACGGATTCGTTGGAGGAGGTGAAGACGGCGAGTGGTGTGAGGTCACGGACGCTGCCATCGCTGAAGTGTCCAAGCAGGACGAGTTGTTGGAGATTGCTGGCGGGTTGCAGGACGCGTTTTTTGGGCAGCAGTTCGGTCTTGACCAGATTGGGAGTCCCTTCGGCGTCGAGTCTGAGTCCTTCGCCGATCCAGCCGACGAACGTCTGATAGACCGGATCCCCTTTTCTGATCCGTTTTCCTCCGCCGTGAGCCACTTCCATGATCGCTTTTTTGACTACGAGGCTGTCGGCGGGGTCCATGGCATTGGTCCGTCTGCCGAAGTACTCGTGTCTGAGCGTCAAGATATCCAGCGGTGGGTCGAAGGCTCGGAGCGAAAGTCTGAAGCCGGCCTTTCCTGAGGGTGAGCCGTGGCAGGCTCCGGCGTTGCAGCCGCCCTTTGAGAGTGCGGCGAGCATTTCGTTCTGGAAGCTGACCGGGTGGGGGCCGGTAAAATTCTTGACGGTGACCTGAACGCTGGCTGTTTTTCCAGCGACGGTTGCGGTCAACATCGCGGTCCCGTCACCGACGGGAATGGCCTTGCCCGAGTCGATTCGGACGACCTTGGTATTGGCGGAGGTGAAGGCGGCGACGGTTGTCAAGTCGCGGAGTTCGCCCGAGGCGTACTTGGCGGTGACGAGCAATTGCTGGAGGGCTCGTTTTCCGTCGAGAACAAACGGTGCAGGCTGGAGGGCCAAGCTGGCCGGTTTGCCTACGGTCACGAGAGTTTCCTCGGCGTGAGCGACAGACGTGGTCGCGAGGGATCCGAGGCAAAAGAGTCCGATGATCGTGGCTGTCAACAGGTGCCGCATGACCGGTGGTCTCCGTTGTGGAACAGACGTCGAGTCAGCAAGTTCGACTGCTGCTTGGGTTTTGTTGTGGTTGTGTAAGGAGTGTTCAGGACGTTGCTTGTTTATTCGACTGTCACCGCCAGTGCGGGGGCATCGGTGCTGTGTTTGACTTTGCCGATTGTGGTGATGCCCTTGACCAGCAGGTTCTTGACCTCACCCTGCTGGGCATCTTGTGCTGCGGAGAGAATGATTTCAACCTCACTCTTGTCTGCAGCGATGGTGGCGGCCTTGGTGGTGACGCCCTTGGGCAGGTTGGCGACGCTCAACACGACCGGCCCCTTCAGCGCCGGGTTCCGCTCGACGGTCACCGTCAGCTTCAGCTGGCCGCCTCGGGCGAGCTTCCCTTCGGCGGCCTGTGCCTTGAGAGTCAGCGGCGTTTTGAGTGTGAGTCCGATCGAGGGGACAGGTTGGGTGGTGGTGTTCTTCCCTTTTTTCAGTTGAGCATTGAGGTTGGCGGTGAAGGCGCCCAGGGCGGCCTTGTTGTTGGCCGAGAATGTGATTGCAATCTCGTTTTTTCCGGCGGGGATCGGTTTGAGTGCTGCGGAGATCCCCGCGGGGAGGCCATTTTTGGCCGGTTGCAGGACCAGTGTGATGGCTTCCTTGTAGTCCTTGTGGCGGACGACGGTGACCTTGACCGTGGCGGTGAGGTCTCGTCCGAGGACGATGGTCTGCGGTGAAGTTCTGAGCGAGAAGACTGCCGGGGGTGCGACGGCGACGGCGATTTCCTGGGAGAGTGTGGAGGGCGGCCAAGGGAGGCCTCCGAAGATGCCTTTGAGAGTGGCTTCGACGTTGGCGTCGACGCGAGTCTGCTGGTCGCCGATCGTGGCGGTACCGGCCACCTTGATCGGTACGATTTTCCCCTTGGGGGCCTTGTCGTCGGCGGTGAGTGTCAAGACTGCGTTGGTGCGGCCTGAGCCGATGACGGTGGGCGTGCTGCTGATACCTTCGGGCAAACCGATCGCGGCGATGGTGATCGGTCCGTTGTAGCCGCTGCGGCTGACGTTTACGGTCACGGCGGCTGTGCCGCCGACGGCGATATTCAGGTGAGCGGCCGCAGCGGTCAGTTGGAAACCGACCGCCGTGGCGTCGACCGAGACGCGGTACGAGAATGCTCCGCCGCCGCGTTGATCTCGATCCTGCACAGCGACGTAGTAATCTCCGTCGGCCGGGAAGGTGTAGTTGATCACGCTGTCGGTGATGCCCAGGTCGATCACTTCGGCCACCTTGGCGCCGGTGGAGTTGAGCAGTTTAAGGTAGACGGCTGCGGGCGATCCGACTCGACGGGTGATGCCGGTGAAGGTGAATTTCTGTCCCTTCTTGGCGGCGACGACGAAGTGGTCGACGTCACCGGCCTTGTCGAAGCGTCCGTTAAGATTGGCGCCCAAGGGGACACGAGTGGCCTTGTCGCGGCTGTCGTTGGGTTCGGTTTCAACGAGTTCGTCCGAGTTGCTGACGGCCAGAGTCACCAGCCCGCTGCTTTGGCCACCGGCCCGCTTGGCACCGACGGTGATCCAGTCGAGTGTCGAGTCGGCTTGGAGTTGCAACTTGACCGGCTGGACTCCGTCGATGTGGGAACCGGCAAACGACACGGTGGCCGAGCCACCTCGCTTGATGCCCAGAGGGTAGGGGGAGGTCACATCGGGGAAGTCGCCCACTCGCAGACGGTAGTGGTGGCCGGCTCCACCGGTCCACCCGATGTCGCGCACCTCCAGAGTGTACTCCCCTTTGGCCACAAACGTGTGATGCAGACGGCTGTCACCGTTGAGTCCTGCTTCGTCGTCGCTGTAGGCCATTTCCCGTCCGTTGCCGTCCAGGAGTCTCAGTAGCGGGTCCAACGCCGATCCGATCCGCTTGGCGACCACTTCGGCCGACACCGTCTGGCCCGCTTCGGCAGTGAACTTGTAGGTGCGGACTTTCAGGGCGTCGGTGTTGCCGTCGACGGCTGCTGGCAGTGTGAGGGCCTGGGCCTTGTCGAGTGAGAAGTTGTCGGCAGCTTGGGCGGTGGTGGGGATGTCGTCGACGAGAATAAGTTTCAGGGGCGAGAGTCCGCCGGGGCCGGCGATTCGCAGGGCGTGGATGCCCACCGCGGCGTCGGCCGGGACGGTCAACTTGTAGACGCACTGTGCCTTGTTCTTGGTGTCACCGACGAGGGCCGTGGTTGAGGGGAAGCTGGTCCAGATGTCGCTGACTCCGACCAGGTTGGCACCCTGGATCGCAACGTCGAGGGCTTGGCCGGGTCGGACGGCCAGTGGACGCGTGGTGGAGATCGACGGGGGAGCCTGGGCGACGACGATTCCGGCCAATGACAGCAGCACCGTTGTGCTGTGAAGGACGATCCGAGAACGGATGAGTCGGGGATTCGGTGTCATCGGGGTGGGCTCCGTGTGTCTGTCGATCTCGATCTGGGTTCGCGGCTGCGCAAACCTCTGTCAGGTCGAGGAAGTCGAAGAACTCGAGTTGGGGGGCGGGGGGGATGAGGTGGGGCGTACGACGGGGGGGGCTATCCGGATTGGGTTGCCTAAACCGTCAGGATTTTCTAACCGATCAGGTTTCCTTGATCGGTCTATCATACGAGTCAAGTACACGTGCAGTCAAAGTGAAAAGGGTTTCAGGGGTGAGAAGTGTCGAGTGGTGTGGCGGCGGAGTTGTGAGTGGTTGTTTCAGAACCGGTCATTTTCGGAGTCGGCGAAGTACCCGCCATCGGGTTCATCGAGTTGGCTGAAGTTGGCGAATCTCATGGATTCCTTGATCCAGGTCATGGTGACGCTGTCGGTGGGCCCATTTCGATTTTTGGCGATAATCACATCGGCTTCACCCGGGCGATCTTCGGGGTTGTAGTGTTCGGGTCGGTGCAGGAATATGACGACATCGGCGTCCTGTTCGATGGCTCCACTTTCTCGCAGGTCGCTGAGTCGTGGCCGTTTGTCTTCTCGGTGTTCGACTCCGCGGTTGAGTTGAGCGAGTGCGATGACAGGGACGTTGAGTTCTTTGGCGAGTGCTTTGAGTCGTCGCGTGATGAGCGCGATTTGCTGTTCGCGGGGTGCTCCCTTGTCTTCGGGTTCGATCAGTTGCAGGTAATCGATAATGACGACGGCGACCCCATTTCGTCGATTCAATCGTCGAGCGACGGCGGTGATTTGCGCGATGGTTCGTCCCGGTTGGTCATCGAGGAACAGGGGTGCTTCGGAAAGTTCGGCGGAAGCGTGAACGAGGAGTTTTCGTTCGTCGTCGTCGAGTGTACCGGAGCGGAGTCGGTGGCTGTTGACTTGTGAGCGGATGCAGAGCAGTCGTTCGGCGAGTTCGAGGTTGGACTGTTCGAGGCTGAACAGCAGGACGCCTTGTCCGGAGTCCATCGCCACGCCTTCGGCGATATTGCAGACCAGCGCGGTTTTTCCCATGCTCGGTCGGGCGGCGATCACGATGAGTTCGGAGGGTTGGAGCCCGTTGATCTTCTGGTCGAGGTCGGTCATCCCGGTGGGGATCCCGCTGATTACCTCGTCATTTTCCATCCGCTCGTTGATGCGATCAAAGGCATCGAGCAGGATGTCTCGGATCTGGATCTTCCGGGGTTCGCCTTGGTCATCGAGTATGCGGAAGATGCGCTGTTCGGCCGAGGAGAGCACATCGTCGGGATCCTTGGATCCGTCGTAGCATTCGGTGAGGATTTCGTTGCAGGCGAAGATCAGTTGCCGTTGCACCCATTTTTCTCGGACGATGCCTGCGTAGTAGCGAGCGTGTCCGGCGTGGGGGACGGATTCGAGGACTTGTTCAAGGTATCCGGTGCCGCCGATGTCATCGAGTTGTTTGTGCCGGTCGAGTTCTTCGGCGAGGGTCAGCGGGTCGATGGCCTGGGCGCCGTTGTCGTACAGGCGTCGGATGGCCGAGAAGATCTTGCGGTGTGCATCGGTGTAGAAGTGATCGGGTGCGAGTACCTCGGTGACTTCGTCGAGCACATCGTTCATCAGCAGAACGCTGCCCAGTACGCCGCGTTCGGCTTCGAGGTTCTGCGGGGGGAGTCGGTCGAACCCGGAGGTGGTCGCCACGACAGCCATCGCCCGCCCCTCCATGACGCCTTGTTGTCGTCGCCGGTGAGTCGCACCCGGGTCGACGGAGTCCCTTCTTGCCGCCTACGCTTCACTCTCGGCCGTCTCGTCAGCCGACGGAACCACCCACACCTTCATTACCGTTTCAACTTGCTCGTGCAGCCGTACGCCGACGGTGTACATTCCCAGTTCTTTGAGCACTCCGGAGAGCACAACCTGTTCGGGTGTGACTTCAAATCCGGCCTCGATCAGCGAACTACTGATGTCCACCTGATTGACCGACCCGTAGAGTTGACCTTCGGGGTTGGCGTTGGCTTCGATCGTGACGCTGTGTGCCGAGATCTTGTCGGCGAGTCCCTGTAGCTGTTTGGTTGCGGCCGCCTGCAGTTCCAGCAGCCTGGCCCGGTGTTTTTCGACCGCCTGCCGGTTCTCTTCGGTGGCCACCGTCGCCAGACCCTGAGGGATCAGGTAGTTGCGAGCGAAACCGGGTTTGACCGTCACGAGGTCTCCAGGGAGGCCGAGCGAGGGGACCGGTTCGGCCAGCAACAGATCGACCGACGAATTGGTGCTGCCGGACACATGGGGAGAGGGATTCTTGCGACTCATGGGAATGGCCGGGACGTATCCCGGATTTTCTGGTGTGGGGAGTTCTTGCCGAACGAGACCGTTCTCAGAACGGAACCTCGTCATCCGGAGGATTCGATAGGGGACTCTCGGGCGCGGGCGCGGGCGAGGATGAAGCCGGAGCCGGAGCCGACGGTGCCGGAGCACTGTATCCGCCACCGCCACCGCCACCGTCACCGCCACCGCCACCGCCACCGCCGTCACGGGATCCCAACATCTGCATGCTGTCGCAGACAACCTTGAGTTTGGTCCGTTTTTGGCCGGTTTCCTTGTCGCTCCACTCATCCATCTGAAGGCGACCTTCGATCAGGACCGGGCGTCCCTTGCGGAGGTATTCGCAGGCGATTTCTGCGGTTCGGCTCCAGCAGGTGACGTCGACAAATGTGGTTTCTTCGTTCTTCTGATTCGTGTTGCGATCTGTCCAGGTTCGATTCACGGCTAAGCCGAGATCGGTGACGGCAGCCCCCGAGGGTGTGTGCCGCAATTCCGGGTCTCTAGTCAGATTGCCAACCAAGATCACCTTGTTGTAACTCGCCATCCTTGCATCTCCTTATTCCGGTTTCCCGGCGTGTCCCCTGCCCGGAATTCAGAACAATTGACAACGTGTGACTCAGCGACTCTCGGTCGATCAGAGAGTCTACGCTGTTTCTTCACCCGTCTCGGCCGTTTCGGCCTCCTCAGCACCATCAGTTGTCTCTTCAGCAGTCTCTTCAGCAGTCTCTTCAGCAGTCTCTTCAGCAGTCTCTTCAGCAGTCTCTTCAGCAGTCTCTTCAGCAGTCTCTTCAGCAGTCTCTTCAGCAGTCTCTTCAGCAGTC
>Ga0115002_10000591_pt1 | contig 50811 bp, 27 predicted proteins | sample ArcticOcean_MG_C_8_FD_89576 | JGI IMG/M metagenome (GOLD analysis project Ga0115002, IMG submission 89576) | Marine microbial communities from western Arctic Ocean - ArcticOcean_MG_CB11_86 | ecosystem: Environmental > Aquatic > Marine > Oceanic | place: Arctic Ocean: Canada Basin | collected... | reverse complement strand
TTTTAGTGGCGTAATGGTCCAACCTGGTACATTCCATGTAGTTGATGCTATCCCTGGGTCTTATGATGTAACTGTAATTTTCAGTGACGGGACACATGTTGAAATTAATGATGGATATAGTATTCCTCAACAACCAGTTAATACCATCACAGAGATTGATATTAATGGTGGTTCAATTACCGGAGATCTAATCGATCAGTTAGGTAACCCTTTAATGGTTTCAATAATTCTAAGAACTGATAGTTCCAATGCTTCTGATGCAATAAGTGATTGTAATGTAGTAAAATACGCACCTTGTTTAATATCTCCTGAATTATCATGGAATGGTGACGAGCTAATAGGATCTAAACTCACATATGGTCCAATTATGCCCGGTGCGTACATAGTAGAAATTGATATGGATAGTGATGGCTTTTCTGAAATATACATGGAGTATATATTTGATGCTAACGAAACATCATCCTTTGTTCTTCCATCTCCTATCCCTAATACTACCGATTTAACATTCCAGTTAGTAAGGGATGAAAACGGCATGGATACTTTAGTGAATGATTTGAATTTAACACTAAATTTGAAGAATGGAACTGGTTCACCTGTTAATGCTGAATACAATACAATAAACAACGATTATTACGTGGAACTTTTACCTGGAACCTGGATTCTAAACTATACTTTGTCTGATACGGAGCAGCTATGGGAAGAAATAGAAATTGCTAATGATGACTTTTCAGCAGTATATGAATTCCATACTAGCCAAGTTGTGAATGGGACGTTATATTATAATGAGAATATTTCAGATAATTCTATTGATGAAGACAAGATACTGGATTTTGTCCCTATTGTGTTCTATTGGGATGATTTTAGTACAACCGTTGAGACCTCCTTTAATGGTACATTCTCTTTAGTTTTACCCGAAGGTGCTGTGGTTGATGCAATAGCTCAACTAGGTGTCGATTTGAAATTAGTTAATGGCACTCAATTTGTTGTTGACCCTGGAATGGATGAAATCAATATGGTTGCTCGTCCAGGTCAATCGATTACTGGTGCAATTAGTATTAATCGAGCTAATAACTTGTATAATTCCGAGATTAGTGGTTGGGAGTCCGTGACTGCAATAGCAGAGAGCCTTGATTATGATGTCAAGTGGCGCGCTCAGGTTAATGAGGGCGGTACATTTGACATGGTACTTCCAAAGGGTAACTGGCAATTTTCGGTTGATTCCGATGAATTTATATCAGGCACAAATATCACCAATGTCGATAATAATAATAATACTATAGAGATTCTTATCTATCCCGATAACTCCTTGTTATCTGTAGACTTCTTCCTAGATAATTCAGGCGACAATAATCTTTCTAATGGAACTCCAGTAAGCTATGACTTTAGCTTAATTTCATTAATTGGTGGCCTAGACTATCTGATAAATGTGGATGGTTCTGAATGGAACGGGACTGGACATGCCGAGGTTCCGGTTGAACCTGGTATTTATCGTATATCTGTAGAGATATCTCATGCTGATTCAGGAGACGAATTTGGTACCAGAATTATGACAGGTGAGGTTGATTTCCGAGTTGGAATGGACTCCTCAACTATTCATCGTTCAATTGGTTTCGATCCAGAATGGCGTGTAAGCATGTCTTTCACAAATGAAAGCGGTGGTGTCCTTTCTGATCAATTAGTGAGACTAACAAATATTGAAAATGGATGGATACTTTCAAGAACAACTGATATTAATGGAAGTATTGTTAACTTCATCTCACAAGGCGATTGGATAGTAACTACTGATATAATCTCCAATGGTATTCGAGAAGGTCTCAGGAATCTAATTTCAGTATCTTCTGACAACGCCATAATTGACTTACAAATGGCTACAAGTGAACTTGCTGAGGTTTCATTCAATTTATCTGAAGATGTGTCTAATGATTCTATGTCTGGCATCAGTTTGGCACTTGAATCAGCAGATGGTTTAGGTTCCTTTAGTATTGTAGCAACAGACTCCAATGGTTTCACAAGTACTAATTTAGTACCTGGGGATTGGATAGTTTCTCTTAATTACACAGAAGAAGGTAAGAGATGGTTGGTTGACGATTATCTTATTGCAATTGAGGTAGGTAGTGATAATCATTACAACCTAACTGCAATTTTGTATGTGGCTTTAACTGGTACAGTATTTTGGGACCTTAATGATAACAATGCATCCAATGTTGCAGAAGGAATATCGGATGTTAATATGGCATTTTCTAATGCAAATCTAAGTTCTATCATTCTTGATTCTGGCGAAAATGGTGATTGGGAGTTATTTGTTCCCGCTAATACTATCTGGCAGATTAATACATCTTATGATGGATTCGAAAGTATACAGCTAAATGTATCTCTCTCCAACGTTCCTAATTCCGTGCTTCTAGAATTAACTGCTGGTTTGGTTAATGTTTCAGGAAATCTATCTTATGATCTTGGAATATCCAGTATTCCAGTAGATGACATAGTTCTTACAATAATACCTACCGAAGGTCTTGTTCGCGATACAGTAACTCCAGAGATTCATTCAGAAGATGGTGTTTGGTCTGGATCTTGGTCTGCCGAGTTAGAACCTGGTCTTTGGATTGTAAGTGCTAGTGTACCAAATCAAGATTTAGTTGTCATGGGTCTATTAAATGTGGATGTTGTTAATGGCGGTAATCTAGATATGGAACTAACCAGAGGAGGTCTCCTTGATGTTAATACTGAGTGGCTTGATTATGATGGTGTCTCTCATAATATTGGTGATATGGATGCCAATGTCATTATTAATCTTGGATACGGAATTAAGTGGGTGCAGGAGGTTAATGACGACGGTTCGTTGAGTTTACTTCTTCCAGATGGAAATGTACAATTTTCTAGCGACTTTGAAGTAGAACAAAGAGGTCTTGTTATGGAATATGTGGCAGGACGTGGAGCGGATGTTTATTCCGGCCAAGAATCTCCAGTATTGACACTTTTATACAATAGAATATCTAATCATGATATTACAATTCAAACTCTAAACCTCACATCAGGTGATGACTCTTATATCGGTTCGTTGGATGATGTAAATCTTGTAGTTAATGGTACTGATGGCTTTACACCGGTTGAATTTATTCTTGGTATAGAATACCTCGGACATGAATCGTACGATCTTTATACAGTAGGAGGCACAGTATCTGGTTCAGATAGTGCAGATTGGACTTTACAATTCGACAATGGTTCAGGAGAGTGGAACACTTCAACTCAGTTTGAAGTAGGTCTTGATAATAGTCAAATATTTGATAATTTGAATATTCGCGTGATTCCTGCCAATCAATCTCTCGCCCATGCATTTGAAGAAGGTCATCAAATCACCATTCTCATATCTACACAAGATGGTTATCAGGATACTCATTCATTAACAGTCAGAGTACCTCAATTGCATGGATTTGAGCTAACAAATCCTATGGATGATGTATATGGTGTATCTCCTGGTGAATTAATTATAGTACCCATTGAATTCACTAATGCCGGAAATGGTGATGAAAAATTTGAATTTGAATTTGATGATACAGAATTACCAGAGGGTTGGAGTAGAACAGGTCCAACTTCTCATACTCTTGGAGGATTCGTTAGTACAACCCATAGTGTGACAGTTGTGTCTCCAGAGGATACACCATTTAATGATAAATTCTCTATATATGTTACAGTCACAGACAAGGTTGATAATTCATACGAAACGATTGTAATTAATATACAAAGTTCCGAACCGATTCTTAAGGTTGAAGGCGTTCAAGCATTAGGTGGCGGGGAACCAGAATCTGGAGGTATGATAACGTATATTGCGACAATCTCTAATCAGGGTTTGGTTGAAGCAAAGAAAGTTCAATTGAATGCAACTCTTTGTAATGATGTAAGTTGTGAATCCCCAACATCTGTTAGTGCAACTACTATTATGGATATAAGCGCAGAATCAGAAATGCAGTTCAGTTTCTTGTTTGATTTGTCCGATATCACAGTAGGTCCTTATTATTTAGTTCTCGATATCAATGCTAGTATATTTGGTGAAGAAAATATTAACGACGACTCTTGGCATAATGTTGATGATATACAAATAGGCTCAAAGAATATAGACGTTCGTTCTCCAGCAGCAGGTGATGATGAAAATACTGATATTATTGCTCCATTGTTAGTTGTCGGACTAATTGCCATAGGCCTATACTTAACTAAAGGGCGTTCAAGGCGCCCAGGTGCTCCATTCTGAGTTTTTAGAGAAATGGATGACTATTAATATAGGCGGGCGGATACTTGAAATCTTTAGAAAACTTAGATTTACTTCCAGAACCTGAAGATCATAGAATTTTAACTGCAATCGATCCATCTGCTCCTGGTTATCCGGGAGTTGATTATGGCCTTACTGATGAAGAAGCTCATGAATTACGATGGCCCATTGGTCCAATGAAACAGTTTCTTTGGCCGAATGGGGCGATTTTCTTTTCTATATCAACTATCATACTAATCGTTAGTTGGCCATGGATAAGCGCGTATTTAGCGCCAATATTACCTGACTCAGAATGGGCATATGAAGATACTGGGATTAGGCAGTTACAGTCTGATGGTTTTTTTGGTGAAGGCGTACATGTTTGTATTATAGACACAGGTATTGATATGGACCATCCTGCCTTTTCTCATCAACAATTATTAGGTTTTAGAGATTTTCTAGAAGGTGACCATGATCAAATAAGGGACGTGGGTGATGATTCTCATGGGACACTAATGTCTGGTTTATTGATATCTAATGGCACATTATTCAAGGGTGCTGCACCTGAGGTGGGGCTATCTGTGGCTTTAGCACTAGATAGCGAAGGTAGTTCTGGGTCAGGTGATATTGTAGCTCAGGCCATTAGATGGTGCAGAATTACTCAAAGAGTTGACATAATTTCATTGAGCCTTGGAGGCCAACCTTCTGATTTCTCTCTCGATTCTCAAACTAATATTGCCGTTCAAGAAGCAATTGAAGCAGGAATATTTGTTGTAGCCGCTGCTGGAAATACTGGTTTAGATGATGATGTAAATGATGTATCGCAACCTTCTAGTATCGCAGGGGTAATTTCGGTGGGTGCTCAAAATAAAGCAGGGAATGTTTGGGGGAGTAGTGCTCGTGGTTCTGATAATGATCTCTCTTCAGATACAACTTGTCCACCTGCTTGTAGGGAGTATCCTAATCAAAAACCCGAAGTAATTGCACCAGGGGTAAACATATTTTCAACTGCAAGTAGTCGCCTATCTTCTCCTTATGCTTATTCTTCTGGAACTAGTGACTCCACAGTATTCGTCACAGGTGCTTTAGTACTTATAATTCAGCAATTTGGTGATGCAATATCTGGTTCAGATGGTATAATTGATGAAGAGGAAATGAGATTAGTCAAACAAGCATTAGCATCATCTTGCGATAGAAGTAATTTTGAAAATAATGCTCATGATTTACATTCCGGATATGGGAGCCTCGATGTAGTCAAATGGTCTCAGGAAGTGGCATTTTTGTTCAATATTGCATAGATTTATACCTTTTTGATGTATTCAAATCATGCACGACCTCCCCAATTGATTAAATCCGTATTCTAATACGGTAAAACATGTCAAAGCGCCGTGCAAGAAGTTCGTTCCTTGTATTTCTAATGTTATCTAGCGTACTCATTGCTTTAGTAGGGCCCGCTGCACCTGTTATGGCTAACAACGAAACAACCTCTGGAACTATCACTACATCTGAAACTTGGTCCGGCACTCATCAGTTGACTGGAGACGTAACGATTGCTTCTGGTGCCAAACTCATTATTCAACCAGGGACTACTGTTATTTTCCCTAACGGCACGTATCTTGATGTCAGAGGAAATATTTGTGCAGGAGTAAGTTCTTGTGGAGCATCAGCCGATGCTAGTCTGGCGAATAAAATCATACTCAGATGGACCGATCCTTCAAACTCTAGTGCAATAGGTGAATGTAAGGGCATGAAGCAAGGGTCCCAAGAAATCCAAGTTGAAGACGCTTCATGTTTCGAAGGGATGCTAATTCGTAGTTCCATTGATTTGTCAGAAACTGGATTTAGACACATCACATTTGACGACGCTTGGGGTATTCCTTACTATATCGATTCTATTAATCGATGGCGATATGGAGTTATGGTTATTGATGGCGCATCTCCTACCTTAACTGAAATGCGTTTTACAAATATAAATACAAGTAGTGTTTTAACTACAAATCTTGCACAGCCAATATTTAATGGCGGTTCTTATATTGCTGGAAATGATGCCAAAAGTAGCGTCTATGGTTCAGCAATATCGGTATATGGTTCAGGAACTTCTGTTTCTCCTCTTGTAATGAATTCTCCCTTTTTTATTGGTACCGATAACGGTTGTGGGAATAATGATGGGGGGCGCCCTACTCTTTGGGCTGAAGACACATTTATTGAAATCAACGATGCAACAGTTAATACTGGTGATTATGGATTTGCTTTAATCAGTTCATCAGGAAGCGTTACTAATTCAGATATTAATGTTAATTGCAATGGGATCGACATAAATGGAATTAAATCAGTCCAGGGCGTAAAATTCCTTATTGATATTGGTAATAATGAAATCACTACTGCCGAGGGCTCTGGAATAACTGTTTATGATGGTGCTAACGCCGAGTTACATAACAATGATATTTCAGGAGTAAGCGATCGTTCAGGCATAACTGTCCAATCAAGTAAGGCTTACATTCATCATAATGACATAGGACCAATAGGTGGGTGGAATGGTTTGTGGTTAACTGGTAGTTTTGACGTAGTAGCTGAATGGAACACTATTGTTGATACCGCAAAAACTCCTATACAAGTAGGTGAATTGTCCTCCTCTGGCCCCGCTCCCTCTGCTTCAAGACTTCATTTCTCAAATAATACAGTAAGTGTCGGTTCTCCAGGCACCTGCTCTAGTTTTACATATTGGGATGGTGAATATACTTGCCCTGCTGTTAGTGTGTTTCGCTCAGGAGTTACGCTTTATGATAATGAGTTTAGCCTTGGAGGAGATGCCGACGGTATTAGAGCGATTGCAGGTTTGATGGATGTTCAAAGAAATTTATTTAATGTTCCTGGTACTGGCGCAGTAATTAGTAATTATGATAGCGGTTTTGCAAACACTCAACAATATGGTTCACTCGGTTTCTTTTCTCTTAATACTTGGAATGGTATTACAACTGCATATAATGTGACAAAATCATCTGTAACAGTACAGTCTGAGTTTATTCCAAGTTCGCCTCCTAGTGAATTCCCAGTCATTCTTTCTTGGCCAGATCAAGAGGCGTGGCCAGCAAATGGATTCCAAGGAGCGATCATACCGACTGCTGTTTCAGAGTGTGCAAGTTGTGCTAATTTAACTCCAATTAATTTCCCTCTGGCTTTGAGTATGGATAATAATTCTACAGTATTTACATTTGCGAATTTGTCTAATGTTGACACTTCAAAGATTTTTATAAAATCTCAACCTACTCAATATGCAGTCCAAGTTCGAAGAGCTGAGATGGTTAGATTCCAGACTTTAGTTGATGGTATGAAAGTTGAGAATACAAATGTGCTTATTGAGGACGCATTAGGTAATGATCTTTATTCATTGTATACTGATCAAGATGGATATACCCCCTGGTTCGCTCTAGCCTCTGATTCGCATCTCGACTTCCGAGGATTAGCCGGGGGAGACAATCCTGATGGTTTCGCTGATGATGAATATGAAGACTCATGCTCTGATGGTATGGATAACGATGGCGATTTAACAATTGATGACAATGATCTAGATTGTGACTATAGTGCTGGCACCCGTGAGTTATCACGCTATTATTATACTGCTTATCGGTTTGGATTTGGTTATGCTCGTAGTGATTTCGTCATACAAGATGCAACATATCAAGATACAATTAATTTGTTTAATTCAGGCCCTTCAGTCTCTGTAATTCAGGATAATGGGCACTCGTTTAGGAAAATAGTCAATTTTACAGGTTCAGCTCATGATGGTCAATTAGCTGGGTTTTATGCTACGGATGCCTTAGCTCAATGGGATCAAAAAGGATATATTCACTCTATTGAAGTCCGCGACCCATTCACAAGTGAATGGAGTTCTGCAGGATTTGCAACAGATATCAGTGACGCAGATCCTAGTTCAGTAACTCGTTTCAACCATCCATTCAATTCTTGGTACTACTCCTTTGATATGTCTAATTATCAAGAAACAGACTATACCTTTGAGTTCAGGTCATTTGATGGTATCGATTACAGCCCAATTATTTCCCGAACAATTAAGCTAAATGCCGCTCCTCCTGTATTATCTGTTTCTTCACCTAGTGATGGTTCTACTTGGTCTGATGGTTCAGTAACTTTCGAAGGAACTGCATATGATCAATATGGCTGCCCTATGGATTGTAGCCAGGATGTAGGTGAAGTTTATTTCTACATCAGCGGTCCTAATTTCGAAGGAACAACTCCTACATCGGGTGGAGCGGATTGGTCCTGGACATGGGATTTCAGCGGCCAACCTAGAACTACTGGAGAATATACATTTACGATTTGGGCTGCAGACTCTGACTTTTGTTTGAGTGTGGTCGATGAATGTGATGCCGTTACCATGACCTTAACTATTGATAACTCTAATTCTGCACCATTTATTAGTTTGTTATCTCCTCAAGATGGCCAAAGACTTTCAATTGCCGATACTACAATTGAGGGTGTTTCAAGAGATAATGATGGATCCGTTTCAAGGGTGGATATAACAGTTAGAGACATCTATAATGGTGACATCATAGTCCATCAACAGTCTGTAACTGAGTTTGAAACTAATGGTGCTTGGTCTACAAATTGGGATCCAACAATTCTTCAACATGACTTTGAGTATGCAATTGACGTAAGGTCTTATGATGGTTATGACTTTAGTGAAATGAGTACAATAACCATCATTGCAGATAATCCATCAGATGCCGGCAATAATCAACCTGTATTCGATTCAGAAGGGTGGTCGCAAGAGATAGTGCTTTTTTGTGAGATTTCTTCACAATCTCAAGATAGATGTACTAAGGGTGAAATTGATTTAAACCAATTTTTCTCTGATTTAGATATCGGACAAGATTTAATTTTGTCTGTTTATGATGACCCTAGTGAAGATTTCACATCTGATGATTATTTCGCATTAGTAATTAATGTGGGACAAGATGGCATTGCTATTTATGACCCGATATCTATGTTCTTTTATGATAATAATATGTCATCCTGGACACTTGATAATGTTATATTTATGGCAACAGATTCTCATGGTTCTAAAGAAATATCTTTACCCGTAACTTTCACAGTTGTTGGTATCAGCTTCCAGATTAACGACCCCGATGTTACTGTCATTGACGATGGCGAGATTATTATCTTCTCAGGAGTTGGACTTCCTGGGAAAACCGTTACAGTATTGATTAATCATGTGAATACAAATGATACTGTAGTCAACGCGGACTCTACATGGACATTAGGAATTCCCTCGTCAAGGTTTAGTGATGGCCCTGTAACTCCTGTATTCAGATACGTAGGTGCAGACTATTCGAGCGGTGTCCAGATTTCTGTGGGTGTTCCCGATGAGGGACTATCTCTAGCTAAGATGGCAATCATTTCGATTGTAATCATTGGTCTATTGGCCGGAGTGTTTGTGTATTTCTTTGTAGAAGTCGAGGATGAAGAAAGTTTCGATGAATCAAGCGAGGAGGGACCATCCGAGGGATGGATCTGGGATGAAAGTTCTAATGATTGGATAGAAGACCCTGATTACGATTCTTGATGACTCAATAGTGAGACTCGACCACCGAAACTTCATGAGGTATTGCAGATTCCTACCCATACATGAGCAGTGTGGCACTACCTAGGCCCGGGGTCCAAGAAAGGATACTCTTGCATCTCAGGGATTATGTTGAGCATGCAGGAAGGGTCGAAGTTCCTTTTGCTCTTTCTCAAATGGGAATTGCAAATGCTGTTGCAATAGCACGTTCTAACGTCCCTAGGGCTATATCTGGTATGAGGGAACAAGGACTTCTTATCGAGAGACAAGCTCATGTCACGGGCGTTTCACGTAAAAGAAAAGCATATTTCCTAACAGATGACGGAATTAAAGTTGCGAATGGTATCTGGGATAAAGTCAGCAAACAACAAGTTCGTATGAAACACTCAGATGGAAGTATAGAAAATGTGCCACTTATTAATGCACTAGAGTTGACTAATTTACCCTTAAGGCACGTAGACATATTAAGGTACATTGACGATAATGGTAGTATTGATTTATCATTACTTTCTGCTGAATTAATAGAACGGGACTTATCGAAGCATATTGAGAAACAACTGGTTACCTCTTTCAATGATCTTCCTCGAACTAGGAAATTTTTCGGTAGAGAAAAAGAGGTGGATGATATGGTCAATTTGCTAGATGCTAGGTCTTCTTCGATACTCGTTCCTGGGATTGCCGGCATCGGAAAAACTGCTTTGGCAGGAAAAATACTTGAACGTTTTACTCATGAAAGAAATTTATTATATCATCGTTGCCAAGACTGGGAAGGGTCTAGGTCATTTCTTGAAGCCACCGCTGAATGGCAATCTACTATGGGTTCTAATGATTTATCAGATTATTTATCTGCTACTCCAATACCTCAGTCTAGTGTAGCCGTGGATTTAATAATAAAGGGCCTGAAAAATTCCCCTAGCCTAATCGTAATCGATGATTTACACAAAGTTGGTGACGAAACTCTGATTACTATACTAAGAGGTATTTGTATAAAAATACCTACTCTCGAACAGGTAGGTGTAGTTATGTTTTCTAGGTCATTTAGAATGGTGGTTCCGGAGAAAGATTCGGATGGCAAAATCCTCACTTTAGTAATGCCTTTAGAGGGCTTAGACAAAGAATCAAGTAAGCAAATTCTTTCAGCAATGCCTGATATGGATGCATCACAATTTCTCCACATTTACTCACTTTCTCGAGGGCACCCTCTGGTTCTAGAATTAATTAATAGAGGAAGTGTGGGTGGGACATTCCATGCAACTTTAGAAACGTTTGTTGAAAAAGAAATTTTCAGTAGATTATCAGGATCACAGAAGAGGCTTCTTGGAGCCATTGCAGTTTTTAGAGAACCGACTCCTTTGGCTGCTCTTAGTGAATTGGATGCAGCCATCGATCTTTTAGATGAGTTAGTAGAAAAAGGGTTAGCCCGTCAAGCAGATAGTCAAAACTATGATGTTCACGATTTAGTACGTGAATTTTTAGTACTCTCGATGGAACCGGCCCTACGTCATGAATTACATGGTAATGCAGTTAATTGGTATAGGTCTCGCAAGGTAAGTGCAACTGACCGAATAGAGTTTATTCATCACCTGCACAATTCTGATCAAATAGAAGAATTATCAATGGTTTTGTCAACAGAGGGGCGTACTCTAGTCAAAGCAGGGCATACTGAATTACTCGGTATATTAAGATCATTAGACCGAGAAGGCTTTGATTCGAAATCTTGGGGTATTGTCCGAGAGCTTAGAGGTGATATTCTTTCAATTCAAGGTCGATGGGATGATGCTGAAAAGGAGTACGATGCAGCTATACCGATAGCACGTAAAAACAAGCAAAACAAGGAACTTGCTCGCTTACTATCTTCCCGTGCAGATATAGCAGTTAAGAGGGGGGCTATGGACGATGCTTTAGAGTTACATCGCCAGGCTCTTGAGATTCAGATAAAATCTAGAGATGCAGTTTCTGCAGCCCGCTCTTACAACAATATGGGGTACATTTTCCGTCGCCGTAGAGATACCAGACATGCTCTAGAAGTTTACAGTAATGTAGAACAATTACTAGACTCTGAAGATGACCCCGAGTTATGTGATTCTCGCATCCGTCTCGCATCCGCTTTTCTAGAAATGGGTGAATTAGATCGCGCAAGAGATCATGCCATGCTCGCTCACGATGAAACTAAAGACAATGGCCAAGATACTTTACATGCTAGAGCAAGAGCGGTTTTAGGTAGGTATTATGCTAGAATGAAAGATAATGATTTAGCTATGTTACATTATTCAGGTGCTTTAGAAGTACTCTCCGAGCAGGCTGACCCTCATAGTGCTGTAGAAGTTGCAATGTTGCTAGGGCAAGTCCTTAGTGACGCAGGTAGAAAAGAAGAAGCTTCGGAGCATTATCTGGAAGGTCTTGCCTTAGCCGAAGCCAATGATTTCCGCCATTTGAAAGGTGAGATTCTCGCACGTTTAGGTGAAGTTGAGACTGATCGTTCTCAAAGAATGGATTATCTTAAAAAGGCATTATCTGTATTTAGGGAATTAGGTGCCCACGATCGTATGAAAGAAGTTCAAAATTCAGTACATAGAGTTGTCATGGGGCATAATTCATAGGATGTTTAATTTTTCAGCCTCATTATTCCCTACAATTATTTTGAAGTTTGGCCCCTCTTGCCCTGAAATAAATATCGAACCTTCAAAATCTTCTGCTATTTGCATTAAAACTTCACTTTCTGCTATATGTGGTGCATTATTTTTATCCGACAAATGACATAAAACTATAGTTTTAAGATTAGGTGTTAAGATTTCGTTAAGAATATTGGCAGTCTGGCTATTTGACAAGTGTCCTCCTCTTCCAGTTATTCTTCTTTTTAATGAATCTGGATATGGTCCTCGCATTAATTTATCATGGTCGTAATTTGCTTCAATAGATATATGGGAGCATCCTTTCAAGTGCCTCTTCAATTCCACTGTTGCTTCCCCAAGGTCGGTGACGAACCCTGCTCTATTGCCATCCCCGTTACTTACTATTAGTGCAATATTTTCTGCGTCATCATGAGGTATAGGTATAGGTAAAATACTGATATCTTCACTTATTTCTAATCTTTCTAAATTACCAAAGGTTCTACATTCGGAGATGGGATTCCAACCCATTTTAATTGCAGTTTCAGTATTTGAGTACAGTTTCGCTCCCCATTTTTTAGCGGCTCTCAAGGCAGATTTAGAATGGTCGCCATGGTGATGGGTTACGATTATTGCATCAATAGATTGTGGATCAATATTTATCCGCCCTAACCTTAATTCTGTTTGTCTCAAGGAGAATCCACAATCAATAAGAACTTTTGAATCACCAGATGATAGCAGCGTAGAGTTACCTCTGCTCCCCGAACCAAGATGAGTAATTTCTAGTCCCATATCACTCATCACGAGGGGGATGCGTTTAGTCCTTCAATGAATCTGATTTATATGGGCTAATATATCGATTTTAACATATAAATATTAGACCGGAACGTTGGAATTCTATATTCTTGTCCGAACGACGCTCCATCATGGTCATAAATGCGTGAAAGTCGCTAAGGGTAGTTAACACGAGGTAATACCATGAGACGCAAACAAACAGCTCTGCTTATGACTGTATTAATTCTCTCTAGTTTAGCCTTTGTTTCCCAAACTCGACCTCAAGCACCTGTGGAGAATACTAACCCAGGTGAAGCGGCAGGAGGGGGTCCTCCTGTAACTGATGAAGATGGCGATAGAATACCTGATTTTCATGAAGCAATATTATTCGGAGAAGATATTATTCTTGACACAGGCTCAGAAATATTGCAAATATCTGGCCTAGATTCTAAAAATGGAACTGATAATATGTCAGATCATGATAATGATGGTGCTAGCGCTTTATTGGAATATTGTTGGCCCTATACTCTCGATAAATGTTTTACTGATAGAATTGCTTTAACTGGCAAGCCCGCTGAATTAAGCGAATCTGGAGTTCGTGAATGGCTCGACCCAAGAGTTGCAGATACAGATGGCGATGGACTTCCTGATGGTTATGAAATCTATATGTGTACTGAAGGGGGTTTAGGGTACCTTAACACCACAAGTGCTTGGACCTGTCTTTGGTTTGATCCACTAGATTCTAGTGATAGGTGGGAAGATATTGATCGTTGTTCTGACTTTACATTTGGTTGTGGCGATGGATTTGATGTAGATCGAAACGGCGTTATCGATAAGACGGAAATTTATTCAAATTCTGAAGAGTATATATTCGGTGCGCCTGAGGATTGGATTACTGAGAGAGATGGACTTTGGTGTTTTGGTGAAATTAATTTACTGACATCCGGTTCATGTCAAACAGAAGTAGAAAGACAAACAGGTGATGGTTGGCTTGGAAGCGACCCTACTGAATCAGATTCTGATTACTACTCTTGGGCCGAAATAATATCTGTAGGTCTTGCATTACCTGGTGATGGAATACCTGATGGCTGGGAAGTTCATTATGGCCTTGATCCAAGGAATGCTAGCGATTCAATAGTTGACTCCGATTTAGATGGATGGGACTTAGACAGAGATGGTTACGTAATTCCTGACACATCTGTGGCAACATCAGGTTGGGGTGAATCATTCAGTAACTATGAAGAATATATGGTTCACTATGATGGAGGAGTTTCAGTAACCCCTGGATTGAGAAGTATTGACATGTCTAATCCTAATTCGGCCTTTTCAACTTTTGATCAGTCTACTAATCCTCAACTAGTCGATGCGTCAGTACACACGATAATTCCAGACAATCAAAGAGACCGTTTACTCATAGGATCAGAATATGGCTTAACTATATTTGATCCTTTTAATGATCTGTCCACCCTTCAACATTTACCAGCTGGAGTGGTACTTAATTCGATGGCGAAATGGTCGGATGATGAAGGAGAATATCTTGTACTATTGACAAATTATGGGATTTCAGTTTTAGAAATGCAGAATGGGCTTCCATTAATTGATTCATTTTCTATTGGCAATGGTCAGTCTAGTTTCGAACTTGGCCCAATTACCGAGTTGGTTGCGCTAAATACGGGTAGTGGTAATTTTGATATAATGATATTTTCCGAGCAAGATGCTTGGACTACTTCAATTTCCGGAATGTCTATGACAACTCCTGTTCACATTGAATCAATTTCAGATTTATTAGCAAATAATGCTGCTAATGTTAATACTGCATTACATATGAATATGGATGGACGTGGCCCGTTGCTATTAATTGGTACTGACGGTGGATTAGTTGCTTGGAACACTACTGATGGTTCAGATTCCACAGGGGACCCTTGGTGGGTATTTAATAGAGAAAATGCAGAAAATTACGTCCAAAAAGCGGATTTATTAAATGTTTCTAAATCTGCAATTGTTAATACATTAGTCCCTGCTGGGCCTAAAGATTCTTCTGGAAATTATGAATTAATTACTGGTGCCTGGATTGGAACTGCGGGGGGCGTTCATCTCCTTGACATCGATAAAGTAATTTCAATGCCCCAATCTGCTTTTGACTCAGAGAGGATGTGGAAACAAGAAAATTGGTTATCTGGCTCTAATGATGTACATTCGATATATACTCTAAACGATTTGATAATTGTTGGCTCAAGAGATGGCACATGGGTCTTAGATGGAGGTTACCAGGGAGTAACTGGAATTTCTGATAATCAAACTTACTTGCCTGGTTTAGTGAGCACATTAGTGACTCTTGAGTCATCAAGTGGAATACATTTGTTTGCAGGAATATCCCCTGGGAGATATATGAATATCATGCCAATAGACCCCCAATCTTCAGATTCAGATCTTGATGGAATGCCGGATGGTTGGGAATTTATTCATGGTCTTGATCCGACTGACCCATATGATAGGGATCGTGATGCTGATGCTGATGGAGTACACTACATGCCAGAAATAGGTGAAGGCATAGATAGAAGCTGGACTAACCTAGATGAATATAGGTTTACCACTAATTCAGATAATGGATTTAATGGGACAGATCCAAGAGAGACAGATACGGATGGCGATGGACTTAGTGATGGTGAGGAATATTGGGGTTGGTTCACGGATTCAACAAATTTCGATTGCCATTATCTTAATGACGAATATATTTGTGATGAAGATGTTGGCTTATTGTCTAAGTCGGTTCATTTAGAGGGATGGCTAGGTTCAGGCGCCGGAGGAGGTACTGATGGCCCTACTGACCCTACTAATCTTGACTCAGATGGGGATGGTATGCCAGATGGATGGGAAATTACTAATCGACGCTGGATTGGTGATGTTTACAACGGTGGTAATCTGTGGACATTAGATCCTAGGGACCCTAGTGACGCAGATAATGACGCAGATAATGATGGTTTATCCAATCTTTGTGAATATAAATGGTCAAATCTTCTTAAGGTAGTAGTTCAAGAAGGACTTCCTTCTCATGGTGAGACCTCTGATTCTGCCCTAAATTGGACTATTACTGACCCAAATAATGTTGACTCCGATGGAGATTCACTTCCGGATGGATGGGAGGCTAGGTACTCTTGCTCTTGGTCAGTAAGTGCTGCAGGTTTGAATCCTATGAACGGCTCTGACGCATTGAACAATCCCGATGGAGATGGATATGATGTTAATCATAATGGCATTCTAGAATTAGAAGAACGTCTTGTCAATTGGCTTGAATTTCATTGGAAATCTGACATTATTTTTTCTGACACAACAGACAATGGATTGACTTTTCCAGATAACTTCACCACCCTTTTATTCAATGATACTTGGGAAAATTTTGCCGGCGGTTCATTTGGTGAATCAGCTACTGATTCATATAACATTTTAATTAATGGAACTACTGCAATTGACATTGGTTCAGGTAATCCTCTAAATGCAGATTCTGATCAAGATGGTATGCCGGATGGTTGGGAATTTTACAATGCCCGATGGAGTCTTTTTGATGATTCATGGACCCTAAATCCTGTTAATGAACAGGATAGGGTTGGCGACCCCGATGGGGATGGAATGAATAATTGGGAAGAATATAACGTAATTTCTAGTGAATTTACAGAAATCAATCCTCTAATAACAGTGCCACAGTTTTACTTGCTTTACTTCGGTGGTGAACATTTACCTAATCCTTGGTTGTCTGCTGAATCTGCAAGTTCATTCGGTTCTTTCCTTTCTCCAGAGCAAATAAATCTAACCGGTTTGACTGCCGACCCCAACAATCCCGATACAGATTCTGACGGTATATTAGATGGAATGGAATTGATTTTTACAAAATGGAATTCAACAGATAACGTTTGGACATTAAATCCTCTTGTGCCTAATGATGGCAATTATGATTCTGATAATGATGGTATTTCTGATCAAATTGAACTTAATCTAACTCTTAATAATCCTTTCAATGGGGGGCTATCTCCCCCTGATGCCCCCCGATTATGGGAAGAAGCAGAATATCTAGATCCTTCCGAAGCTGAAAATCGAGTGTATCGAATATTATTCAATAAAGAAGGTCGAGCGCAACTTGCATTACAACAGTTTCAAGAGTGGCAAGGTGGCTCTACTGCTAAACCACTTCTTCAAGCATTATTCGGTATATCAGATCCAACTTCTGATGATACAGATAGAGATGGCATGAGTGATGGTTATGAGTATTGGTTTACTGAGTGGAATCTTGAAAATAATAGATGGGAAATGAATTTGCTTACAGATACTGATATTTCGGTTGATTCAGATGATGATTCATATGATTGTAATAATGATGGTATTATCTCACCTGCCGAGACTTTTGACAATCTAGCCGAGTTTGAATCTAGAATATATGGTAAGAAATTAGCAGTAGATAGCATTCCTAATGGTACCGGACTTGTGTCTTACGGCGCTGACGCTGTTAATGCTTATATCGATGAGCAAGGTATGAGTTATTCAGCCGCATTTAGTCAATTATACGCAACCTTCACCTCCAAATCTTTGCTTTCTTCCGAAAAGTCAGGGCTGATTAACGAACACAATCCCAATAATTTCAACATAAGTTTAGCAGGAATCAGTGATCCTACCGATTCAGATTCGGATAGGGATGGCATGCCTGATGGTTGGGAATATTGTTTCTCGGTTTATGGTGAATATCTACCTGTTTCCGATTACCGATGGTCCATGAACCCCATAAATCCACTTGATATATATTATGATCCAGATGCAGATGGTTGGTACGATCGGCAGTGGATTGATGACCCTGCGATTCAAGGCACTTGGGACAGCCGTCAATTCACTTCTTTTAGTTCGGAGGATCAAATAAGTAATGGTTTCCTTGGTTTATTCTATGGTAACTTAATGGAATATAATAATGGCACACATCCTTTAGATCCCGATTCAGATGATGATTCAATGGTTATGAAACCAGTTTTTACAGATGGAGTGGTGACTAGTTATGTTCAAGATATGAATTTAAGTGATGGGCGAGAAATTTTCAAATATGGTACCAATCCTCTTGATAATGATACAGATGGAGATATGATGCCAGACTTCTATGAGTATTATAGAGGTTGGAATGAGACTAATGATAATTGGTCATCTTATCTCAAGATAGAGGTTCAGTGGGAGCAAATTTCATCTAATAATTGGAAACCTGTGGATATATCTGATGGCGTTATTGCCCGTCCAATATTAGATTGGGTATGGTTTACTCATGATGCTACGAATGCTGATGATTCCGGTCAAGATGCTGATAAAGACGGTGGTTGGGATTGTTCTGGTGGTAATTGTCTCTATCAACCATACAATAATTTCCAAGAATACTATGGAGTCGTCAATGCATCATTATCTTCTCCGACTCTTGTTAGGCAAGCTTTGTTGAATGATTGTTCTGGAAACTATGTGCAAGAATGGTGGCAATTAAGAGAATCTTTACTCGGCACTTGCTCTGGTAGTTCTGCCCTGTCGTCAAATTATTTTCGAATGTATAGAATCAATAATGATGATCAACTCTTCGCTTTAATTATTGATGATAACGACTTGGATTATCAATACCTCAACCTAAATGATGATGAAACATTGTGTAGTGGTGAATGGACCGACTCATATGAAAGATTTGCAGGTGACCAATATCATCTTCCAAATACTGGTATGGGAGAATATGTCTTTGGTTGGTGGCTTCTAGATATTGATGGTGACCAGATAGCCGATGGAACTGACCCCACTAAATGGGATACTGATGGAGATTGGCTCAATGACTATTTTGAAATTGAAGATGATATGTTAGATGGAATAAGAGGGAACAGTGCATCTCCAATACGATACGACGATAGAACTACTTCCTAATTTTTCATTGCATTCATTTGCTTAAACATACTCGGATAGTTCATGAGTGCCGAGGGGGAGATACCAGATTCTTCAGAGCCAATTGAAGAAAGGCTTCTTTTTCTCCAAGAAAATCTCTCAAATTTTGTTAAACAGTATAATTTACCACTTATTGAATCGGCCTTAGTAGTATCTAAATATTTGAATATTCTTTTAGTTGAGTTGCAGAAAATAGCATTGATAGAAGACGAGATACTACCTGATAGTATCACACAACCTTGGCCAATAAAAAGTGATACAGAACCTCCGCGTATCGAAAATTTTCCTTTGGATAAATTAATGCAGACAATAGATCAGGATAGAATGGATATTTTTGATACAATAATTAGAACAATTGTTAATGGCTCAGAAATACCATTTGTTAATGTTATAACTCTAATGAGAGATTGGGAGATGGTAATTAGAACTCAATTAGTTAAATCGACTAGCCCTGGGCACCTTTTCAGTCCACTGGAATTACCTGAAAACTTCTAATTATTGATTTTCAGATTTAGCAACTAATCTGCTTGATACCCATACTGCATCTCCAATAGACCATAAATAAAGAGCAAACCATAATATTATAGTGAAAAGTAAGGGCAACTGGATTAAAAACCAGCTGTTAGCTTTTTCATGCTGTCTATTAAAATGCTGGCCTAGAAAAAGGAATGGAATAATTGCTAGGATTATTGTAAACAATGGCCTCATAGTCCCCCAAGGTCCAATGCCTCCACTGATTTCATTCCAAATTACTCCAATTACTCCTAATCGACTGACTTTTTCAGGCTCATCATCTGTCGCAAGATTGACTATGAGCTCTTCGACCATCATACCTGCTAAACACTATTGAATGATGAACGTAACTATTTGTTGCATTGGAAAACACTCACTATCAAACACTTCCCAACCACGAATCGCCTAATCTTCCTCTTGATTAATTGTTGGGCGGCCTCTTTTATCGAACCATTCTGTCGGTTCGCCGTCATATCTCATAGAGTACTCATCTCTTGGGAACCTTGGTATTTCGTTTCTTCCTTCATGCCATGTTTGTTGTTCTAGCCATAATCCTAATTCATCACCTGATAAACTAATACTTATTGTTCCACCAAGTATTTTTTTATCTAGAACAAAAGAAATTTTACCTGCAACAGCTGCTTGCCTTGAGATGTCAAAAACAGTAGAATCAGCTTCTAAATTCATACACATCACATCTAGTGCAGTATCTAATATTTTTTGTGCCCTTATTTGTTTAAAGAAATAATCTAATGTTTCAGAATTACCACTAATGATTTCTATCTTATTTTTCGTCGGAAAAGAAAATTGTTCTGGAATCTCATTTACTTTCCAGTCTGGAAAAAACATATTTATTGATTTAACTATTTTTTCCGCGTTTTCATATGGCTGAACGAGAGATGAGATGCTTATTTGCGGCTCCATAACTTTCCGCAACATCCCAGTAGTCATGAGTTCTCTCCTTGGATGTTCTCCCAAGTACACGAATGATTGAAATTGAATAGTTGTTGAGAAGTGTCATGGTTGAGCGCTCAGGTACAATAGCTCGAGCTCTTTTTTTGATGCCAACAGTCTGTATCATTGCTCTCAGATATGGTTTAACTACTGTTAACGAGGTTGTATCTAATGATATAATCCTTGAATTAGGAATTCATAGTTTTGCTATTTTAATTGGTATTGGCATGTACTTGAAATATAGAGTGGTCGAAGACCACGAGTATCATAGATCTGCTGCAATTAGACGATTAGGCAAATCTTATTCTCAAGAAGATAAAGGGCTCTGGGATGACGATGGAAATACGATGTTAAAACTAGAAGAGCATGCAAAATCAAACCTTAAAGGCCGTAAAGCAGCATTAGTCCAGGCGAAAATGTCAGGGACCATTGGTTCATTAAATATTGAATCATCAGAGATTGAAGTAGATGAAGATTTAGATATAGAAATTCGAACTCATCATCGCGGTATTAATACAATTATAGACGAAAGTGTGTTAGATAGCAATAAAACTAAATCAGAGAAATCTTTTCTATCTAAGAGATTAGAAAAATCAGCTTCTAAACGGTTAGAAAGAAAGAAACTTAAGATTCAACGGCAAAAGGAGAAGGCGAACAAAGAGAATTCAAAAGTTAAACCAAAATCTCGCACTAAAAGCCCAGAAAATCTCTGGGACCTACCTATTTCATCAAATTTAACCAAATCTGTTGTGCCTTGCAAGGAATGTGGTACCTTGAATAATTCCACGAATCCTTACTGCACATCTTGTGGTACATACCTGTCTTGAGAATAGAATTATTCAAAGAGGACCGATTAAACGAATGCTCGGGTGGGGTTATGTCAGGTAAGAGAGATTACTACGAAATTCTTGAAATTACAAGAAATTCTAATGCTTCTGAGATAAAGAATGCATTCCGTAGTTTAGCACGCAAGTATCATCCCGATAAAAACCAAGGCGATCCCGGGTCGGAGGTTAAATTCAAAGAAGTCCAGGAGGCTTATGCAGTTCTATCTGATCCTAATGAGAAAAGAAAGTACGACACATATGGTCATAACAGACCAGGTGGTTCCCCCTTTGGTCCCGGGGGATTCGAAGGAGTTAATATTAGTATTGAGGATTTATTTGGAGGTGGTTTTGAGAGTGTTTTCGGGTCAATATTTGGTTCAGGTGGGCGGAATCGTCGAGCAAAGAGGCAGAGAGGTTCCGATTTACTTGTCAGACATTCAGTCAACTTTCAGGCTGTAATGGATGGATGTGAACAATCGATAGAATTTGACGTTCTCAAAACATGTAAAAACTGCCATGGTCTTGGTTCATCTACTCCTGAAGGAGTTCGGGAATGTCCGGCTTGTGACGGTAGAGGCCGTATTCAAAGAATAGAGAGTGTTGGACCATTTAGACAACAAGTAGTTAGTAATTGTTCATCTTGCCGCGGCGAAGGTCGTATAGTCCAGAATCCTTGTTACAATTGTAAAGGAGATGGTCGCGCTAATGAATCCAAGAAAGTGCAATTTAGTGTACCGCCAGGGATTGAAAGTGGCACTCGTTTACGCATGTCTGGTTATGGTGAATCTTCCAAATCTGAGAATGGTGACCCAGGACACCTATACATCGAAATAGACATTGAAGAGCACGAATGGTTTGAGAGAGATGGTTCTGACCTTTTGATGGCAATTCCATTAAGTTATACTGATTTAGTTCTTGGCACTACGATTGAGATACCTCATTTAGATGGAGAATTATTGAAGATAAAAGTCCCCTCTGGTTCTAAGCCGGGGGAAACCGTTTCTCTGAAAGGGCGAGGTCTTCCGAATCAAAGAAGCAGTAAAGGCAGAGGTTCTGTCATGGTTCTTTTGAAATTAGATATTCCTCCAAAAATATCTCGCGGATTAAAGAAGAAACTTTTAGATATTAAAGATGAAATTAGTTATTCTGACAATGAGCTAAAAAATAAAATTCGCGACGAAGCCAAGTCCCGCCGTCGAGGTTAATCACCAATCAATGATTTTATTTGGTACAGCAGCTAAAGGTTCTCCATTGACCAAACCTGATAATTGTAAACCCAAATTAGCGGATTCACCTTCCATAGACATCCTTATGAATATTTGAGTATTCTTTTTCATAGTTCCAAGGAATATTTCGTCATCTTGAAACAAATGCTTCGGAGATACATCTGTAATAGTCAGTTTTGAACCTTCGGGAAAATGCACCTTCATTGCAGCTACCTTCCAGTCCCAATCTCCTATTCTTATACCCAAAAGAAGGTTCTTATCGTGTTCTGCTATTTTCCAAGCGCAAATTTCAATTTGCTCAGTCAAATGAGATAATAGGGCTTTGCCCCATACTTCATTTATTGCGCTCCAAGGACTTTCTCCTAGCTGTTTTAAAGCCGAATCAATAATTTGTTCATCTTTCGCTTCTATTTTCTTCAATTGTTCGGACAGCCTTTCCCTAATTCTTAGTAATCTTTTCTTTTCATGCGATTGTATTTTATCTGTTTTCTTTTCACGATTTATAATTGTATTTCTATTCCAAAATATCACTATCATAAGAGGAGTTAATAATACAACTCCAATTAATGTATAAAAGTCATCAAACATCCAAGATAGATCTTGATAGTCTAAAACTTCTGGTTTTTCATATTCTCCAAGATATTCTAATTTGAATAGGTAATTTATTTCAACACCGGGGTCTGCTCTTCTTTCAATTCTTAACGAATGATTCCCATATGGTAATACAATAGTTTCTCCATTGGAGGTATTAACAAGGTGGCCAGAACTTTGGTCAATTTCTTGAATAGTATAATTGACTTCAGATTTAATCAGTTCATTAAGATAAATTCTTGAACCGTTTAGATCTAAAATTCTAATCACATAGATATCTACATTATCATTACTGTGCAGACTACCAGAAGTTTCGGAATTTAATTGAATTTCACTCCATCTATTATCTGGATAAACTAGCCATTTTGATTCAGGTGCATCTGACAACTGTCCACCGTCTAGGGGCCTGAGTGGGGTAAAAGAAATATTCCATCGTCCGTTTTTTTCCGATTTAATTCTCAATTCTACTGAATTAGTATCTTCATGAGATAATATACTCTCAGGGCAACTTCCATCTTCTAGAGAAATGTTCTCAACGCCTCCACTGAAATTAATTAGATAAATTTCAAAATTCATATCCATATTACTTGATAAACATTCTAATCCGACTTCTGTATCTGACCCTAGTTTGAAAAGTAATGAGTCGCCATTGACATCTGATTTAGAGATGTATGATTCATAGAACCATGAATTTTGATAAGTTAATGCTTCACCATGTGTCCATGGTACAGATAGTTCTCCGCCTTGTGGGGCTTCTTTCGACTGATTATTTCTATAGATTGTAAATTTATAGGGATATAGTTCCTTGTTTGAATCCGAGTTTACTCGTAGCCAAAGTTCACCCGTTTCAGGATATTCTATGAAATGACTACCCGAATTTTGTAAATCGTTACTTAACAATATTTTTTCCTGATTATTTCGTTGCCAAACCTCAATTCTTAGATGTCCATCGCCGTCCATCTCGGAAACCTCTATGACGTCACCAGAATTTCCTGCAATTCTTATAGAATCCTTATCCGAATAGTTATCTAGGATACCTACAAACTCTAATTTTCTTTGATAATCTTCTATTCCTGAGTCACAATTACCTAATGTACAGATATCTTCTGTTATTATAGTGTAGTAATCATCTTGATTTCCAGGGGATGGAATAGAGTCTATCAGGTCTCCTTCTTCAATTACTGATAATTGATTAACTTTAACCATCTGAATAGAAATGTCGTCAATCGAAGTTCCGGTTTCAGATGAAACAGTTAACCTTGATCCTGTATTCAATATTCCTGACCACTCCAAAAAATGCTCATTTTCTATAGTATGGTTCTCTAAATCATTTATTTCTATACTTAGTCCAGGGCAACTAATTTTCAAGCAAGATACACTATACCAAAAAGGCCCTGCGTAATCTATATTCTCTTCTATTAGTACGATTTTTTCTTCTGATTGTCCGTTCACAGTAATGATACCTGAACCTGCAAACAATACCGCCAAAATCAGTACTATGACACGTCTCACGACCTATCGCACACGGTCTCCTCTTAGAATGCTTCAAGCGAAATGCTTCGTCCGCAGTAGGTATGGAAGAGCGCCCTTTAGCACGTAGCGTAGTCGCAAGGCATCGTTTTGCGCGTTTATTTAGCCTAGGTGATCGGAATTCTCCGAGTTCTTGGTCACCTGCTCTTATTTTGAATTCAGATGATGAGAAATTACCTATTTCTATAGCGCCATTTGAATTTTCGAGGGACTCTAGCAGTTTACCGGCTAAGTTATCAATTCAAACTCGAACAAATCTTACTTTACCATTTGATAGTTTGGATTTGTGGGAAGCCACAGAAGGGTTAGTTTTACCTCCCAGTTTAGTCGAATCTAATTCAGGAGAATTTCCTTTAGGGAATGAAGTATTACCTATTTCTTGGCAATCTCTTCATCACGATCCTTCTTTAAACAATAAAAATCTCGTGCCTTCAATTATTATACTTACTGATTCTCCTCAATTAGCGACTCAAAAAGGTCTATTATCCGAGGCATTATACATTCTCCGAACACGTTTTCCCTCCTCACTTATTTGGACTCCGGGTATAGGTGGCCCCGATAATTGTGCAATTTTAACTTGGATGGGTGCCGATTTATTCGATTTAGCCCGTTCTCGTCATGCTAGTTCCTTAGGTTTAATTTTGTCTGGAAACGGTCCTAGAGAAGTTGAAGAATCAATTGACGAAGATTCTTCAATGACGTCTCAAATTCTTTCGTGGAAACAATCTCTAGCCGCAACTAGGGCTGCAATAAGATCAGGTACTCTAAGAGAATTAGTTGAAAAACAGGCAATATCTAGTCCGCGCTCAGTTGAAAGATTACGTATTCACGATTCTAAAATGTCTCTTTTAGATGGTAGTATCTCTGGTTTATCTCGAGTTAAGGGGCAATTCCATGAATTGAGATGCCATAGTTACTCTAGTAGAGAAGACCCTTTAATTCAAGATTGGCAGAAAAGAATTGCTAGGGACCATACTCCCCCTGAACACCAATCAAAAGTTCTGTTACTACTACCTTGTTCAGCAACCAAACCTTACCGTTTGTCCTCATCACACAAAAGATTTAGTCGCTCAATAAATTCAAACTCAATTCATGAAGTCATGGTCACCGCCCCTCTTGGATTAGTTCCAAGAGAATTGGAAGATATTTGGCCTGCTGCTAATTATGATATACCTGTTACTGGCGATTGGGATTCTGATGAACTTAGAATCATACACTCAATGTTATCTGAATATATTTCTAGAAATAACTATTCACGAGTGATAAATCATAGCGGTATAGAATTAGATTTACATTCAGTGGATATTATTGATACTCGAAAAGGTCTGACTGCAGGATCTTCTGATGCTTTAGAATATCTAGGACAAAGTATACAAAAATCTATTGAAGATTTCAACCTTACAGATATTAAGGAAAGTAAACATAGATTAGGGAAACTTAGAGCATTATCTAGATTTCAGCATGGGACTGACAAATGGCTCGAAGGAACTGTGATTCAGGGGAGGCCTCCAATCTTCACAATCCGTAAAGAGGGATTGCAACTCGCCTTGTGGAATCCTCGTTTAGGCCGTTTTTCGTTTACAAAAGCATGTCTTCCATTGCTTGCAGAAAGTGGTAAATTTCCAGAAGCCCATCTAATCTCAGGAGTTGACTGGCGTGGTGATTTATTTGCATCAAATGTTATTTTTATTAAAGGACAAATAAGAATAGGTGATGAGATAATGGTATACCAAGATAGTAACCTAATAGGTTCAGCAAGAGCAGAAGCTGCAGGTTGGGAATGGCCCGATGGACCTAGTCGATTGGCACGTGCTCAACATCGTTTGTAAGCAAAATTGGTTGCATGAGTTTGCGTAGCGATTAAAGAGGGGCAGCAGGTCGGCCGGATACCTGAGGTCTTGATATGGCGCGTATGCACAGCAAAGGAAAAGGAACAAGTGGTTCTTCTAAGCCAAATACTGATACGGCGCCTTCATGGTCGGAATCTGACAAAAGTACGGTTGAAGAATTGATTTTGAAATATGCAAAAGACGGCTACTCCTCTGCTAAAATAGGTACAACGCTAAGAGATATGCATGCTGTTCCTGATGTACGTTTAGTAATGGGTGAAAGAATTTCTCAAACCCTAGCTCGTAATGACATGACTTCCACTTACCCTGAAGATATGATGAACCTTATGCGTAAGGCATTAAGTTTGATTGATCATTTGGGTTCTAATAGAAAAGACTTACACAATCGCCGTCAATTAGAACTTTGTGAATCTCGTATTCGCCGTTTAGCTAGATACTATATTGGCACAGGTCGTTTATCCTCTAGTTGGGCTTACAAGCGTGACCAACTAAGATTAATGGTTGAATGAGTTCTCCGCATAAGATTTGAACTAAAAGCCTCTACGGTACTCTATGCGAATGCTTGTAGAGGAGACTCCATACTCCATTATTTCTGAAGTTTTAGTCTCAGCTTCTCTAGAAATCAATAGACTAAATGACTCACTTCTCCTTTTATGTGAACCTACTCTTTTGGGTTCATTATCTATCGCTGCTATAGAATCTTCACTAATTGATAATGGGATGTCATATCGAAGAAAATTTAATATTATTGAACCAAAAACAGGGGCATGGATTAAAATCATTGATGATGACTCATCCGAAACTAAAATTTTGACAAATCCTTTCCGATTAACTATATCTTCATTAATTGTGGAAGGACTAACTGGGCATAAAGGAGATTCGCGCAAGGGGCCTTTAACCTCTGTAGCCCAATCTCATGCATTAGCCCAATTAATCTCTCCTCACGGCCCTCGTTCCCGAAGATTAAGGCCATGGTTAATTTCGGGTAATTGGATAAATTCTGCTCTGGATCACACCTACGATCCTCTTTATACCGCCTTACGTGATTTTCTTTCCGATGAAGGCATTATCAGAGTGATTCCTTTACCAGAAGTTTCGGAGCCGAATGTTTCAGATTATGATTGGATTGATACTAATGCACTAGACGCAATTTCTTCAAGATGGGTGACGCTTGATATGGAAGGTAGGGCGAGAGCTTTATCTCATCTTATTCGTTCATCTCTCATTCGTTCCACACCATCTACATCTAGATTAGAAGAAATAGTTTGGCATTGCGTAATGGCTCCTGGTTGGTCTACTGATTTAGCGGGTCAGATATCCACAGCAAGGAAATTATGGGATACTGATGCCCCTACCATCGCTTCGAGTAAATTAGTGGATAAATTAATCCGTGATGGAATGATTTAATTATTCTTCAATTCTTAACATAACATCGCACCCGGAGCATTCGAATCTTAAAGGGCGTATTTTTGATTCCACTGGGTTGCTAGTTCCACAAGCAGGACAATCGATTCTTGGTCCTTTTTTCCTAATGAAGCCGCTTTCTTTGTTTGATTTTGGTGATACAAGAGATATAGGGAAAACAAGTAATACGCTTGATCCTACTATAGCGAGAACAATTTGCATAGGCATACCAAGGATATAGACGACCAATGATAGACCACCTAACGCTACTACAGTTATCAATGAAGGCATACTACTCCTTTTTCTGGTTAAAAACAGTCCCATTGCTATAGCCACGCATAGGGAAAATATTGAAATCATTGCCGATATTAAAGGGCTGAATGCCATATTTCCAGAGGGTAAAAATTCTATTCTAAAATCTGCATCTTCTTCTATCTGATTCTCTTTAATTTGAATACTTTCTAAGAAAATCCATCTTCTGTGATCAAAATCTATATTCTCTGCAGAAACTGGCCCCAAACCAGCCAACATTGTAGTTTTAATTTCAACATCTATATTTACTTCTTTCCAATAATTGTTTGTAGGATTACGTATGAAGTTTTCAATCAAGAGTTGTCTTTCATTATTTATTACTGAATATGATGTTTGTATTTTTATCGTTATTTCTTCAGCAGCAAACGATCTAGTTCCCCCCATGTCAATCTCATAGTCTGTTGGTCCAAGATCTACTGGATTTATGCCTATGATTGACTCAATATCTAACGATAAGCCATTTTGCATAAATGATCGCATATCTGATGATGAACCTGTAATATGTGATGTTAGTGCCAGCAATTCGTCATCATCGACTTTTCCATTGTTCCGATTTGAGGTGGCAACTGAGTCTGAATATGAATTTAGGTTCTTCCACCAACTATTGGAATCTAAACTGGTATTGCCAATATTATCCAGACCCCACCTCATCCATTGGGACATTGCGCTGTCAAAAGAAATTTCGATTTTCTTTTCAATCATGTCTCCCTCAAATTTAGCATCAACTTCGACACTCACTATTGAGCCACTAGTTCGTAACGGTTCAGATGATGGATAATAACTCCCTCCTCCTCCATTATCTTCACCTACATTTATCTCATGAGTTTTTGAGGCAGTAATATCCAGCCCCGATTGAGGGGATATCGTGAATTCAGTAGTATAAATCCCGCTTTCCGTGTCTTCTGGCATTTCCCAAACGAATGTCACCTCAACTCCCGATTCCAATGGAGTAGCGATAGGACTTAGCGTCAAAGGTGTACCTTGGAGAGAAAAACTTCCTGTAGATAATGCCCACATGTCCCCGTCAAATCCCGAATTAACTAATATTGGAAAATATACTAAGCCCGATGTTACACTTGCCTCTTTAATCTTAATGTCAACTAATGGCATACGCCCTGTTACTTTCGCTACTGAATCGTCAGAGCCCCAAAAAAAAGTCAAACCTGCATCTGCTGAAGGGTTAGAGAAAAGTAAGCTATTCACAGCAAGAGAAATTTCCACCTTATCCCCATCATTTATTGTGCCCGAAGAAACTTGGACAGAAATTTGCAACTCACCTTCATTATTTAGAAAAGGCTCCACTCCATTTAAGCCACTATCGCCCGAGTAAAAAGAACCGCCAATCCTAATGTCTAATGTTGAATTTATTGTAACTCCTACGGCACCTTCAACAAGATATGGTATAGTAAATGACCAAGTTTGAGTTGGATAATCTCCCTCTGAACCCCATATTAGTTCCCATGATCCTACTTCAATTTCTCCTTGTTGCCATGCAGATACTGTTGCTGAAAATTCCTCGGATAATTCACTTTCGAAAGGAGATAATCTTCCATTTGAGGATTCATCTAATAGAAACAAATCAAGATCTGTATCACTACAACAAGATTTGGTTTCATCTTGTGGCTCTTGAGCATAAGTAGGTACGTTAAACAAAGAAACGAATAATAATGCAACTAAGGACAAGGTTTTGGCATTCAGCGCCCCTCTCATATTACCTTGTGGTTGGCTTACTAGACTTCAATGCGACGCCTAATAGATGCTTATTAACCCCCTCTTAGGCATCATTTTGATTCTAGCCATGTAGCCATAATAATTGGATAATATCTGCATCATTATCTGATTCTATTATTGCATACCCCACTCTTTCGAGTTGTACCACACTTCCTTTGGATATCTCAAAATTTTCCATCACCCCTTCTTGAATAATTATCTCCTCCCCTTTAGGAATAGTCAAAATTGCCTTTTTCGCCATTGAGATAGGTAACCAATGTGCAATTGACCTTTTATCTAATTTATCATAAGATTGAATAGTTGCCACCGAATCTTTAATTTCTACGTCTGCATAATCCTTCAACCGAATTAGTTTTTTTTCTATATCTTTTTTTTCTAAATATATTCTCTCATCATTTAATTCCCACACTCTTACACCTTCTATAGAATTCATCGGATGGCGATTTATTGATAGTGGTGTCATCAGGCAATCTCCTCCTTCTTCCGGTTGAATTTTTAATAATTCAGGATTTCTGACAAACGTTCTTCTTTCACATTTCCTATCAATTTTACTGGAATTAAAGGCCTCTATGGTTTGTAGTGAAACTGCAATGTCTTTTTGTGTAAGTCCTAAATCAATCCAGAAGTCCCTCATGGCATCAGAGTCGAATCCTCTTCTTTGAAATGCTCGAAGAGTAGGTAAACGCGGATCATCCCATCCTGTATATACGCCTTCTTCAATATCATTTCTCATTCCCGATGTCGAAAAACTACCGAATTCATGTATTTTCACCCTCCCCCAGTACAAAGTTTCAGGATATTTCCATCCTAAGTGAGCATAAAGTAAAGTTTGTTTCCGTGTTGAGTCCATTAAATCCTTTCCTCTAATTATATGAGTAACTCCTTGCTCATAATCTTCAATTGCACTCTGAAAATCTAAAAGAGGCCAAACTTTGTATTTGTCTCCAACCATTGGGTGTAATGTGTGTTGAATTCTTAATGCTGGCCAATCTCTTAATGCAGGATTTGGTAAATCCATAGATGTTTTTACCCTGACAACTGCTGACCCTTCACTCAATGTCCCATCTTTCATTAACCCCCAGTCTGAGAGATTTTCGGGGGATGTTTTAACCCTACAGGGGCACTCTTTTTTATTATCTCTTAACTGTTTAAATTCCTTAGCCGTGCATCGACATACATATCCAAATCCTTCTTTAAGCATTTTTTCAGCATATTGGAGATACATATCCATTCTATCTGAGGCTTTTATCACTACATCTGGTTTTTTACCCGTCAGCCATTTGTAATCCTCTTCAATCCATTCATATGCTTCTTTAATTGGTGGTTTCACTTTAGAATCTGTATCATCAAATCTTAATACAACTTTGCCGTCATATAAATTAGCATACTCTGAGTTTATTGTAACTCCTCTAGCATGACCTAATGTTAGTGGTCCATTGGGATTTGGTGCAAATCGCAGAACAACTTTCCCTTTTTCTGCATTAGGTAATTCCTTTAATCCAATTTTTTTAATCTGCTTTTGCCGATTTAGGGCCTCTGGATTCGTTTCTTCCAAAGCTTTGCGTGCAGCAGCTACTCCTTCCTTGGATGCTAGTTCATTTGCAATATCCACTTCAATACTAACTAATTTTTTGAGTTCTATCGCCCTATTTCTTAAATCAGTTCTTTCGCCTAATATCCTACCTAGGACCGAGCCCGATTGCCCCAATCCATTATACTCCACAGCGTTTTGTAAAGCATATTTCCTGACAATTGCCAAAATATCTGCGTTCCAATCGCTACCATCAACCATGCTATCAGGCTTTACCAATCGACAACCGCATTTCACATTTCAGTATTTTACCATTCATTAAGTGACGATTGAACACCTATTCTCCCTATTTCCCGACGTATGGGGATGGGAGTTTCATGAGTATTAATCCATGCATTTTTGACAGTAGCCCAAGACCATCTTAAAAACTTGTTAGGAAATTCAGATTCCACCAATTTTTTCACAGCGTCTTTTGTTTTTGGATCGGAGGGGTAGCCACTACCAATATCGACACCAAGTGCTTCACTTATTTTTTCTATTTCTTTATCACGACAAACCTTTGCAAGAATACTTGCTGCACCTACTAATATTTCTTCAGAATCCATTTTATGTCTCGCATTGATCTCCCATTGGTTCCATTCATGACCTAATGCTGTTCTGACCCTTTCTCTAAATCGTTGTTCATTAACATCACAAGCATCTGCTAGAACAATCCCTTTTTTTCTCGTCATTCCTGTTGCGTATATTGCTTCTTTAAATAATTCCACTTCTAATTTATTCAAATCTGTTTTATTCCTTTCTATATCAATCCTAGATGCGTCGCATACAATCATGCCTATAGTCCAGTTTCTTTTCGTGGCCTCTAGGTATATCTGTTCAGATAATTCTTCTCTTTTTTTTCGAGTTATTGATTTAGAATCTTTGGCTCCCATTGATTCTAGGATTTCTTTTTCTGATTCAGGCATACCCAATGCGCAAACTACTAATGGACCAATTGCTGGCCCTCTTCCTGCTTCATCAACTCCAATGTGGTACATTCTAATCCTCGTCATTAGATTTCTTATTTTGTCCCAACTTAGACATTCTCGATTCGAATTCATCCGCCAATTCTACAATGTCATTTAGCGTATCCTCAGTGATTGCTTTGTCTAATGATAAACTAGCCTTCTCCACAGCAAATTTTGAAGGTCCGGTTTTATCAATTATATCTACATCGTTAGGTTTCTTAATGAATTTTTTTTCAAAACCTTCTGAGTCTATAGTTTGGCTTTCAACTATAACTTTTGGTTTAGATTTTTTTGTGAACTTGGACACCCAATCATTTACTGTTTCACTTTCCTCTAGTGGTAGCCCGAGTCTCTTCCTATCTTCTTCTAATCTGTACTGTATGGCTTTCACTACACCGATACTTCCAAACAATATTACTACTAGGCTTAATATTACGGTTTGCCACGTTTTGAAAAATTCGATAATTATTGATTCTTCGTTATTTTTATTCTGATTTGCGTTTCCTTTGTCGGCGAACAAATCTTCACCTTCTGCTTCACTCCCCATGAATAATATCCTTGGATCTCTTATTGATCTTGCTTCCAGAGATAATGTGGGATTCTCAGCATAGAATGCGCTTTGCGATATTTCGTCGTATGAAATATTCATCCACGCAGTAAAACTCACTGACTCTCCTTCATCTATGTCTAGTATCTCAAAAGAGCGTGGATTTTCCATTGTTTGTATTTCAGCACCAAGTGGGATGTCCAATTCGAAATCAGTAAAGATATTACAATCTAAATTTACAACAAGGCCATCATTAGTATTACCAACATTAGTGAGTGTCCAAAATATAGAGACATTAGCTACGCGATTCTCGTAATCATAATTATGTTCATGTATTTCTTCAACTAAATCCCAGTCGAAGTCATCGCCTACTTTGACTTCAAAATTTATACTAACTGGGTTCCATCCATCTACCCATAATTCCACAACTAAATTAGCAATTTTTCCTGATGCAGTCCCTTCTTCAATTGATACATTCAGGTAAATCTGATTATTTATTTCTCCCGCATTTAATCTAATTGTTTCCTTACTAATATTTGCATTAATCCATTCTGGTACCGTTTTTAATTTTAATTCAAAATCATACGGTATATCTCCTGTATTTTCCACTATCAATTCGGTTCGACACATTTCCCCTGGGCTAGTTTCAAATTGACAATCGATATTGTTGAGTTCCAAATCCCCTCCTGATCTAGGCACTATGTTTACTCTCTGCATTGTTAATACTGCATCCTCCGGTGCTGCAGTACTCCATACTTTAATTTCAAAAAACATACTTCCACTTACTAAAAGTGGTGATTGTATTTGGAATCTAATCTTTCCTGTTTCATTCGGCCACATTGCCGATAATTCCATTTTATCTTGAATAAATACATTCCATTCTTCCAAAGCAAAGGCCTGGGAATAATCTCCTATAGCACTTCCATTTTCATCCGTAGGTCTTATACTGACTGCAATGTCTCGTTGAGTATTACCTAAGTTTCTTGCAGTCATTTCAATTGTAGCCACATCAAATGGAGCGATAGAATAGGTTCCACCCCCCTCCACAATTTCTGCACCATGGAAATATCCATATTTCATCGAAAAGTTATACCAATCTTTACTACCTGTGGCATCTGATGTTAGTTCCATACTAAATTGATGTAGTGAGTTTGCCACCGGCATTCCATTCGTAGTGATTGGTGCGGTAATCGAGAATTGAATCCATGAAGTAATATCTGATGGTGCATTAAAATCGAATCCATTCGTTGTATCTAATGAATAATTCCACAAAACTCCCCAGTTCTCTTGGCCAGTAATTTTTATATTAGCAATATCGGTATATTCTCCTAAATTAGTATAGTTTATATTTAGATTAATCAATGCTCCAGGGTCTATTGCAAAAACAGAGCCTGAATCTGATCCAAACTCAATACCGGGAGGTTCTATCTCGAATGGATAAAGATAATCTTGTGTGTCATTAAACACAGTACTTGCAGCTGCTTGTTGTAGTTCTAACGCCCTTTCGGGTGAGATTTGATTGGGGTGATATTCACCTATTGGGGAGTTTCCAGTAATTACTGCGTATAATACGCAAGATGAAAGATATGATCCATCTAAAGATGGATGCGAACCATCTGTTGAATAAAGTGTTGAAAAGGCATTTGTGCCTTGGGTTGGATCAATTCCAGTATTGTTTACTTTATGATAGAGATTTTTGTATGCTAGTCCCACAGGAGCTAAGAATACTGGTTTTTGTATACTAGTTGAGTTCTCAAGAAACATTTCATATCCTTGCTGGAGGTGTAATTGCATTGTTAGGTAGTCGGGGTTCCTTAATGCATTATTTACATCACCATCTTTTCGCCCCCAAGTCATAAAGAGTATCGTTTGACCTCCTTCTGATATTATTCTTTCATTAAGTTCTTCCACAGCGGTATTACTCTGAATCCAATAATTTGAATCATTTGGAAACGATGGGATTTGACTTTGGTCTTGTAAAATCACATAATCTTGGTTCTCAGAGAGCTTTGTATTAAGCTGATTATCTTGTTCATTAGCATCTTCTGCATGATCTGATAATTTCATCCCTCCTCCAGTTACCGCCTCTACATCTGAGTTTTCTCCGGAGCCATCTAATATTTGTTCTAATTTCTGATTCAAAGTATTCGAACTCGTATATGAGTTTCCGACCATTAGGATGTCTAAACTTATTGTAGAATTCTCTCCCTGTCCGCCTTGATCTAATTGTTTAGAAACGGCATCCATTTCATCTTTTAATGAATATATCTCAACATTATTTCCTATTTGCAGTAAGATTAGTAATATCATCCCTATAGTTAGGGCGCCCTTCTGCATACCCCTCCCTAACTGCTCCCCTCTTTCATTATCTCCCCGTTTTGTTCACTAAAATAGCGAAGTATTCCTGTTCTTGAGTGTGTTTGAACTAGCATGACGCCCACATGGTCATTCAGAAAAAAAATCTGTTGAGGGTGCGAAAGCATTGAAGATTGAAGAAAATAAAGTAGTTGAATATGAAAGTGAGACTAAAGGTGACAAAGATAAGAAAACGGATAGCTCACATCTAACTAACTAAACTTCCATAGACGCTATGGCTCTGCTCTCAAAAGATATGAAAGAATAATAAAATCTCTATTAGAGAACAGGATCGGGTATTAATTTACCTAGTGCATCAACATCAAATTCTCCGGCTTGGATAGGCACGCGAAGGCCAAAACCGAAAGAAACGTTTGGATCTAATTCTCCTATTTGTCCTACTTCTAAATCCCCAATCAAAACTTTAGCACCCCTGCCTTTAATCCAAGGTCCTTCTTTTTCTTTTATCGGCACCCATTTTACTTGTTTCAGGTCTGCTCCAAGATCTCTGAGTAATGCGCTGGCAATTCCCTTGGCTGCAGAAAATCCACCACCTATTTCTGCACAGGCCCATGCTACACGATTTTTATTATTTGAATTTCTGACCACAGTCCCTAATTCATGAACTTTTTGTGGCAATTCATGATGGCGATTAGCAGATAGTAAATTTAGTAAAGAAGGTAATATGTATTGCCTTAACATAGTATGGTCTTGAGTGATTGGGTTTGAGATAATTGTACTCTTCCCAACTTCTAGCCAACGTACTTTTTCGAACTGATCACGATTATTAGATAATGTTAGACTTTGAGTTTCCTGTAATCCTAGTGCACATAAGCTTGCACTTATTCTTCGATGTAAGTCTGATGATGGTAATGGTATGGCGTCTAAATGTACTGTGGATAGTTGTTCAGGCAAGTTTTCATACCCATAACCTATAGCAATATCTTCAACAATATCTATAGGGTGCATAATATCAATTCTCCATCTTGGCATTGCAATAATATGTTCTTTTTCTCCTACTATACAGTCAGCCCATTTCCCGATTTTATCAGGCCCATCTGTCACAGTTCTTGAGTCAATTAAGACTCCTCCCATCTTTTTTATTGCCTTTTCGATCTCTGATTTCTTAAGATTGATGCCTAGAATCTTTGTAATCAATCTATCAGGTACTTTATGCATTTTAGAATCTCCTCTTGGCGTATTGAAAATTTCTCCATTCCAATTTTTGAGTTGGATAGATTCGACTTTCCCTCCTCTTTCAGCAAGAGATAAGCAGATTAATAGTAAACATGTTTCACACGCTCTTTCATTCCACCCTGTAACATCTATGAAAAAATCAGTTGTCATTCCAGTAACAGCAGTATGGTTGCCATTGATAATAGGTGGGAATGATAGTACCTTCTCATCGGAATCTATTATCACCGGATATTTTTCCATATTTTCCATTAAGTGAGCATATTCTTTACCTTTCGGGTGATGCTTCAAAATTTCTTCAATAGTCATTTCTTTTTCTTCGGCTAGTGGTATGAATGAGTGGTCTTTTTTTACACTTATTACCTTAAATGGAGGTTTTAATTTGGATAAATCATGTACTCCAATGGATGCAAACTTCCTTTTTCTACCAAGGGTCATGTGTAGTTTTTCTTGATGTTCCATTAACGATTGAATAAATTCATCTCTTTCTTCTTCATTGGTGCCATTATCAACTCCTCGAACTACTGCACCTAATATTACTGGACGTATTTTTTCTAACGATGAATCTATAGTGAGATCTAATTCACCTTCTAATACTTCAAAATCAGGAGAATCTTCTGCTGAGTTGAGGAAAGATCTAGCAGCCCTAGCAATGGTTTCATGACTCAGTAAATCTGTTCTATCTGGGAAAATTTCGATTTCTATTCCTTGTTCATCATTTCCTTCGACTACGCATCCTATTGATGGCATCCTCTCAACCCATTCTTCAGAGTTATATTTTATCCCATTCTTATTTTGCATATATTTTAAAATACTATGGTTGAATTTTAAAGTTGGCATGATAACCCCTTAATTACCAAGCCACATAGGAAGGGGCCGATCATAACCAATTAATCTCAATCCAGATATCGCAGCAGTATCATAATCTAGTGCTCTTAAATTTCTTCTAGTGATTTCTTCAATACTTTCAATGCCTAAATCTATCATCCATCCCTTAAGGCTTGAATCCAACCAATTCAGGGTTTCTTCTAATTTTTCTTCAGTTTCTGGTGCTACTATTATTGAACATCCTGCTCCTTTAGCTATAATGAAATCTTCTGCATTTGGACATTCGTCTAATTCAATCATCAAATGCCTTCCTTGTTCGACTATGTTCATTGCTCTGGCTGCCAGTCCAATCTTTGGTAACGCTGCTGCTGCTCTACTCCCTCCCGAACTTGCAGCGTCTATTATAGCGCCATCTAAGTTTAATTCCACTATTAGTCTGAATAGATTTTCAACTCTATCCACTCTGTCCTTTAACAGGACTAATGATTTATCTCGAATTTTACTTGTTAATGAAACTACTAATGCTTCTATTTCAGCATCATTCATTCCAGGGAGTGACGATAAATCAAGAACAACACCTGAGCATTTGGTTAAGTCGTGTGATACTTTAACTATATTTTCTCCATCAATAAGTAGTAAATCTAGGGTTCTAGGATTTGATCTTACTATACATGGCTGTTGAGAAAGCATTTGTGAATCATTAATTCCTCCCTGTTCTCTTTCGATTAACCAAGGTATGGGGAACAAAAGACCACTTTCATCGTCACCCACTGGATTAATCAATGTGTAATTATCAAGTGGGTTATGTTTTGAAAGTCTCTTATTCGATGAGGGAGTAATAGAAATTTTTTCGAATCCTTCAATTATGTTTGCTTCCGGAGGTTCAGGTGAATTAAATCGCTCCTTCGCTGCTATGAGTACTAACGCATCTTTGTTGATTGAAAGTCCAAGTGGTTCTAAATGTTCAGAAATCTCAAGTATTTCTTCAGACGTTATACTCCTCATGTCTGCTCCATGGCCAGGTGGTGGGCAATTTCCACTAACAATTATTTTTCCTCCAGTCATCCCGACTCCTGGTTCTTTTCCAACCGATCCCAACACAACTATTGAGCCTCCTGACATGCCTGCTCCTGCTCTTTCACCTGCATGTCCTCTAACTATTATAGTCCCCCCTTTCATTGATTCACCTGCATTATTGGAAACAGATCCTTGGACATTTATCATTCCTCCATTCATGTGCGAGCCTATTTTATCACCAGCATCCTTTTCAATTATTATTCTTCCATTTTCTTGAAATGCTCCCGCCATTGATGAACAATTTCCTTGAAGGGTGAAATTCCCTCCTTGGTTCATGGCTCCTGCGCATTCTCCTAAATTTCCCAATAATAAGACTCTAGACTTCTCAGGAAGATGAGTGATTACTCCTATTTCTCCTTCTTTGGGTTTCTCATCTCCTCCGCGGCCCCAACCTATTCTTACTAGCAGGTCGCGCTCTAAAGCCTCTGAGAGCATTTTCTCTAGGTCGCGATTCAATTTTATGCTCTTAGTAGTGACCTCGCGCATGCAACTCCCATCACTCTGACAGAGTATCCGGTCTTGATTATGACGGCTTGGAGAGTTTTCTCCTTTACTTCAATGTTAATGTAAATTTCATTCAGAAAAAGGGTATGTTCATAGAGTTTATACTCGGGCATAGTAAATACCCTAGGGGCAAGTGTGTGAGAATATGGTAACTATCAAAGTCGCAATAAATGGTTTTGGAACAATAGGTAAACGCGTGGCGGATGCGATTGATGCACAGGAAGACATGGAGATCGTAGGGGTTACAAAAACAGCCCCTTCTTTTGGATGTGAATTAGCAGTTAAGCGTGGTTTTCCTTTGTATTGTACATTTGACGACAATCAAAAAATATCTTTATTTGCAAACAAGGGGTATGATTGTAAAGGTGGTCTTTCAGACTTATTGTCGATTGCAGACATAGTTATCGATTGCTCACCTGGGAAAATGGGGGCTGACAATCTTGCAAAGTATATATCAGCAGATGTAAAATATATATTCCAAGGCGGCGAAAAGCATTCTCTGACGGGCATCTCTTATACCTCTTGCGCTAATCATGCAGCGAATCTCAACGCTCAAGGGACACGCGTCGTGTCATGTAATACGACAGGCCTTTCAAGGACGCTAATCCCTCTTTTTGATCATTGCGGGTCTCTAAAAGTTGAGTGCACCTTGATTCGAAGGGCGGCAGACCCCGGTAACTCCACAAAAGGTCCTATTAATGCAATTAAACCAGTACTCCAAATTCCTAGCCACCATGGGCCTGATATAATGACAGTTAAGCCCGAAATTGAAATAAATTCACTAGCAGTAGCGGTACCAACTACGCTGATGCATGTCCACTCCATTATTGCAGATTTACCCGAGGGGCACGGACTGACTACTGACAAGGTAATCGAAATGTGGAAAAATTCACCACGTGTAATTGTTATGAATGGAAAAGATGATCGTATACCAACTACTGCTGAAGTTATGGAAATGGCTAGAGATATAGGTAGGAAATGGGGAGATTTACATGAAATATTTGTATGGGACGACGGTGTCAAGTTGGTAGGTAATAGATTATACTATTTCCAAGCTATCCACCAAGAGAGCGATGTCATCCCTGAAAATGTTGATTGCGTAAGGGCACTAATGGGTACGGAAACAGATTGGAAAGCAAGCGTAGCTAAAACCGATTCAGCGATATCTGAATATTATGGTCTTTAAGCATCTGAAGTACATTCTGCGAATCATTCAATCTTAACGGTCAAAAAGGCCCCTTCTGTCGCAGATGTTATATGAGTGCTGCGAAATCTGTATTTCCGATACTTTTGATACTTATTTTTTCATCTTGGTCCAGCGTAGTTGTGGCGTTAAACGATGATTCTAATAATTTTAATCCTGTAGTTCTTGAGGGACTTTCTGAGGCTGATTGGGGCGAATTAACTTCTGGTGTCGAATCAGTTTACGAGGTTAAGAAATTTTCTGGCATAATACACTCTCCTTTCGGTGATTTTGATCCTTTGACTGACCCCCTCCCTCTCGGTCCTGAGAATTTGTATGATTCATTTGCGCTACATCGTACTGGTTTAGCAATAATTCAGTCAGATAGTGTGGATCTGACTGGTTTGATGGAATTATTAGATTTACATAAGATTCCTATTGTTGACCATATTCCAGACTCTGCTTTGATAGTACGGTTACCTGTTGATGAAATCTCTAATTCTAAGGGTCTATTGGATAAATCTGAATATGTGCGTTGGGTTGGCGAACTACCAATCGCGTGGCGAGTTTCTCAAGATTTAGTCAGCCTTTCAGGGAGAGGTGGGATTATCGTTGATTTGGATTTGACACCTGCATCAGATATAGGATCCGATGAGTTATTAAAATTAGAAGCAGATCTCAAAAATCTTTCTGAAAATACAATATCAAGAAACATATGTGATGCCTTCTTATGCCAAGTTAAGGGTATAGATGCCTCCTGGATACCTGTTTTAGCGATGGATGGACGTATTCTCAGTATTAATCCTTCATCTGTAATTACAATTCATAATGATAATGCATATCAATTAATTAGCGGTAATCTTGCTTCAGATCTGTCAAATATTACTCTAAACGGCTCCGGAGAAATATTGGCTATCTCTGACACTGGTCTTGATGACGATCACGGTGATTTCGATGGCCGCATAAGAGCGATTTATGATCAATATGGTCCTGATAATTCACATCAGGATAGAAATAGTGGGCACGGTACTCATGTGACCTCTACTTTACTTGGCGATGGTACCGGTGCATCATTTACGCAGGGTATGGTTCCTGCTGCATCATTTCATTTCTATCAGCTTGAGGCAGATAGTTCCGGTATCTTAGCACGCTGGGGATCTCTTTATGAGATGTTTACTCATTCCTATCAACAAAGCGCAAGAATTCAGACTAATAGTTGGGGTAATGTTAATCTTGTAGGCGAATATAGTTCTGATTCCAGATCTGCCGACTCTTATCTAGTCAGCCAACCTAGTTTTCTAGTATTATTTTCAGCAGGAGATTTAGGTGAAAATGGTTATCAGAGCATAACTCCACCTGGTACGGCAAAAAATGTCCTAACTATCGGTTCTTCAACAACTGGGTCATATGGTAGTCAAGAAGCAGGGTCTGTTTCTTCAAATTCTTCTAAGGGCACTACTCTTGATGGCCGTATTAAACCTGATCTTGTCGCACCTGGAGTTATGATATGTTCCGCGCAAGCTAACGAAGCACTATTTGTAGAAGGAGAGAGTTGTTCCTCGGCAACCCATAGTGATACTGGTAATCCTCTCTATATGACTCTCAATGGTTCATCAATGTCAACTGCAGTAGCTGCTGGAGCGGCCACTATGGTTCGCCAACACCTCCGCGAAACTGCATCAATCGCTGAACCGCGTTCTGATCTTATACGTGCTCTTCTAATCAACGGCGCTGATGACCTAGGTACTCCAGATATTCCAAATTCGATGGAAGGTTGGGGTCAAGTGAATGTTTCAAACAGTATATTCCCTACATCAACTGGTAATGATTTAGATTTGCTATATGACAACTCTAGAGAGTTAAAACCAGGTCATTCTTTTATTTATACTATAGAATCAGACTCAAACTCTAGATTTGATGTCACACTTGTTTGGAATGATCGTGAAGGTTCCGCAGTCGCCAACCAATCTGCACCTAAATTAGTAAATGATCTTGACCTAATTGTAACTTCACCTAGTGGAGAGACTTATTATGGTAATAACTTCATGAATGGTTTTAGCTTCGGATCTGGTGGCTCTTCTGGGGCTGTTGCTGATAATCTAAACAATGTCGAGAGGGTTAGATTAGACTTACCTTTAGTTGGAACTTGGTCAATAGAAATAGGTCATTCTGGTGGTTATCTCCAAGATTATGCAGTAGTCATAACAGGGGATATAAGTGAAAGGATAGAGCCAGATCTCACTATTATTCCTAACACTCTTACTACTTCTGTTGAGAGCCCCCTCCAAGGAGATACATTTTTGATTGAAGCACAATGGAAAAATCAGGCAGCAGGACCCACTGGCAGTTACTCAGTATTAATTGAAGATATAACTGATAATACTGTAATCCTCGAACAAGTAAAGACTTCGCTTACTGGAGGTTCTCTGGCTTCTCTTTCATACCCTCATATATTCTCAACTACTGGCATACACACAATTAAAATTACTTTAGATTCTAATTCCGAAGTAATTGAATTAAATGATGAGTTGTCTGGAATTAATAATAACAATCAACAGATAGATGTTTATGTATCTCAAGTAGGTGTCCGATTAACTCCTCTATTAGTCGATGGTTCCTTACCTTCGAGCCCATCTGAAGTCGACCAATCTAGAATAAGAAATTTAGATCCTAGTGTGTCTAGTTCCGTGGTTTTCCAACTTGAATTAAAAAACGAAGGGACATCTGAGATTACTGTCGATATCTCCGCATCTCCCGTCCAATTATTGGGCGATGGAGGCCTACTTATGGTACCCTATGACGAATGGTGGAAATTATTTAATGAATCAGGACCATGGACTCTCTCTCCTTCTGGTGACTCCGGTGACCGCGCGTTAATATCTCTTGAATTTACAGATGTAGATGCAGATGTTGTGAATGCAATATATGCACTACCTGGTGCATTTGTATCTCAAGTGACATTGTGGGATAAGAATGCACCTACTGTATATCATTCATTACAATTAATGACGGTAGTAGAGCGTGTAGAGGGTTTAGTTACAGTTGTAGCGGGTGCAGATTCGTTAGGTGCTATACCTGGTAATTTTGCCCAATTCTCTCTCTCTATTCTGAACACAGGGAATGGTCCTACTCAGTATACAATTACGTGTGAAACTGAAAATCACTGGATAATAAAGGTAGGTGATAGTGGCACTTCCGTTCTTAATTTAGAACCACTTTCAAGACTTCAATTTCTTCCTGTCCCTATAAGAGTAAGAGTCCCTAATGACATTCTAGGTTCTCCTTCAGCAGGTACAATGGAAGATGTTAGTTGCATTACTCACTCAGTCAATGATCCTAGTTTATTCTTAACTGATGATGCTTCTGTTGAAGTGTTTGAGAGTCGAGATTTTACAACTGAAATATTCTCAGAGAATGATGAGTCTTTGGGCCCTCTGGGACTTGCAGAAGATAGGTCCGTGTTAAATGGTGATTTGGTGACTACTAATTTGGTAATCACTAACAAAGGCAATGTCGCCTGTCAATATACTATTAAAGTACAAAATAGTTGGCAGACTCAATTAATTGAAGGAAGTAATGAGGTGATAAATCAAGATATCGTGGTCGATGTCTTAGCAGGTGACAGTATCACTATAATAATCAATACTGTCGTCCCTCTTTCATCAAATATGGGCGATTCTAATACAATTATAATCCGAACAACTCTTGAAAATGGAGACACCCGAATTAATGGTACAAAATTAGTTATTGAGGAATTTGCCTCTCTCGACATAGAAAGTCCTAGTAAGATACAAGTTGCTCTAGGAAAGTCTTCTGTAGCCCTAGTAAAACTTCACAATATAGGAAATGTCCCTCTGGATATTTCTTTGACGATGGGTAGCTTACCTACTGAATGGTCGGGGGGTTTCCTCTCAGGTAATTCATTTGAAATGGATATGAATCGAGAAGCATATGTTTCCGTGGGGCTCGATTTACCCGGGGTCCTTCAGGTCGGTGAATTAGACCAAACTGTTTCTATAATCATTGAATTTACAACACCCGGTGGAGAAGTTTCTTTCCAAACCGTTGAATTAATTGTTGAAGTAATTCCCTCTATTTGGGTAGTTCTAGAATCTGAGCTTCTTTTCATTGATGAGATATCTTCTGGTGAAACTGCAATTTTCCAAGTTAATGTGACTAACTTAGGAAATGTAGCTACAGGTGCTACAATAAATCTCACAGAAGTTACGGATTGGAATATTGAACTGAGCGAATCTCTAGTTGAGGATATATTACCAGGTGAATCTAAATTAATAGAAGTATCAGTTAAGGCTAAGTCGAATACTGCTTTTGGTCTTTTCAGTTTTGAATTATCTGCCAACGCTACTAATTATTTCCCAACAGATACAGAAATTACTAACTCTAAATTAACATTGCAAGTAAGTAAAGAAAGAGTTACAAACTCAGGGGGAATTTCAGGTATTCTTGAGTCAATAGGTTTGCCTTCGTGGACTTTGGCCTTACTATTTTTGTTTGCTTTGGCGGGGATATCTGTTTTAGGTATTCAAATGAGGAATAATTCACAAAAATCCATGTCCCCTGAAGAACAATTAATACCAAAGGGCTCAGCTCTTCTTTCCGGTAGTTCACATGAACGTCGTACTGCGGCACTAGATACCTCCTTAGGGGCTGGGGATATTCTTACTGGTGGAGTTAGTGAAGATGAAATTCAGTCTGCCATAGCCGCCTCAACTCCCGGTAAAATATCGATTTCTCCCGAGGGTTCTGCACCACTGCCTTTGAGTGGTTTACCTGACGGTTGGACTATGGAACAATGGCAATCTTATGGCCATCTTTGGTGGGAACAAAACCAACCTTAGTTTGGGTTTGACTTATCACTATGACCTTTCCCCCTAGATGTATGATAGGTTCGATAGTATTGTTCGGTCCACCTGGTGCAGGTAAGGGCACTCAGGCCACCCGGATTATCGAGTTAACCTCTAAACCACAAGTTTCCACAGGTGATATGCTTCGGCAATCTGTCTCTTTAGGAAGTGAACTGGGTTTAGCAGCTAAGGTCTTTATGGAAGCAGGAGAATTAGTCCCTGATGATGTTATTATCGATCTTATTACTGAGAGGCTCAAGGAAAAAGATGCTTCTGACGGTGTTCTCTTTGATGGCTACCCACGCACCATTGCTCAAGCGGAAGAACTTGCTAAGATCGCCAGAGTTCGTCTAGTAATTTCTATCGAAGTACCAGATGAATCAATAGTTGAAAGAATAGTAGGGAGGCGCATGGACCCTGATACAGGTGCTATTTATCATACGAAATTTAATCCAGCACCTAAATCTATTTCCAAACGTCTCATACAAAGAAAAGATGACAATGAGTCGACTATTAGAACAAGATTATCGGCATATCATGAACAAACATCACCACTTGCTAAATGGTATGAAAGCCAAAGGCTATTGATTAGAATTAATGGCGACCAATCAATCGAAGATGTTGGAGATGACATTGCGATGTATTTGTCAAGAAGAATGGATGGAAGGTTTTGAATTAACCTGATTTAATTAATGTGGTTTAAATGTCTGGTAGAAAGAGAACAAAAGACGCGCATCGTCGAAAAAACCGCTCTTTGGAAGCAATTTCTGAACTATCAGATATTATCCTTACTCCCGAAACTCATTCTCATAGAGTTAGAGATGTTGCAGCTAGAGATATACTTAGGTTGAGTAAAAGACACGGTCAAAATAATCAATCAATTTCGCGTATTTTTGTATGTAAATCGTGTGAATCAGTAATGAGGTTTGGTAATGATTCACGAGTCAGAATCAGGAAAAAATCAGTAATTATTACTTGTGAGCGTTGTGATAATAAAATTCGCAGGCCGATATGAAAATGGATGTTAGGATATGGATATACCAAATGCAGTAAAAAGAAATGCTTTAGATAGCAATTTAGAAATCACAATGAGAATTGGTAAACTCGGTGTGAATGAATCAGTTATTGAAGAGTTAAAACAACAATTATTGAAGCGAAAAATGGTTAAGATGAAGCTTAACAAGGGCCTTGTAACTGGTTCCGTCGAACGTAGTGATTTATTAAATCATATATCTATGGAATCCAATTCTGTTTTGGTTCATTCAAGAGGTAATATTGCAGTTTTCTGGCATAAAGGAAACTAATTATTCCTGTTAGTATGATTTTTTCTTGTCTCTTCAAGCAGTCAAGTATTTAGATAGAATTAATTTCGCCGAACCATGAGTCAAGACCAAATTGTATTAGGGATATTCATATTTTCATTTATTTTGATACTCTCTGAATATATACATAGGACAATTGCAGCATGGTTTGGTTCTGTACTCTTGCTCGCTTATGGCCACTACTCAGGGGTATTCAATTTAGGCGGAGATGGTAGTTCATTAGAACATATTATGTTGGGCTGGATAGAATTCGAAGTTATTGGATTATTACTTGGTATGATGATCTTTGCATCTATACTTGAGTTATCTGGATTTTTCGAATATGTATCCATCAAGGCTTCCAAGATGAGTGGTGGCGATCCTTGGAAACTAATTGTGTTACTTGGTACCGTTACAACTTTAATTTCATTAGTCATTGATAACGTTACGGCCATTATCATTATTGCTCCAGTGACTCTAAGAATTTGTAATAAATTGGAGATTAATCCTATCCCACCATTATTGGCTGAGGCTATTCTTTCAGATACCGGAGGAGTCGCCTCAATGGTCGGAGATCCACCTAACGTGATGATTGCTGCAAAAGCTCATGACCTTGATCTTGAAGCTTTTGGTTTTAATGGATTCCTTATTAGATTGGGCTTACTAACAATCATAGCTTGGGGATTAACTCTCGGTTATCTTAGGTGGTATTACAAAGATTGGTCCACTAATATGCCAGAAGGTGTTGAATCAATCTTGGAAGAAGATGAGTGGGAATCAGTTAATGACCTCCTTCTAATGAAAGTTACACTAGCAGTATTGGCGGTAACTGTTGTTATGTTTTCAGTGAAAGAATTCCTCCACCTTGATATTGAAATCCATGCGATTGCTCTATCTGGTGCAGGAATTGCATTGTTTTTAGCAAGGCCAAAAGAAGAAGAATTGAGAGATGGTTTTATCAATGATGTTGTGGATAAAGTTGAATGGCAGGCATTATTATTCTTTGCAGGATTATTTATCTTAGTAGGAGCAGTAGGGAATGTCGGATATCTTGAGATTTTAGCAACTTGGATATTTGATAACTTTGGATCCTCTCAAGTTATGCTTGCAATTTCTATCATATGGGTCTCTGCTATTGCTAGTGCTTTCATAGATAATATTCCATTTACTGCGGCAATGATACCCGTAATAGTTAGTATAGGAGAAGCAGATCCTAACATTGACATCGAACCATTATTTTGGGCTTTAGCAATGGGTGCTGGTTTTGGTGGTAATGCAACTCCAATAGGATCTAGCGCAAACGTAATGACAGTAGCAATAAGCGAGCGTGGACCAAGACCTATTACTACTCGAGAATGGATGAAAGTAGGTTTCCCTATTATGTTCATTACATGTACTGTAGCTACTGTTTTCATGTATGTGTTCCATGGAATATTATATTCATCAATGTAAGTTTATTCTTCGCCTTGATTTAATTCCAATGACTTCATGCTTACTCCTGTGACTTGTTCAGTAGCCTTTGGTAAGAGATCTGTGAATTCAATGTCAGTCGAGTCTTGCATGTCTTCTGTCAATGTCTTCATCGAAGCGATTTCAATACTCTCTCTTTCATGCAAAGATTCTGATAAAGCTTCGTTTAATCCTTTTAATATCCTAGATGAAACATGAGTGGATATTGTCCCGCGTCTTCCTTCTTCTCTTAGGGCTTCTATTTGTGAAAGCAACATCTCTCTTCTCGCACTTTCAACTCTTGCGGCATGAACTATACTAGATCGTGATAACAGAGTCACTCTTTGCTGTGCAGCAAATTCTTGTCTGAGATAAGATTCGGATAAATTTTCTTTATCTTTTTGGCTAATCATTCCATCATCCGCTAATTCATTTAACCTCACTAAAGCAGCTTTGCTTCCGATTACTTCCGCTAGAGCGATTTCATATTCTTGCTCACTTTCTGAAATTACGCCAGTTATCCCTAATTTTCTTAGTAATGGTTTCATTGTTAAACCTTGGAATATCAATGTCCACAATACTACTGAAAATCCTATGATCAACATTTTCTCAAACGCAGGTCCACTAAGGTATATTAGACCATCAATTCCCTCTAAATGGGTGCCTTCGTGAACAATATGAGATAATAACAATAGAAGTGCTATAGGGATGCTGCCTCTCAAACCACCCCAATACATGGCAACTTGCCATTCTTTTGAGATTGGTTGTTGTTTCGAAAGGTTGGACAAAGCAGTTAGTGGGAATACTACTATTCTAGCAACCGATGCTGCCATAATTCCAATAAATGCTAAAACTAAAGTTTCAGTGCTCGGAACTAGAATTGTTTGTAATTCATAACCTATCATTAAGAAAAGCATACTGTTGATTAAGAACACTACTACTTCCCAGAAGTGGTGCAAACCTATCCTTGCAGTAGGAGTCATTCCCTGTTCTATTCCGTGATTTCCAACTAATAAACCAGCGACTACAACCGCAATAACTCCACTCCCATGAAACAATTCTGCCATCAAGAATGACCCGAATGTTAGAGCTACTGTCAAGGCGATTTCGACTAAATGATCTTCCGTATTCTCTAACAACCAATTAGACACGGAACCTAGTACTGCTCCAACTAATGTTCCTATTATCACTACTGTTAAAAATTTAGCAATGGATTCGGTTAATACTTCTGATGTTGTTAATTCTTCTCCTCCGATGATTGTCAGAGTAGATACCAACACAATATTGAAAATTACAATTGCAGTCCCGTCATTGAATAACGATTCTCCCTCTAAAAGGACAGAGAGCCTTTTTGGAGCACCTAAAGTCCGTACTAGTGCTAAGACACTAACGGGGTCAGTCGCTGCCAAGATACTCCCTATTAGCAATCCATATAGTACTCCATTTTCTTCACCATACCATACTAATCTCCAAATAATCAGTCCAATGATGATAGTATTTAGGATAACTCCCGGTATCGCCAACAATGCAATAGGTACTGAGTTATTTTTCAGTTGATCAATATGCATACCTGCAGCTCCCTCGAAAAGTAATGGTGGAAGTAATATGAATAATATTAATTCCGCTGACATCAATCCACCACCCGGCACAATTCCAGGCAGGAAAGAAGGCCCAAGCCAACCCAGTATTAGTCCAACAATCACTAATGCAATAGTGTATGGCAGTCTTATCCATCTCAACGCTAAAGCTACTAAAAGAGAAAGTATTAGGGTCCCTAATATTCCTGCTAACCAATCCGGAGGTATTGCTGACATGGTACCGGCAACGCATAATCATTGATAGAACTTGATACGGGATTGGTTGTTTTTTTTGAAGAAAGGCCCTATTCTCGCACAAAATAATCAATTTCAAGATTCTTTTTTTTTAAATATAAATATTCAATTAATTCACACAACTAATGATATTTTTTATTAAAAAAAGATGATTATAGCGATAACTTAAAACACAAAAAACAATTTATATTAGAATGTCATATTCGTTATACTCAGTCCCCTTAGTGAGGGCGCCGCAACCCTTTACTTCATATACCAAAGGTAGGTCGCGAGGCTGCTTATAGTGCGCTTTGGTACTGTTATGTATCAAGGTTAGTGGTTGAGACCGCTTCGCCCTGCGGGGAGACGGAGTGTTCTGAGATACCAGAATTGATATGCCTGGACACCAGAGGACTCACAATGAGTCCCTGTGTTAAGATAATAAATAGAAAATAGAAAGTGGGAATGTAGAAATTAATAAAATGCTACAACCCGACTGGGGGATGGCTCGGCTCGAGAGCCGAAGAAGGTCGTGACAAGCTGCGATAAGTTGTGGGGAGAGGCATGAATCTCTTGGATCCACAAATTGCTGAATGGGACCTCCTGGCACTTTGTGCCATTCCTAAATGGAAAGGGAACCTCCTGAACTGAAGCATCTCAGTAGGGAGAGGAAAAGAAATCAAATGAGATACCGCTAGTAGTGGCGAATGAAAACGGTATAGGACAAACCGAATCTTTATGAGAAATCATGGAGAGATGTGGGGTATGGACCATCTGTAGTCTAAGTCATAGAAGTAGAAGTCGCCTGGAACGGCGCACCATAGAGGGTGAAAGACCCGTATACGTATATGATATGATCAAGTGATGAGTCCTGAGTAGCGTGCGTTGGATATCGCGCGTGAATATGGGGGGCATAAACCTCCAATCCTAAATACTACTCGAGACCGATAGTTGACAAGTAGCGTGAGCGAAAGCTGAAAAGTATCCTTAGCGGGATGTGAAAAGAACCTGAAACCAGTCGGGAACAAGCTGAATAGGCGTGAAAGCGATGATATGAGCAGCGTCTATTCGTGC
>Ga0115002_10000590_pt1 | contig 50841 bp, 42 predicted proteins | sample ArcticOcean_MG_C_8_FD_89576 | JGI IMG/M metagenome (GOLD analysis project Ga0115002, IMG submission 89576) | Marine microbial communities from western Arctic Ocean - ArcticOcean_MG_CB11_86 | ecosystem: Environmental > Aquatic > Marine > Oceanic | place: Arctic Ocean: Canada Basin | collected... | reverse complement strand
CGTCGCCTCGTCGAGGATGAGGACGGGCGCATCCTTCAGCAGGGCTCTCGCAATCGCCAGTCGCTGTTTCTGCCCACCAGATAATCGTACGCCACGCTCGCCAACGAGGGTGTCAAAGCCCTCCTCCAGACCATCAATGAACTCACTCGCATTGGCCGCATCTGCGACAGCGCGCAATTGTTGGTCATCTGCATCGGGGCGTCCAAAGCGAATGTTGTCAGCAATGCTTCCATGGAAGAGGAAAATGTCCTGCTCGACTGTGGCAATCTGGGTCCGCAGCCACGCCAATGGAATCTGGCGAAGATCCTCGTCACCAAGACAGATGCTGCCGGCCTGCGGATCATCGTAGCGAGGCAACAGATGTGAAATTGTCGTTTTGCCGGCGCCTGTGTGACCGACAATCGCGACGATTTGCCCTTCGGGTACTGCAAAATTGATGTCGTGCAGGACAGGGATCGCTGGGTCGTAGCCGAAGGTTACGTGATTGAAGTGCACACTGAATCCGGGGTTCGAAGGAATGCGTGCATCCGGGGCGTCGACAATGTCGGATTCGACGGCCAATAGCTGGAATACCCGATCCGTACTTACCGAGGCCTTTTGCAGCACATCGTTGATCGATGCCAATGTGAGAAACGGCTGATAGATGTGGGCCATATACACGATGAAGACAAATAGATCCGCGACGCTGATCCGGTCGGCAAGAGCCGCCGTCCCACCAGACCATATGACGAGGACAATGCCGATTCCTCCCGCCGCCTCGACGATGCCCGCCGGCATAAGGGACACAGAGTTCGCCTGGATGGACGCATCGCGAAAGGCGGTAGAGCGAGCACTGACTCGAGCGGCAGCTGACTCTTCCTGCACGAAGGACTTAATGACTCGCATTCCGGCAAACTGGTCGTGGATGACGGCGACCAGTTCCGACAAGCGTGAGCGAACATCACGCCACATCTGGCGCACACGGCGAACGAAGCGGAAGACTAGAAAACCGGCAATCGGAATGGGTGCCAGCGTAATGAGAGTCAACTCGGCATCAATACTGAAGAGCACACCGATCATCGCCGTTGGAATGACGAAGGCCAGGATCGTTTCGGGTACGCCGTGGGCGATAAAGTCTTCTACCGCCTCGATGTCGTTGACGGAACGTGTAATCAGACTGCCCGTGCGTTCCTTGGCGAAGAAGCGATGCGGTAGTGACTGCACGTGTCTGTAGACCCGGACCATCAGGTCATCCATCACGCGGTAGGCAGCTGCATGAGAAAATCGTCCATAGCCGTAGCGTGTGACACCGCGGGCCAGATAGACGCCGAGTAGCGCACCACTCAACCCAAGCAGCTCACGTGCTGAGCCCCCGCCCTCGGTGACCCAGAGAATGAGTTCACGAATCAACAAGGGCGGCAGCAAGTTTGCGCCGGCAAAGGCGAGACCACACAGCACGGAGAGTCCAAGGGGGCGGCGGCAGTCGCCGAGGATGTGCCAGAATTGGCGAAGGAAGCTCATCGTCGTCGCCTACCTAGGTGCTGACAGCAGTAGAGCTGGCTTCAGTGTCCAAGTCTGCAAACGGGCCAGTTCTACAATGGCGGGGGCATCGAAGTTTTCCTCAAAGATTGCCCATTTCCATACGTCTTCGCCGACGTGGCGCTCGCTGGCCAGTTGTCCCGTCTTTACAGCCACCGATGTGGGTAGCGTTACGGCACGACTTCGACTCGCACTGGCCAGTTTCTGCAGCATGGCAGCGGCAGTGACAAGAAAGTCGGCTGGTGACATGGCTTGGGCACCCAACCACAGACAATCCGGCATCCGTCCATGATGTTGAAGGTACCGTTGGGCATCGGCAGCACTCTCCAGCAGCCTATCTGTGGGAATGGGCGCGGACGGGGTGACAGTCGTCGCCTGGCGGCGTACGGGACCCAGGGGCGTGTCCTCGTCTACGAGGACACGCATCTGCTCGAGGTCCAATGGTGCTTCGCTGCCTTGCTCGGCAACCGTCATCAAGATCTGCAGGAGTGCTTCGACGACGAGGGCGAACAGTTCCGATGGGGCCAGGACCGTCTCGGCGTCCACGAAGCGATGCTCTATAGCCCCTGTGGAGAAGGTGAGTAGCTTCGCGAGTTCAGCGACGGAAAAGACACGTTCAGCGGCCGTATCGGGCAGCAGGTTCAGGATCTGACGCCCCGTTAGGATTCCAACGTCTGGCTGCGCGACAATATGAGCAAGATAGCGGTCGAACAGGTCGAGCCCCGCTGCCATCTGCGCCGCCCCACGCAGCGGGCCCGGCTTCCATTCGGCAAGGGGCGGCTGCCGCCCGCGAGAAAAGTTCACACCATCCCAGAAAGCCGTCGTGGCAAATTCGCAGGGGTGGTAGCAAATGCTGATCAGTCCGTCCCCAGCCTCGACGCCGCCGCGGTGAATGGCATCAAACGCATCGATCCCCGCCGCCAATCCTGCTTCACCCTGATCGAATTCCATGCGGGTGAAGCGATTCTCCATGCGATTGATGTGCGGCACGTTACAATACCAGAATGGACCGCCGTCGAGACCGATATGGCCCGCCTCATCCATGAAGAGGGGAATACCGGCGTCACGTAGGAAGGGATAAATTTGCGGTGCCCATGATCCACCTGCCTGACCGAATGTCGATGACGGTCCCAGGATTCGGACGAGATCCTCGTATCCGGTCCGCTCTCGTCTAATGACCTCCTCTACACCGTCATCCCAGCCAGCCTCTGCCAGATACTCAGCCAGCACCGGATGCTGTGAGTGATTGTCTGTGTGATAGCCGATATCCTGACGTTGAAGTGCGCGGATGACATCATCACGGCCGCGTTCCTCTAGAACCCGTGCCTTCTGTGTCACCACCTTCCACGTTGCCTGTACGCCATGTTTTTCGAAGCACTGCAGCAATCCGAGCAGGGCATCATCGCTTTCAGGCGTCAGGTAGTCCTCGACATCAAACCAAAACAGGACGTACGTCACGCGACCTCGAATCCGAGTGCGTCCATGTCAGCACGCAAGGCTGATTCAGCCTGCGGACTCAACGGGTCTACGAGGCGTGGAGGCCCGACCTGTGTGCCGCGCCAGCCAAGCATCGCCTTGACGCTGGCCAACACGCCGTGCTTGATGAGAATTCGTATCACCTGATTGGCTCGTCGCTGGCACTGGATGGCTGCGTCGAGCTGACCGGCCTCAAAGGCGGCGCGCATCTGTAGATACAGGCGGGGCATGATATTGTATGTTGTGCCGATGGCGGCCTCCGCGCCCATCACCATGGCGGGCAGTGCCATCTCATCGGGGCCACTGATGGCATTGATCGTACCATCTGAACGGTCGATCAACTGGCCGAACATATACAGGTTGTGATCGGTAAATTTGATGCCAGTGAAATTCGGCACGCCTTTCATGGCCTCAAGAAAACTATCAGCCGTGATCCGCTGATCGGCTTCTCCCATGAGCCAATACACATAAAAGGGGAGATCCGTCGCCCTACCAATGGCGGCATAGTGGGCGACGGCGGCGTCGAGATCATTTGGCTGGTCAGCGGGCGCGACGGATGCGACGGCGTCGATCCCCTTCACATGGGCAGCATGTTGGGCCAGTTCGACGGCTTCCTGGGTCGTGGTTCCGCCCACCTGCAAGATGAGGGGAACAACACCGGCAACTTCATCAGCGACCAGCTCGGCCATGTTCATACGTTCGGGAACGCTCATCACGCGTCCCTCGCCAGTCCCACCGCAGACAAAAAATCCTTGCGAACCTGCCTCGATGAGGGAGCGTAGCAGAGAGCGGACACGCTCCGCATGTACCTGCTCGGCACTGTCGTCGAAAGCCGTGCACAGGGCCGGCCAAATTCCGCGGGCAAGCTTGTTCGTCATGGAGCTTTTGTCCCTTTGGGCGATGTATTGATTGGCGCTGAATGGTTAGATTTTCACCGCTGCCTCATGGCGCGGAATGGACCGCAAAGCAACGGGACCTGCGAAGTCTCGTCAACGCAGGCAACCGCCAGAAATACACTCTAATGGGAAGTCACAATGACTGAACTGGCCTTGCCACCACCAAGACAGCGCCTCGCCGCGGCAGCAGAGAGTGTTGCCATGGCCCCAGTCTCAGGCGTGGGGACCTACTACCCCCAGTGGTGAAGATCCCCGGCGCCGGATCGAAGAGGGAGACATGGTGTTCGTCGATATGGCGATTAGGGTTCATGGCTATCTTGGGGACATGCACCATGGTGCGCGTGCAAGTGATATCTATCAGTCCGTCGTCGATCTGTATGCCCTTAGTGGATGGGCGTCGTTCTGCGTCCATCACCTCAGTCATGGGCTCGGGTGGGGCGGTGACGTTCCGAGGGTGGCTCGTGGCAGTGACAAGATTCTGCAAAAGGGCGATGCCCTGTCTTGCGAGCCGGGTTGCTATGTCCCTGGTCGCGGAGGAGCGCGTGTGGAAAACATGATTTGGATAAGCGACACGGGGCCTGTGGAACTGACAAAAACGCCTCTTAATCCGGAGCTGGCTTCGTGACAGGTCGTCAACCGTCGGGTCGAATTCTTGAGCCAAGATTCGCCTACGAGAAGGGGGGATATCGGTCACCAGAGGTCTCGGTTGGCTTCCTCAAACATGCATTTCCAACGGCGGGTCTCTATCCCTCTTTCCTGCGCAATGTCTGGCGCTCCAGTGCGCTTGCTCGCAAGGGGATCTACGGCTACGACGACTGGGTGGCTAGCAGTGTGGACGTGCTCAGGTCGCTTGAGCGCGTCGGCGTGCGTGTGGAAGTGAGCGGCGTCGAGCATTTGCAGAATCTGCAAGGCGGGGGCGTCATCATCGGTAACCACATGAGTACTCTGGAGACGATGGTGCTGCCTGCGGTGATTGGCAGCGTGCGCCGTGTGACCTTCATCCTCAAGGACAGTCTGTTTCGCACACCCATCTTCCGTGACATTGTCGAAACGATCGATGCCATCGGTGTGAGTCGCACCAATCCACGCGCTGATCTCAAGATTGTGCTGGACGGTGGGAGTGAGAGACTCAACAAGGGAACCTCTATCGTCGTTTTTCCGCAGACGACGCGGTCCATACAATTCGACGCGACTCAATTCAGCAAGATTGGCGTCAAATTGGCACGGCGCGCACAGGCACCGATCATTCCTCTGGCTTTGTGTACGGATGCCTGGGCGAATGGGAAATGGATCAAGGACGTCGGCAGTATCGATCCGACACGAACGGTCAGATTCGTCTTCGGCGCACCCTTCCACGTGGAGAGCCGGGGCAAAGAAGAGCACCAACGGGTCATCGACTTCATCGAAAACCAGCTGAAAAGCTGGGAGCTCAGTTAGGCAGCCCCTGCCGCTCGGCGTCACCCGTCACAAGACTCTACCGCACGTCGATCCAGTGCTCGAGGCGATCGACTTCGGACGCACTCAATCCATACAGCGTCATTCGATCTGTGACTTTTCTCAGCAACGGGCTCATATCTGCCCAGCGGCCGTCGACTTGCAGTGCCAGGGGTTGCTTGAGTCGACTCTCATCGGCGCAGTAAGACTTCATTTCCCCCTGTCCATAGGCATTGAGTCGGATGCTGATGGCCCGACTGTCGTCTGCTTCGGTCGCAGCGTGGAAGGCAACGATATTCCAGCAAGTCAGAAGAGGTTCGTCGCTCACCAGTACTGTCGCTGCACGAGAGCGAAGTGTGCTCTCAAAGGAGACTCGCTGCCAGCCGTCAGGGGGATCTGCTGTGGGATCCGTATCGTAGGTAGCCGAATAGACGTTGAGATCGATGGCCTGCTCGCCACTGCTGCAGCCGCCCAAGACGGTTCCGAGTGCGAGCATTGAAAAGAGGGCAAGGCGTAGTGGTCTGGTCATTGGTTGTGAGTCCTCGAGCTTAAGGTTCAGTCTCAAACATACACACATGAGGCGTTGGCTCGCTCGTCTCGCATACAGCCGATTGATAGAGCTTAGTTCCCGCTCCAGGCCAGTTTTCCAGCTTGTTCAGCATTGAGACTTAGATCTTCGTCGCCGACATCGTTCGGCAACTTTGCTCGCCACTCGTCGAGGAACTGAACCAGATCACCGAGATCTGTTGTCGTGAGCAGGCGGGTGCGTTCTGGGGATCCTCGATCGAGGTCGCGGAAGTAGTGCACCAGGTGTTTGCGTGTTTCTGGGACACCCACGCGTTCGCCCTTGTATTGGACCATCAAGCGCAACTGTTCAGCGGCCAGCCGCAGGCGCTCGGATAGAGAGGCCCCATTGCGGCCGGCGAAGATCCACGGATTTGCGATGGCCGCGCGGCCGATCTGCACAGCGTCGCAGCCTGTCTGTTCGACCATCGCTACAGCGTCTTCGTAGCGCCGCACGTCGCCATTGCCAAACAGTGGCACCGAGCAGGATTGGGCTGCACGGCGGATCCATTCCCACTGGGCTTCGCCCCCGTACTTCTGCATCACCGTTCGGGCATGTATGGCAATCGCCTGGGCGCCGGCATCCTGAGCGCGTTCTACGACCTCAACAATGTTGATGGAGTCCTCCGCCCAGCCAATACGGGTCTTGATAATGACCGGCACCGTACAGGCTTGCACCGTGGCCTGGACGGCATCGTAAAAACGATCAAGGTCCAACAGGTACGCAGCGCAGCTACCCTTGCGGGTGATCTGTGGAACGGAGCAGCCAAAATTGATGTCTATGACCTGACTGCCGCGGCGCTCCAATTCCTGCGCCCCCGCCGCGAGCAGCTCGATGTCATTGCCATAGATCTGGGCGGCGAGCAGGCTGTGCCCACCGTCTGCGTAGACGGGGGCATCTGAGAAATCGAGCAGTCGTTCAATCCGGTGACCCGAATGGTGTACGACGCGGCAATTGATGAATTCAACCCCCACGATGCGTGCACCGAGGCTGGCACTGATCAGCCGGAAGGCCCAGTTGCCAACGCCCGCCATGGGCGCCAGCGTCAGCACCGGCATCCCGGGGGCCAGGGGAGAAATAGGTATATCTCCGATGAAGAAGGCGGGCTCCACCCCTGGTGAAGCCTGCTGTTGGGTCGTCAGGGACGAGGAGGTAGACACAGTCGCGGGAGATTCAAGTCTGGTCATCGTGCTGGCGCTGTAACTCAGCAGCCTTTGCCTTGGCATCTTCCGCCTCGGCGATCAGTCCCTTGCGCATACACATCACGGATAGTGTCGTATAGGTCAACACTTCCTCAGGGTTTAGCTCAACGGCGTGTCGGGCGCTGACAAGAGCCGCATCGATGTCGTCGAGTTTTTCGAAGACGTGGGCGAGAGAGTGATGCACATCGCCAAAGTCTGGATCGATGCGCAATGCTTGTTCAAAGTCGGCCTGCGCTGCAGGAAAATCCTGCGCCGCATATCGATCCATTCCACTTCGATACAGGGCGATTTTGTCACCATCGTCGTTCACGAATTCTCCGTAACGGTCGCAAGTCCATGGGTCACGCGTGCGAATACTTCATCAGGGGTGCCCGAGCCATCCACTTGGATCAGTTCGCCCGTTCGTCGATATGCCTCGATCACGGGTTCCGTCTCGGCGCGATACGTGTCGAGACGCTGCTTGATGACATCCGGGCGATCATCGTCACGTTGAACGAGACGCTCCATAATATCGAGAGATGGCCAGTCAGCCTTGAGATTCAGATTGTATATGCGCCCAGTCTCCGGGTCGATACGGCGATTGGCCATGCGGCTAATGACGGATACATCTGGAACGTCAATACATACGACCGCCGCGAGCCGCCGCCGACGCACCTTCATCAGATTTGCAAAGGCCTGGATCTGATTGATTGTGCGGGGATAGCCGTCGATGACAAAACCATTCGGTACGTCTCCACGGTCTACGCGTTCCTCCACAAGGGCCGTCACGTGATTGTCCGGGACCAGGCGTCCAGCGCGCAAATAGGTGCTGATCAATTCTCCAAGGTCGGATCCGGAACTCACTGCCTCTCTGAGCATGTCGCCCGTGGAGATATGGACAATGTCGAATTTTTCTACGAGCCGCTTGGCTTGAGTGCCTTTGCCCGATCCGGGCGCACCGATAAGGATCAGATGCAAAACAGCGATCACTTTCGTCTGGGTTGATTTATCTGGGTCAATTCGTCTGGCGTGAATCCGTCTGGGTCAATCTGGTCAACCATGGTGTGGTGCGGCGGATTCACCGGGCAGCTCACCGATGCTGTCTGAGAGCCGTACAGAGCCGTATAATGTTACCCATCGGTGCCGACCCGGCAAGTGCCAGAGTGAGTGAGTGGACCTCACGACCGGCCAGGTCAATTGTGTCCATCCTACGACATCGTGATGAATCGCCAGTTTCCGGATTTCGGTTCTCATCCCCAGGAGCGTCTCATGTTGGAACCTTCCCTCAGTTCATCCAGATCTGCCATCGTCATGTGTCTGTTGGTGAGTGTTGTCCTCTCGGCAGGGGATGAGCTGGATGAGGACTATCTGCTCTCAATCGAGCCACACCACTACATCGCCCAGCATTCGTCACGACCGATTGTGGTGGATGGCCGACTTGATGAGCCTTCGTGGCAGGCGGCGCCGTGGACTGAGGTCTTCGTGGACATCGAAGGTGATCGTGAGCCGGCACCCAGATTTCGCACACGCGCAAAGATGCTCTGGGATGAGCAGTATTTCTACGTCGCCGCCCTGATGGATGAGCCCCATGTCTGGGCCACGTACGACTACCGGGATGCCATCATTTTCCACGAGAACGATTTCGAAGTATTCATCGATCCCGATGGGGACACACACAACTATTTCGAGTATGAAGTAAATGCCCTGGGCACGGAGTGGGATCTCTTGCTGGGAAAGGCATATCGTGATGGCGGACCACCCTATCACGGATGGGACATTCCCGGTCTGCGCAGTGGAGTGACAATCTACGGCACATTGAATCAACCCCGCGACCAGGACGAGGGCTGGGGGCTGGAGGTCGCCTTCCCGTGGGAGGGATTGCGCCAGGGCGCAGGGCGCCCCGTGCCGCCGAAGGATGGTGATGTGTGGCGGGTGAATTTTTCGCGTGTCGAGTGGGAGATCGATCCTGCCGAGGATGGCGAGGGCTACGTAAAGGTGCCGGGGAAACGAGAAGACAATTGGGTGTGGACGCCTCAAGGACTGATCAATATGCACATCCCGGAGCAGTGGGGATTCGTACAGTTCTCAACATCAGAGGCGGGAACACCGCCGTCAGCCTTTGTCAAACCCCCCGAGGAAGAGGGCAAACACCTGCTACGCGAGATCTACTACAAGCAGCGAGAGTACCTGGCTGAGCACGGCGACTACAGCGGTTCCCTGGACTCACTGGGGGTGGGCCACAGGATCCTGGAGAACTTCCTGTGGCCTCCTGTTCTGCAGGCGACGGACTATGGCTATGAGGCGTGGGTCGAAGAGGTCGTTGATCTGCATGAAGATGGGCAGATCAGTCGCTGGCTGCTGGAAAAGGATTCACGAACACGCAAGGTGAATAGGCGATAACTGAGGTGCGAGGGGGATCGACTAACTCTGCACAGAGGGGGGCCCTTGCGCTTGCCTGTGGATCTGTCCTCGCGCATGGATCAGAACCATCAAGGCTGAGATGTCGGCCGGTGACACGCCACTGATTCGAGTCGCTTGACCCATCGTCGCTGGCTGGATGCGGCCTAGTTTCTGTCTCGCCTCGGTGGACAAATGCTGGGCTTCGGTTTCGTAGTCAAAATCGACAGGAATTCGCTGTGTCTCCAGGCGTTTTGCTCTCGCCACCTCATCGGCTTGCCGCTCAATATAGCCGGCATATTTCACCGTCGCTTCAACATGCTCTCCTGCATCCGCCGAGAGGGACTCGGGGGGAGGTGCGAGCTTGACGATGTCTTCGTAACGCAGCTCCGGACGCCGCAACAATTCGATCAACGCAACGGACTGCCTCAGAGGTGTTGTGCCTCGTGCTTGCAGAAGTTCGTCCACTGCAGCACCCGGTGAGATTCGTTGGTTGGCCAGGCGTGACATTTCGGCCGTGGTCTGGCTCGCCTTGTGGGTGAACTGATTCCACAGTTCGTCATTGATCAAACCGAACTCACGACCAAAATTCATGAGTCGTTCGTCTGCATTGTCTTCACGCAGCAGCAACCGATACTCGGCCCGGGATGTGAAGATCCGATACGGTTCGTCCGTCCCCTTGGTCACCAGATCATCAATAAGGACGCCGATATACGCATCTGCCCGATTCAGGACAAAGGGGTCCTGACCACGGCATTGAAGAACCGCATTGATGCCCGCCATCAGACCCTGTGCGCCCGCTTCTTCATACCCTGTCGTGCCATTGATCTGGCCGGCGAAGAAGAGTCCTGCAACACGCTTTGTCTCCAGCCATGGCTGGAGTTGAGTTGGTGGCGCGTAGTCGTATTCGACGGCGTAGGCGGGGCGCATCATCTGCGCCCGCTCTAGACCTGGGAGGGACTGCAGAATGGGAATCTGCACATGCTCGGGCAAGCTCATAGACAGGCCATTGATATAGAACTCGTGTGTCCGGACGCCCTCAGGTTCAACGAAGATCTGATGTCGATCCTTGTCAGCGAAGCGCACGATTTTGTCCTCTATCGAGGGACAATAGCGCGGCCCTACTCCTTCGATGCGGCCACTGTACATCGCCGAATGCTCAAGATTGGCACGGACCAGATCGTGCGTCGCTTCACCCGTATAGGTGATCCAGCATGGCATCTGGGGAAGCTGTGGCTCTTTGATCGCGTAGGAGAAGGTCTGGGGTGGCTCATCTCCGGGCTGAATCTCCATGGCGTCGAAGTCGATTGTTCGACCATTGACGCGGGGTGGAGTACCCGTCTTCATGCGTCCCGTTTCGAAGCCAAGACTCACAAGACCCTCGGCGGCGACGACGGCGGCAGTTTCTCCGGCGCGACCGGCACTGTAGCTCACGTCGCCAACATGTATTTTGCCGCGCAGGAAGGTTCCCGTCGTCAGGATGACGGTACGACCGAGATACCGAAGGCCACCGCGGACACCGACACCTCGTACGCGCCCATCGCGTACGAGGAGCTCTTCCATCAAGCCCTGACGGATATGAAGATTTTCCTGTTCTTCGCAGGCGAACTTGAGCTCGAATTGATAGATCTTCTTGTCGCACTGTGCTCGCGACGCACGCACCGCTGGCCCCCGGCGCGTGTTCAGGCGCCGAAACTGGATGCCCGCACGATCGGTGTTGATCGCCATCTGTCCGCCGAGTGCGTCGATCTCTTTCACCATGTGCCCCTTGCCGATCCCGCCAATCGCAGGATTGCAGGACATCTGCCCAATCGTGTCGAGATTGATCGTCAGTAGAAGGGTAGAGGCACCCATCCTTGCCGCAGCAAGGGCCGCCTCGGTTCCAGCATGACCGCCGCCAATAACGATGACATCGTAAGATGGCGGATCAGTATGTTCAGTCATTCGGCGCGCTGTCGGAGGCATCGGGATCGCCATCTGCGGAATTGTGGTCGGGATCGTGTTCGCGAACGTCGTGTTCGCGAATCAAGGTGTCGATGGTCTGGCGCAGGATCTCGTGTGGATCGCCGTCGCAGTCCTGCTTGTCCGACCACTGCCACTGTGCCAGGTACTCGTCGGTCCCAGCCAGCCCTTCGCGCATGGCGACGCGATCAATGTGCAGCTGGAAACGCTCGGGGAGCTGTTGTGTGATTGGACGTCGCTCTACGAAGACGCGTACCTGCACGGGGATGGTGCGCCAATAGAGTATCTGAATCTGTGGCAACGGGCGTCGTCAGTTGGTCGTGAGTGTGTCGTCGAGGACTCGACGGAAGGCACTGATATGTTCGGGCGTCGTACCGCAGCAGCCACCCACCATCCAGGCACCCGTATCAACCAGAGACTGCAATTGGGCACTCATGTCATCGGGCCCCTGCAGGTAGTAGGTCTCCTGTGTCTTGCGATCCATTTTGGGCAGTCCAGCATTTGGATAGGCGGCGAGCCGAATATCCTCTAAGCCACGTGCCTGCAGGGCGGCGGAGGTCTGCAGGGTCCCCTCGATGGCATACGCCATACCCGAGTGATCCTCACGTTGCGCCTCGGCGCCGCAATTGAGACCGATCATCTGCACAAAGGGAAGCAGGTCTACGCCATTTGAGAGTTCCCCCGACGCCAGGATGTCGAGGGCATCGGCGGGACCGTGTCCCCAGTCGGTCTTATAGTGAATCTCCTTCGTCTTGCGGTCTTGGGTAAATTTGTATGTCAGACTGACGCCGATGGGCAGGCCGAATTGTCGGGCCACATCGACTGCGATGGCGGCTTCACGTGCAGAGAACATGGTCTCCACCAAGAAGAAGTCGACACCGCCGTCGACGAGAGCGGCGGAAATGCGTTCATGTGCATCCCGTACCTTGACGTCTGCAATGCCAAAATCGGTATCACCTGCATCCGCTTCGATGGCCCCTGGGGAGGGGCCGAGTGCGCCAGCGATAAATATCTCATGATCGGCTTCGTCGGCGGCACGCCGTGTGTGCTCGGTCGCCAGCGTCGCCAACTCGTGAGGGCTCGAGTCGCCTGCATCAGCCATTTCCAGATGCAGAGGCGAAGCGACGAATGTGTTCGTCTCAATTAGCTCTGAGCCCGCTGTCACATAGGCACGATGGACATCGACGACCTCGTCTGGATGCAGCTTGTTGGCGAGCGCCGAATTGGGTAGCTCGACGCCGCGAGCAAATAACTGCGTACCGAATCCACCATCAAACAACAGGGGACGCGGGTCGGCGAGACGCTCAGTGAATCGGGACAAGGAAACCTCGTGCCGTTAAGGGATCATGGGTTGGAACATGCAGCCATCGACGAAAGAATCGAAGAACGTGGGATCTGTCTCCAATTCGACGTGCTCAATGGTCTTAACGATCTCTTCCAGCTTGTGTCTCCGTTGCCGATCCAGTAATACCTCGCGGGCACCCTGAAGTGCGGCATTGCCGATCTTGGTGACGCGGTCTTTGGCCACCGGCGCGATGAAGCCGATCGCCATGGCATTGTCGACGTCGATATAGTTTGCAAATCCACCTGCAAGAAACAAACGATCGATGCCACTCGCGTCGACGCCAAACTGTCGCATCAACAGCTGTTGGCCACAGTAGTTCGCTGCTTTGGCCTGGGCCAGGTGTGACGCATCCTGAGAGGAGAAGCTGATGTTATGCGTCTTGTCGAGGAGGATGGACTGATTGCGCTTGCGCCCATCGCCAATAACGCCCCGCTCCGACATCAATTCATTTCGACGTAGTTCTGCGAGTAGGTCAACGAGCCCCGATCCACAGATGCCGACGGGGTCACCGTCGCCGATCACGCCACACTGGAAGCCTCCATCCGCGTCGATCTTCACACTCTCGATAGCCCCCTCATATCCAGGCATTCCGTGCAGCACCAGGCCGCCCTCAAATGCGGGTCCTGCAGGGGAAGATGCGGCGAGCATTCGTCCGTGGCCGGCGATGATAACTTCGGTATTGGTACCCACGTCCACGAGCATCACCACCTGATCCTGCGGGGCGTCCAGCAGATCGATGGCCACCAGATCTGCCGCCGTATCGGCGCCGACGTGGCTGGCGATCAATGGCAGACCATACACGCGAGTGTGAATGTTGGCGCGCACGCCGAGTCGGCGGGATCGTTCAAGCAACGCCGTCGTCGGCCGTTCACCATTGCGAAACGCCTCTTCTATGGTGGATTTGTAGGGCCGGGTGCCGATGGGTTGCACATCCAGCCGAAAGAGCAGGTCTCGCATCGTCGAGTTACCGGCAATGGTGATTTCGTAGATCTCCTGCCGGCGAAATCCCAGTTCTTCGCTCAACTGACTGATGTGATGGTTAATTGCCGTCGTCACCGCCTTCTGTAGTTCGCCGTGGTGAGGACCTCCGTCATACGAAATGCGATTCATGATGTCCGAACCACCAAAACGCTGCGGATTCTCGAAGGCCGCTATAGCCAGACTCTCCCCGCTGAGCATATCTACGAGGTCCATGACGATCGTCGTGGTTCCCAGATCGATGGCCAGTCCGAGAACATGTCCACGAAATGTGTCTACGGGCTCTGCATCGTACAGCACGCGATCGCCATCGAGGGTTACGACAGGATCTGGGGTGACCACACGCGGTGGACTGGAAGACAAGATCTGGGGTGTGCGTCGAAGAGGCGTGAAGCGCACATCCACAGCGTCGTCGATGATCCGTGCCTGGCAGGCAAGACGATAAGGTGGTTTAAGAAAGGACTCAGCGTCGGTCGGGGCTGACAAGCTCTGGCTGCCTTCGTCAACAGCCACGACACATTCGTGGCAGTAGCCATTGCGTAAACAGGAAGTGGAAACCTGTGCGGCCAAGTCGTCGGCGAAGTCGAACAGCGTACGGCCCGTGGTCAGCGGAGCCTGTTCGTCGCCGCACAATACATCAGACATCGTCTGTCCGCTTCTCTCGGGTCTTCTTCAGCTTGTGGCGGGCCCGTTCCACCGCCGCTGGATCTGTTTCCCAGGCGCTGCGATAGTCAAATCGCCCGTCATGGCCACATTGCTGAATGTCGCTCGCCTCGGTGGGCGTTTGATTGCGGCAGTGGAACTTGGCCGTGCACCTATCATGCCGGTCCCGATAGGGACAACGCTCCGCCGCCTGCGAATCAGCATGGCTGGCAATGTCGCCGAGAATCGACGTGAGACGGTCGAACCGTTTCTGCACTTCGCGAGGGTCGATCGCAGCCATCGTCGTCAGGCGTCGACTGTCAGCAGCTGCTTGGCGAGGGCAACACAGTCGAGAGCGTCTTTGCCATAACCATCTGCCCCCATATCCTCGGCGAATTCCTGCGTTACTGGAGCCCCACCGACCATGATCTGCACTTCGTCGCGCAGGTCTGCATCGATGAAAGCCTCGATCGTCTTACCCATATTCGGCATGGTCGTCGTCAACAAGGCCGACATGCCCATCACCTTTGCGCCCGATTCTTCGACGGCATCGATGAATTCATCCGCCGACGTATCAACGCCGAGATCCAGGACATCGAAGCCTGCACCTCGCAGCATCATGTTACACAGATTCTTGCCGATGTCGTGGAGGTCTCCCTTGACCGTACCCATCACAATGGTGCCTGCCTTCTTGATCCCGGCGGCAGAGAGAATGGGTTCGATGTGTGCCATTCCTGCTTTCATCGCTCGCGCGCAGGCAAGAACCTCGGGAACAAAGATGAAATTCTCTCTGAACTTGATACCGACGATCCCCATACCTGCAATCAGCCCATCATCCATGACCTCAAGCGCTTCGATCCCTTCCGCCAGCGCTTGCAGAGTAAGTTCGTCGACGCGATGGTGGTTTCCGGCGATCAGCGCCGCCGCCATCTCCTGGTGCAGCGGACGGGCGCCGCTGAACATGCTGATGAAACGCTGGATTTCTTCAGGTTCCTCGACATATTCCTCGATCTCAAAGCGCAGATCCTCGTTGGCAACGTCTGTCAGTTCAGCCATTGGAGTGCTCGGCGTGCCATGTCTTCACCGCCTGCGGAATGGCCTGCAGATTTTCGAGCGATGTCTGCAGAGGGATAGCACATTCGGGGCCTATGAGGGGCACCCCAGCGTCAAGATTTAGAAACACTTCAGATTCCACGTCTTCAGGACCTCTGGAAAAGAGGGTTTCAGGATTGTTGATGTTGCCCACCAGGGCAATGCGTTCATCGACGATGGACATCGATTCTGCGGGTGTGTTCTTGGAGTCAAAATGGAAGGCTGCCATACCCGTCTGAGCAATGAATTCCATTCGATCGACAGTTCGACCGCAGATGTGGAGAATAATCGGGCAGGCCAGGCTTTGGGCGAACTCGATGTGCAGGTCGCGAAGATATCGTTCGTAATACTCACCACTGACGAGGTCTCCAGTGGCGTGGTCGGGTAGTGTGAGCGCATCGGCGCCGGCCTCAATCTGTGCGATGCCAAAGTCGACGGTCACCTGCTTGAGTTGATCAAGGATCATACGAGTCTGATCAGGATCATCAAGAGACATCAGCAGGAAGGCCTCGACACCGAAGCAATGATAGGCGAGTGACCATGGCCCCATCGTCTTGCCTATGATGGCTATTTCTTCACCGTATTGTTTGCGCAGAATACGAATCGCTTCCAGAACGCAACTTGTGTCCGGGTGGGTGAGCAGATTTCGGGGGATCTCGATATCCTGCGCCGTCTTCCAGATTGGCTTGCTCATGCGAACGGTCGGCCAGTTGTCTTTCTGCTCCCATTGGATATTGCAGCCGAGAGCAGAGGATTCCTGGATGATACTGAAGACTGGCATGACCGAATCGAACCCAAGCTCGGTATAACCGGTCGCGGCGAGACGAGCCATGCGCTCCGGCTCCCGATTGGCTTGCGGGAAAGGAGCATCCACCAGATCCATCAGCTCGACGGTGGCGACGGATGTCGGGTTGCAGACGGGTGTGCGATCTACCCGTTCACCGGTCAGGGCGGCCAAGACCCGCTGGCGGCCCGTCATTGACGGTGCTTGTGGATCAGATTTCATAGACACGTCCTCTCAGCTCTGCGCACTGGGGGCGGCGAGTACGCCACGAGCCGCGGCTGCTTCTTGCTCGCGTACCAAGGCCCGCACATTCGGGGCACGCTGCAGTAGCAGACCAACCAGTGGATGATGATCCTGGCCGCAGGAAAAACTGACACAGTCTTCGTGCAGGTTCCCGTCGGCATCCTGGACTGGAAGCATTTCTCCCAGTTTGCGCAATCCATTCACAATAACGGCGACACGCTTGGCACCCTGGTCGACGCTTGTCGGCACGGCAGACTCAACGTCAGCTGTTATGCGATACTGACCCTCGCCGAGGCAGTGAGCCACGATGGTCAAGCCAGACTTCCGATCGACGATGGACAACTCACCTGCCGGTACTTGCGATGGGTCTGCCAACTTGCAGCATTCAAGGAATGTTCGACGAACCGCAAGGGGGTGGTCGTTTCCGCATGCGAATTGCAGCGTCGTGTCGGTCTGGCGAGACTGCAACGCACCGAGTCGTTGCATGCCGTTGGCGATGGCGAGCACTCGTTGCGCGGTTCCGGGCAGCTCTGAGTACGAATGGACGGTGTATTCAGGCACGGTACCGTTGAACTCTCGATAGAGAGCGATACTGATGTCATGGCAATGGGGATCCATTGACTGCAGTTCGACTCGACGACCCAGATCCTGTAAACGACTCATGGTATCGCTCGTGGTTGTGGGGCACTCAGATTACCGAGCCGGTCAACGGCGCTCACCGCTACGGATAGTAACAGTCCGTTCTCTTCGTCCCCGGTCTCAGCTTTAGTCAGGGCCAGCGGCAGACGAAAGCCGGTCCGCCCAGCAGGTAAGATATGATGTTCCCAGCCGCGGACTCTGCGCTTGGCGTAAACGACATAGAGGAAGGGGCGCTCACCACCAGATCGTCTCCAGGACATGAGAACCGCGTCGCCACGTACACTGACATCTAACTTGGGTGAGGGGGGGGGATCCGCATCTAGCCATGGCGAGGCTGGAACCAATGCCGGTTTGGCGTAGGGGCCACGGGCTAAGGCCGTCGTCAGGGAGTCATCATCTGATCCTACCCGTTCGCCATCCAAGGCGCGAGCTGAAAAATGAATATGCCCCGGTGCCTCCGGCTGCAGACCTCGTACGATCATGACCTGATGCACCACTTCATCTGCCGCCCAGCCGTTGGGCCCCACCCTGCTTGTGTAGAGCCCCGGCCACAGATGCCGGCCATGAGGATTCTGACGGGTCCACCAGGATAGTAGTACGGGGAAACTCTGCGGTATCTGCGAGATCGGCCAGTACAGCTGTGGCGCGTAGTAGTCTACCCATCCCTCATGAAGCCAGCGTCGTGCATCTGCGTAGATCATCTCGTGCTGATCGAATCCGGCATCCGTGTGTTCGGGGATGCCGGGTCGCCAAATTCCAAAGGGACTAATTCCCACCTTCACAGACGAGTCCGCCGCCTTCACATTTGCATAGAGGCGCTCGACGAAGCGATCTACATGATCGCGACGCCAGTCACTGCGTGTCAGCTCGCCGCCCCGATCCTGATACTTTGCCCATGACAGATCGTCAGGAAAATCGTTGTGATCGTTATAGGACGGGTATGGATAAAAGTAGTCGTCAAGATGGATTCCGTCGACGTCGTAGCGCTCAACGACATCCAGGATGACAGCAAGACTGTGATCCTGGACTGCCTGTTGCGATGGGTCGAGCCAACGGTATCCCTTGTCGCCGAGGGTGACAGCCAACCCGGGCGACCGTCGTGCGATCGCATTGGCTGCCAGCGGCGATGGATTTGCGGGGTGATCGGCACGGAAGGGGTTGAACCAGGCGTGTAGCTCGAGACCCCGCTGATGCGCCTCGCTGATCCAGAATTGCAGGGGGTCGTAATAGGGATCGGGCGCTTGTCCCTGCACGCCAGACAGGTATGACGACCAGGGCTCCAGCTGCGACGCATATAGTGCATCGCAGTGCGGACGAACCTGCAGGACGATCGCATTGAGGCCCAACTGGGCGGCACCATGAAGAATGGCTACAGCCTCTGCTTTTTGCACATGAGTCGGCAAACCCGGCTCCGAAGGCCAGTCGATATTGTCGACGGTGGCGACCCATACGGCACGGAACTCCCGCATGGGAAGTGGGATCGTCACCGTCTCCCCTCGCGCCTGGGCAGGGGACAATATTTCTGCAGGGGCACAGCGACACAACCATGCGCCAATGACGAATACCCCAATGGCAAACATACTGTTCAATGGATGGGGAAGTCTAGCCCAGGCTGAGCTTGAAAGGATCTCAGTCGATCTCATGCGGCCGCGATGATCTCAACCCGTCAGCCGTCGATCAGAGTCCGGTTAATGAATTCGGTGATGTCTTCGATCTTTTCGAGCTCTGTAAACATCAGACTCTGGCAAATCCGGTAGGTGATGTCGCGGAAGGCCTCATCCGCCTCGATTCCAGGTGCACGCCCTGCGACGGCAGCCAGCAGCAGGCAGCCGAAATCGCTGAGGGCCTCGCGCTCGACCTCGGCCGCCTTCGGATACTCAGCGATACGGAAATAGGACATCCAAAAAACGTTGATTGCTTCGAGGAAGGCAGCCTTCTGTGGATGGTTGAGCATCGCTTTGAGGCATAGATCGGCGGCATAAAAACCCAGATCGAAGGATGGGTGCCCGTAGTGAGCGGTGGCAAAATCCACGAGAAAGATTTCGCCATTGTTGACATAGACATTGCGCGGACGCAGATCGGCCAGCACGAGGCATTTGCCCGGCTTTATCAACTCTTTCGCCCGGGATTCCACTTGCTTCTGAATGTCAGGGAAGGCCCCGGCGATGCTTTCATACAAGGGTTGGATCCGCAGTTGCACAAAGGCCTTCTGCTCGTCGAATATGGTCTTCAGTTCGCGTTGTCCTGCCGTGCCATTATGTACCGCCGCCAGCAGTTCACCTGCCTGGGCAGCGATCTGCAGATCTACTCGCCCGCCGCTCAACTCGGTTTCCCACACGACGGCATCCTTTTTGGGCCCAGTCGTGACGAGGACAAAGTTCGTCCGATCTTCACTCAGTGCGTCTGGGAAAGTGTCCGGTGGGAGAATGTTGGCGAGAACCTCAATACAACTTTTCTCGGCGAAAATGCGTTTGCGGTCCGTCCACCAGCGTTCCTTGATCTGGACTCTGGAGTGAGCCTGCTTGACCATCAAACGCTGCTGAGGAGTCGTTACTTGATAGACCTGATTCTTCAGGCCATCACCGATCTGCCGCATGTCGAGTATCGGCTCGCTCGAGCCGATACACTTTTTCTTCCTCAGATAGCCGGTGAGGTTGTTCTTGTTCAGGTTCATGTAGGATTCCCATCTACGGCGGTGTTGTCGATGTCGAGTAAGCCCAGAAACGGATTCTGCCCTGGACCTTGAGTTACGGTTTTTGGATCGTGGGCGGGTTGCGCTGCATCCCGCACGGCACGGCGCTCCAGATCCGTAACCTGCTGTTCTGCGTGATATGAACTGCGCACCATCGGTCCCGATTCAACGTGGTTGAAGCCGAGGGTACGAGCAAATTCTCCTAATTCGTCAAACTCATCTGGGTGTAGAAAACGAGCGACCGGAACGTGATCTGACGAGGGGGATAGATATTGACCCAGCGTCAGGATGGCGCATCCCACGTCTGCCAACTGGCGCAGCGTGTGCTCAACTTCATGGCGCTCCTCTCCTGCGCCGAGCATCATACCTGACTTCGTTGGTGCAGGACTCAGCTGTCGAGCGCGATCGAGCAGTTCCAGTGAGCGTTCGTGTTTCGCCTGTGGTCGCATAATAGAATAGAGACGCGGCACGGTCTCGATATTATGATTCAGAATGTCGGGTCCTGCCTCCATCACGGTCGCCAGCGCCTGCCAATCACCTTGGAAGTCAGGGATCAGCACCTCGATGGAGGTCTCCGGGCAACGCTGCCGAGCGTGGCGGATGGTTGCGGCAAAGATGCGGGCGCCACCGTCCGGTAACTCATCGCGATTTACAGACGTGATAACGGCATGTTTCAGGCCGAGTTGAGAGATCGCCTCGGCGACTCGCTCAGGCTCGCCTTCGTCCACATGATCGGGCCTGCCCGTGGCGATGGCGCAGAAGCCACAACTGCGGGTGCAGATATCGCCGAGAATCATGAAGGTCGCCGTACCATGCCCCCAGCACTCGCCGATGTTTGGACAATGGGCACTCTCGCAGACCGTATGCAGGCGCTGAGATTTGATGAGCCGCTTGAGACGCAGATACCCCTCACTACCGGGAGCCTGTGCCTTGAGCCAACGAGGGAGTCGTCGCCCGCCCTTTGTTGGGGGCTCGGCCTGTGTCTGAGTGTTAGAGTTTGTTGGAATTTCAGTCATAAGTTGCTGTCATTACAGCCTGTTACAGTAGTTGTCGGTCAAGACACGCCCAACCATACAATATAAGGTATTAGCAGGTGCCTTTTCAAACCGAGTTTGTAACGTAGCATAAGTACGTGTCAAGGCAGACACTTAGGTTTCGGTCAAGGCGCCAAAAATAGATGAGGGAGAGAATCCAGCCGGACTCTCTCCCTCAATATGGCACTTTTGACGGTTGAAGTAGATACAGCAGCGAAATCAGTCGTCCAGGTCTACTGCTGCCTCGTCGACATCAACTGAGTCGACGAGGGCTGCGACGGCGGTCGAGCCGATCACGGCACGCTCAAACCATTCATTGTATTCCACATCGTCGGTCAGGACTTGCCGCGCTCTCACGACCTGCGGATTGACGCGTGTGTCATAGACGTACGCATTACCGATTCCGTGTGCCTTCTCACGAATATCAAAAGTCAACTTCCAGCGCAGCAGCTCCTCATCGTCGAGCCAGTGGCGCTCCTCGATATGTTCGATTTCCTCCGCTACGTCTGACAAGTGCCGATCGGCCCTGCCCGCATCGTCTTCCTCGGACAGGTTCTGCCGCAGCTGCTGCAGTTGATGCTCGAGAGAGCTGATGTATTCGAAACCGGCATCACCGACATACTCGCGGAAGTGATCGACCACGTCATCATCGGCGACAAAGTCATCACCGATTTCGTTGTCGGCGACATAGTCGCGGGCAAAGCGGAAGAAACGACTGTTCAGCGTTCTCCATCCCTCAAGTTGTCGATACAATGACGTCGTCTGCCGGCGCTCCATATGGATATCCGGCGTGATACCGCCTGCCCCCCGCACACGTCGACCCAGGCCGAGGGTCATGTAGTCCTTTTCAGCCATCGCGACGAGAGTAGAGTCTTTGCGCATGCGGCGATCAATTGAGCGACCACTGGGAATGAAATAGGGGGAGATCGTGAGTTTTAACTCGGCACGATCGCCAATCTTGACGGGCTGTTGAACCGACCCTTTGCCGACAGTTTGCGTGCCGAGGACCAGACCGCGGTCCCAATCCTGAATGGCACCTGCAACGATCTCGGAGGCGCTCGCTGAGCGGCCATCCACGAGCACGACCAATGGGCCCTCGCCGAATAGCGCGTCCTTCTCAGTGAAGAGTTTGGTCGTGTCTTGGAAGGCACGACCTGCCGTGAATACGACCAACCGATCTTTGGGCAGGAACAGATCGGCTATGGCGACCGCTTCGTGCAGATACCCACCACTGTTGCCGCGAAGATCGAAGATCAGTTGCTCCATACCGTCATCAAGTAGGCCCTCAAGAGCCTGGCGTACTTCGGCGGAGCACTTTGGCTGAAAGCCGCTCAGGCGAATGTAGCCGGTGTCGTCGGAGAGCATACCCGCATAGGGGACACTATTGAGGTGGATGAACTCCCGCGTGACGGTCAGGTCAAAGGGCTCGTCTATGCCCGCTCGCGACAGCGTCAGCGTCACATCGGTTCCAGCCTTGCCACGCATTCTGTCTGCGGCATCGCTGGCATCCAGTTCTTTCGTCGATTCTCCATCGATTGCAAGGATCAGGTCGCCCGATCTCACACCTGCCCTGGCGGCGGGGGCATTGGGGTGCACGAGAGACCAGACGCCAATGGCACTGTCGGGGTAGACCACCTGAATACGAAATCCCAAGCCGCCATATTCGCCGTCCACATCAATGCGGAAGTTGTCGAGATGGACATTCTCCATGAAGACGGTGTCCGGATCTAGAATCGACATCATTCCCGCAATGCCATAGCGAACCAGTGTGTCCGGGGCAACGCTGTAGTAGGCTCGAGCATCGACGGTACGGGCAATTTGCTCGAAGGTGATGAAGTTCTCGCGCCAATCGGCCCCTTCGAGGGTCAACTCGTAGTCGGACGCCGGATCCAGAGAGCGGAAGATGCCGCGAAGTCCTGCCCGCATGAGCGAATCGGGCGAGATCTCATACATGTGAAATTTGCTGATGTAGTTGACGACGGGGAAGAAGGAATCCTTCAATTCCTCCGCCAGCGTCGACTCATTTTTCTCGGTTTGAGCGAAGGCGGTACTTGTCAGGACCGCGAATAGTGCAACAGCGCCGCCAAGTGAGGCGGCACGTAGGTGCTGTCGCATGTAGCTGACTCCGACGGACGAGGGGTGGTGAGTTTCGTTTGTACGTCTTGATTTCATCGTAAAATACGAAGATTTCAGAAGATACTGAAGATACTAAAGGTCCGCTGATCCGTGCAACGGAGGATCTACTCAAGTGATCGATGTGCAGGGCCGATCAACAAACAGGTGAGGGCGTGTTGCGCGGTGGGGTCAAAGGCCGGCAAAAGCCGCCACCGCCGATCGATCATATCCTATAGTGATTATTGACATTTAGTTCAGGCGGGTCTATAATTCCCGACTGTAAAATCAGCGCTTGGAATGTGGCTCTTCCAGGTGGCAGGACGACGCCTCGTCCATTACACAAGTTCCTGCCGGGACTTGTCAAAAAGCGCCGTGGAGACCGACGAGATATGCCGAGAAAGCGGATCACGTTCATCGTCATCCCCCCTAACGATGGGCAGATGCAGGAGTATAAATTCTCCTCCAGGCTGCTTTGGTTAGGTCTCGGACTTCTCCTTCTCACGGTCGGGTCGCTCAGCTACTACGCCTTCGACTTCCATACTCGGACCGACCAGTCAGGGCGGATCACCGAGCTGATTGAAGAGAATGAGGATCTCGTCCGCGGGTTGGAGCGCTCGGAACAAAGTGTCGGAGACCTCGAGCAGTTGATGGATCGGGTTGCCGCCCTCGACCGGCGTCTGCGTGCTCACCACAATATGGAACCGTTGCCGACGATGGGTGTGGGCGGTCCCGAAGTGCCCGATGATCTCCCCGAAGACTATACGAGTCTGCCGGTACGCAAACGCACACTACTTGAGGATCTTACCCTCAAGATCGATCGATTGCAGCGCGAGGCCCGACTCCAGGTGGTCAGCTTCGATAGTCTGCAGGCTCGTTTCAATCAGAATGACGCAGACCTCCTGTACATTCCCGCCATTGCTCCGGTTGCCAGGGACAAGACCTGGAAGTCATCCTCCTTTGGCCCGCGCACGGATCCTTTCACCGGACGTCCAGCACGCCATGGGGGAATCGACTTCGCCGGGAGAACCGGCATAGAGATCATGGCAACGGCGGATGGGGTCGTATCCTATGCCTACGAAGATGCTAGGCTGGGTCAAGCCGTCATCATCAGCCATGATCCGATGATCGTCGATGAGACCGGCGTGGAGATTACCCGCGCGGGGATCTACCGCACTGAGTATGGCCATCTAAACAAGAGGCTGGTGGTCAAGGGGCAGCGGGTGAAGCGGGGACAAGTGATCGGACTGATGGGTAGCACGGGCCGCTCTACGGCGCCGCACCTGCATTATGCCGTGCGCTATCAGGATCGGCGCCTGGCTCCGCGGACGAAGGGTTATATCGATCCGGCAGACTTCCTTCTGGACTGGCTCGATGACGACACCGTCTCTGGGTATTTTGCTTCGCGAGGCGACCAATAGCGCTATAGATAGCGCTCGGGCACCGGCGCCCAGTCTCTGGTGATAGGTCTCTGGCGATCAGGCATGCAATCTACGTCCATCCTGCTATTTTCAGCTGGTCTGCCTCTGGGCGGTCCAGCTTTTTACATTTGTGATCAGACACTCTCACCAGGAGTCGAATGTGACCGATACCGAGACCATGACGGGAAAGATCGCCGCCGTCATCGATGCGATGACGCTGGTACTGAACATCGGTCAGCAACATGGTGTTCGGGAGGGAATGCTCTTCGCCATCGTCGCCGCTCATCAGCAGATTACAGATCCGGATAGTGGAGAGGATCTAGGGCGCTGGGAAATCGTCAAGGCACGCGTGGTGGTGACCCATGTGCAGCAGCGCATGTGCACGGTACAGCCGCCCCTCTCGCCAGATGTCAGCACATCCGGTACCCTCAGCGAGATGATGGTGCGTCACTCTCTTGGTCAATATGGCGAGCGCTCTGGGTTGGGAGAGCGTGAGCGTCTCGAAGTCGTGCAGGGGGACGTTAGTGGCAGACCGCGAACATCGCCGATCGCGGTGGGAGATGTCGTGCGCTTCATCGTTCCCAGTTCAATCCCCCCTCCTGTCGAGACGGAGTTGGACGGTGGCGGTGATCTTCCTTCCCAGGCATATGCTGGGCAATCGGTGCCATCTGAAGAGGAATCGAAGGACGACGGCGCATGATATATGATCGGCGGCGCTGTGGGGGACCCGGCTGGGTAACTGCGGCTATGCTGGCACTGGTGGTTGGGGGCAGCGGCTGCGCACACTATTCGACGACGGCAGGTCTCGTGGGAGGGATTCGCACCGTCGCGATCCCCACGGCGGGCAATCAGACAGCAGAGGTCGATGTGGCGCAACGCTTAACCGAGCGTGCCGTGGATGCATTTCTCGCTGATAGCAGACTGCGAGTCGTTGATGAAGAATCCGCCGATGCTCTCCTTCTCTTACGTGTGACAGAGTTGGAAGACGAACCTTTCACGTATACGGCGGGCGAGGTGACCGAACAGTATCGGTATCGACTGTTTGTCGAGGTTACGTTGGAGCGAACAGGCGGCAGTGTGCTGTTGGAAATGGGACGACTCTCTGGCTTTGGGACCTATGACGCGGCCTTGTCGGATGAAGACGAGCAAGGTCGCGAACCGGCAATAGACAAAGCGATGGATATGGTTATCGAAGAGATCATCGACCGGACGACTGCCTCCTGGTAGCGATGCGGTCGGGCAGTCACTGTCTTTAGGCATTCATCGTGTGAGGCAGCCCGCCGCTACGTATGCCGCGCGTTCGCGCCCTGACAGTGTCTGCGACTGGACATCAGATGAATCGTCTCTCCTATCCTGCGGCAAGACCACAGTAGTCTGCGGCGGCGAGGGCATAGACAGCAGCGGCATCGTGAAGTCGCTTGATCTCCACCCATTCGGCGTCAGCATGTGCTGTTTCATTTGAGGGACCATAGTAGAAGGTCGGTACCGAACACCCGTGCACATACAAGTTGGCATCACCCACAATTCGCAGACCCACAAGATCTGCCTGATCTCTCATGACCATTTTGTGGGCTGCTGCGACTGCGCGTACGGCCGCATCCTCTCCGGGCGTTTCGAAGGGCTCACGCTCGTGTTCCATCTCGACGGTCAGACGCAGGTTGCCTGCGTCTGCAAAGGGTTTGGTAAGTGTCTCGATCTCTTCTATGACCTGCTGTGCATTCCGTCCGGGGCACCAGCGGCGAGTGCCCGTCAAGGTGCACCGCGTCGGCGTGCGGTTGAAGTAGTCTCCACCATGGACTGAGCCCACATCGATCCGCTCTGCACCCGCCAGGGGATGGTCGGTGGTTGCGTTCAGATGTTCCTGGCATGACTGAATCGCACCAAGTAAATCACCGACGTGCCGGAGAGGATTCTCCGAAAAGGGGACATACTGGGTGTGCATGCCGCCACGATCTGAGTCGAGGTGTATGGTGAATACCATGGAGCCCATGCTCATGACCCATAGTGCATCGCGTCCCTCGACGATAAGAATCCGGTCCGCTGCGATCCTGCCATTGTTGATATCGGCGATCAGTGCTATGGGGCCGTCCTTGCGAGCAATGGTCTCTTCATGGCCGACAACGGCACTTAGCACGAGGTCGCCGCGCAGCCTGGTGCCGCTGTCGATGATCGCCTTTGCTGCACCCAGCATCGAAGCCATTCCGCCTTTCATGTCGGTGGCACCACGACCGTAGAGTCGGTCTGCTCGGCGCTGAGGGGGCCAGGCATCGCCAAGAGGAATGGTGTCGAGATGCCCATTCAAGTGCAATGTTGGTCCTGTTCCCTGGCCGGCGATACGCGCGTAGAGATTGTTGCGACCCTTGTCATCGACAGGGCGGACATCCACATCCAGACCCAGATCACCCATTTGCTCTTCGAAGAGGGCGCAAACATTTGCCTCGTCCATGGTGACACTGGGGATCTCGAGCAACCTCCAGGCCTGCTCTTCGATCCATTCGGCATCGATGGCCGCCATCAGGCCCTGTGTCACAGATTGTGCCGCTGTATCAGACATAGCCAAGTCAGTCGCTTACGCCCGCTGCATGACGGTTGGCGGCGGGATCGCCGGCGGCGAAGGCTTCTCCTGTTTCGTCCAATTGCAGCATGACGGGCATGCCAATGGCGCCATCCTTGATGGCCACATCGTGGCCGCGGTCAGCCAGGTCCCTACGGACCGTTTCGATCGTTGTCTCGCTGAGCGTGAGAGATCTCATTTTCTCGATCGTCGCAGGCCGCTCGGGATTCGGATCGAAGGAGTCCTCGTGATGATTCGTCGCAAAGCGCGGACTTGTCACAGCTTCAGCGGGTCTCATCCCATGGTCGATCGCATTCAGCAGCAGGTTGAGTGCCGTCTGATCCTGTAGATCACCTCCAGCAACACTGATCGCCATGACCGGTCTGCCTCGTTTCAGTACAAGGGTTGGTGTCAGGGTGATGCGTGGTCGTTTGCCAGGCTGAATGCAGTTTGGATGACCGGCCATTGTGTTGAGACTGAGCAGCCGATTGCCAAAGGTGACACCCGCCGCCCCGCCACCGTCATGATCTCTGGGGACATTCGCACTCGGTGTGGCTGACACGACATTTCCCCAACGGTCGGCAATCACGCAGGTCGTCGTGCCCCCGGGGGAGGGCGGCGAATGACCTGCCGTTGTCAAAGGCTCCAGGCGATACGGGTCGCCCGGTCTGATCTCATCTGAGGCACGCTGTGGATCGATGAGGGACCGGCGAATCTTTGTGTAGCGTTCGCTGAGCAGAGCTGGCAAGGGAACCCCTGCAAACTGCGGATCACCGTAGTAGGCATCGCGGTCGGCGAAGGCCAACTTCAGGGCCTCTACCGCATGATGGATGGAATCAGCGGAATGTTGTCCCATCGCTTTTATGTCGAAGCCGTCGAGCAAGCGCATCGCCTGGCACAGCGCGGGGCCCTGTGTCCATGGGCCACACTTACAAATGGTATGGTCGCGATACTCAGCAGTAACGGGTTCTTCAATTGTCGTCAGGTGGCCGGCCAGATCTTCCCGTCGCAGGAAGCCGCCCTTCTCGATGTAATAGCTCTCCAACTCCTCGGCAATGTCGTTGCGACTTTCATGGCGACCGTAGAAACGGTCGCAGGCGGCCTGCAGGCAGGCTTCTCGCGAACCTGTCGTGATCGATTCTTCTTCCACCATGCGGCGCATCGTGTGCGCGAGTCGGGGATGCCAATCCTCGCCACCTTCATCTAGCAGAGCCAGCACGGGTGCCGTCGCTTGGGCGAGGGTCATGGTCCCATAGTGTTGCAGAAGTGTGATGCACAGATCGACGACCGATGGTACCGGTGCCATTTTCATGTCGCCGTCGCCGGGAATGCCATGGCGCATATACCACTCGATCGCCGCCGCAGATCGGGGGGCGCGACCCTGGCCCGACAGAGATTGCACGCGACCGTGATCCACACTGTAGATCAGGACGGGTACCTCACCGCCGATACTGCACTGAATGTGATCGGTCACATTCAGTGCGAAAATGGTCGCTGCAGCGGCGTCGGCGGCATTGCCGCCTGCTTCCAGGATGGAGATGCCTGCATCAACAGCGGCACCACCACCGGCGGCTACGACACCGTGGCGACTGCTGGCGTGCCAGGTTGGATCGAGAGACTCAGTGCTCATTGGTTGGATCCTGGGCGGAGGTGGATGAGCCGAGGGCTGTTGTCGGGGGCGAAGCGTACGTAACGTAGGCAGTGATGCCAACCTTAACAGCCAAGACACGCCTGTTCTCAAGCCCATTTTCACGATGACAAAAGCGAAAAATCCATGACCTATCACGTCTACGTATCAAACAGCGGCAGCACATTCCTCTCGCACTTTCTGCTCGACTCATCCACGGGACAATTAGAGCCACAAGACAATATCTCTCTGGGGGCATCGCCGGGTGCCTTGGCGACAGATGCGGCAGGTCGACGCATGTTTGTCTGTTTGAGGTCAGAGAAGCAATTTGCCAGCTACGACATAGATTCGGCGACGGGCGCTTTGAGCCAGATCGGTGCCGTCGAGGTGCCTGATGGGGCTCCCTACGTCTACACTGACGACACCGACCAGTATCTATTGGCGTCTTACTATGGTGCGGGCCATGTCTCGGTGCATGCGATCGGCGCGGACGGCTCCCTGTCGGCCGAGCCCCTGCAGTGGATTGAAACAGCGACGCATGCCCATAGCATTCAGACGGACCCTTCGAATCGATTCGCTTTTGTGCCCCACACAAATCCCGTCAATGCGATCTATCAGTTTCGTTTCGACGAATCGACAGGTGCACTCACCGCGAATGATCCTGCTACGATCGAACCTGCCACGCCCGAAGGGCCGCGGCACTTCGTCTTTCATCCTGAGAAAGATGTGTTCTATTCAGTCAACGAGAATGGCAGTACTGTCTCGGCTCACCACTTTGATCCTGACAAGGGGACACTGTCATCCTTTCAGGTGATTTCGGCACTGCCTGATGGATTCGATCCAGAAACCAACACATGCGCGGAGATCAAGATCGATGCGAGTGGGCGCCATCTGTATGCTTCGAATCGTGGCCATGATTCACTCGCCCTATTCGACGTGGCCGAGGATGGCTCGTTGAGTCTGCGTGATCATTACGCCACCGAGCAGACGCCACGGTTTTTCGATCTGGATCCCACAGGCAAGTGGATGTTGTGTGTCGGAGAGGGGTCCGGTCGTATGGCTGTGTACGAAGTAGAAAAATCGGGCGCACTGAAGCAGACGAACAGTTTCGAAGTCGGTGATGCGCCGCTGTGGATCGATTTTGTCGAAGCGCGCTAAGTGCGCCGAGAAGACTACCGGCGTGGCCTTTGGCCTACCCCGCCGGCGGTTTTCGTGGGGGGATCGGCTGAATGATCTGGCGCTGCTCGGGGGTCAGGCGCGCCAGCATCTGCTCTGAAGGAACATAGTGGAAGCGTGAGCGAATCCAGCGTGGCGAATAGCGATACAGAACCATGCGTCGGTATCCGTCATTTGTGCGTGCTGCTGAGCCGTGGGTGATGGCATCGGTGAATAACAACACATCACCTGCATCCAGGTATAGCTCGCGCATACCGACGGCAGTGCCGGCGGCCTCGTTGCTGCGATAGGTCGCTGCTGCGACCTCAGCCAACCGCGGGTGTGGCCGCGCCGCTTTGTGGCTACCGGGCACGAGTGTCGTCGGACCATCACCTGGGCCGATGTCCTGCAGAGCTGTGATCACGTTGATCTGTCCCACCATCCAATCCCCCGTGTTGGGTTGGCGGAACGTCATGTAGCTGATCGGTAGGTGTCCGCCACTGTGGATGCCGATGAAACCACCGCGGCCGCGCAGATTGAGTAGGCATTCATGAATGGACAGACCATTGCGCTCAACGTGGACGAAACGGTGGATGTGGTCGATCCAGGAAGGGTAGTCGATGAGGCGCTCGAAAACGCCGCCTGCCTCGATGATGTTCTGAAAGTTGATACCATCCGCACCTGAGTAGGTGTGGGTTTCGACCACCGATCCAGGCGCCCTCTGTGTCGGTGCCCTGACGACGTGGGCCGTTCATGTGATTTTGATGTGCATCGGCCCAGGTATTGAGTTCGTTGATATCGCCTGGATCAACACCGTCCTTTAGGACGAGGTAGCCGTGGACGTCGAAGAGATAGTCGATTAACTCGATGTCGTCGCGGTTGCTGCGATCGATGATGGGTAGGGTTTCCATGTTGGGCTCAACATAGCTGCTGCCACGCACCTCGTCACGCGACGCGAAGGTCACCGCGTGACTCAACGCCCCGTCACGCGACGTGCAGGTTTTGCCCGTGCACAGCTACGCTTTGCTCTCCTTCTCCAAATTCGCTGCGTACAGCATAGATTCACCCCAACCTCTGCCACCGTGCAGCTGAGGAACGATGACCTCATCAGAGACATTCGATAGACCCTTTCCCGCTCTTACACCGTCACAGCGCTATCATCTCGACGTCTTCGGATATGTCGTCGTCGAGAATACGTTGTCTTCCGAGCAGGTTGATCGACTGCACGAGGCCATGCAGCGACTCAAGACAGACTTGCTGGCAGCGGGGGAGGGCGGTGTGGTACGCGGGTGTCGTCTGAGTGCTCGCCACGCGCATCATTGCCATTTTGCTCACATTCTGGAAGCTGATCCGGGGATCTATGAATACCTCACGAATCCGCGATTGGTGGGTTTCGCCGAGGAATTGGTAGGTGGAAGTGTGCGGTTGGAGGAATCGGAAGCGGTCATCAACCACCGCCCTGATCCGGCGCCGGATGCCAACGCTCCCTTTGGCTTTCACACGGGTACCGCCGTCGACCAGGGGACCTATACGGAGAATGGCTTGTTCCACTGCACTTTCGTGAAAACGCTGACAAATCTCACTGACTTAGGCCCCGACGATGGTGGCACCGTCTGTATCGCTGGAAGTCACAAGATCAAGGCGCCACGGGAGCAGATCATCGCCTGTGCCGAGGAAGATCGCTCCCTTGTTCATCAAGTCATCGCGCCCGCGGGGTCTACCTTGCTTTTCGGCGAGTCTCTCATCCATGCAACTGGACACATTCGTTCGGATCGAGAGCGCGTGATTGTCATCGGTGGATACACGCCCACCATGTTCCAGGCCTGGAATGGTCAGGAGCCGAGTGCCGAATTTGTTGCTGCGGCAGAGCCTCGTCATCAAGCATTGCTCTCGGGTAGTGATCGTTGGAGTTGGCAGCGCCAACATCGTACTCTCGATATGCCCATTCACAAGCCATCGGAATGAGATAAATGACACCGACCCTCACTACGGGCGATCAGCAGATCGACGCGCTGCTACCCAAGGTTCGCGACTTCCTCGCGCAGGACACCGTCGACTACTGCATCGACGCTGAAATCGTGCACGGCTATCGCAGCCCGGACTGTCCGGCTCTCTGGATTCGGGATCACTCGGATATGCTGCGTGGTGCAAGGTATTTCGACACGGACATGACCAGTGCCGTCACCCACTTTGCCCAGACACAGTTGGGCAACGGCTCTTTTCATGATTTCGTCAGCTGCAATATGGATCGGGAAAACTGGACAAAGTATGTCCGCGTGCCCGTGGAAGCTGACGTTGAGTATCGATGGGTGAAGGCCCTGTTCCTGGCATGGCAGGCAACGGGCGACGATAAGTGGATGGAATCGATGCTGCCCCATGCCGAACGTGCTATGGCCTACGTGTGTACCCATCCCTGGCGGTGGAGCGAGGAGCACGCGTTGGTGAAACGGGCGCTGACGATGGACACATGGGATTTTGATTATGTGTGTGCTGATCAGTCGTGGCTGAATTTCCAGATCACCGGTCAGACCCACTGGGGAATCTTCCACGGAGACAACTCCGGTTACTACGAAGCGTTTCTCTGTCTTGCTCAGTTGTATGAACATCTCGGTGATGCGGCGGCCGCCTCTCGCTGGTCGACCCAGGCAGGGCGCCTACGTCAGCGGGCCAACGATCTTTGCTGGAATGGGTCCTTCTACACCCATCGCGTTCCTCTGGACGATTTTCGTGTGCAGGGCGTTGATGAGGCGGCGCAGTTGAGTTTGTCGAATCCCATGGCGATCAATCGAGGGTTGGCAACGGCAGAGCAATCTCAGGCACTGCTCGACGAATACATCCGTCGTGGCAATAGCCAGACTGCCTTTGCTCCCTGGTATTCGATCGATCCTCCGTTTCCGGATGGGTGTTTCGGCGACCCACTGCTGGTAGGGGGGGCATATATCAATGGCGGGATCTTTCCTCTCGTTGGCGGCGAACTGGCACGGGCCGCCTTCGCTCACGGCCGTGAGAAATTCGGCGTCGACATCTTGCGCCAATACAGTGATCTGATCGTCGACAGCGGTGAGACCTATCTCTGGTATTTTCCCGATGGGCGTCCCTCGTCTGAGGAAGCCAGTACCAGTCCTGACGCCATGTCGACCGATGGCTGGGGCTCGTCGGCTATGCTCTACGCCCTCGTTGAGGGGCTTGCTGGAATCACCGATACAGATACCTGTTTTCGCCAGATCGCTCTGTCTCCTCGATGGGCAGCCGCTGACATCAAGACGGCGGATATCCAACTCGAGTATGCGGCCAGTGGCTCTGCCATCGGCTATCACTACGAGCAAGGTGACGGCGGTTGTCAGCTCACCATAAAGTCATCCAAGTGTCTTGTTGATTTGCACTTGCTCCTGCCCGAGGGGCAGGAGACGCTCACGACGACGGTGAGCGGCCGAGCGGTGTCCAACCGCCGCGTCACGGTTGCAGGTTCGACCTACGTGGACATGGAACTGGTCGTTGACGGTGAGGTAACGGTGGACGTGGAGTTTCGCTAGTTGCTTTAAGCGAAACCGGATTACGACCTGCGAGGTCCACGTTGCGTCCCGTGAGGTATAGGATGCGTGGCGCGCGATTAGCCCCAGCGATTCGGCCCCAGTCCAGGTCCTGGCTGCGCCATGGTCTCGGGTTTGTTCTCTGCATCGAAATCCCATTGACGCGTATTCGGATCAGCGAAGAGGGGGTGAACCTCTTCTGGCAGGTTGACCCCCTCTTCGCTCAGGGTCCCAAGATTCAACGGCGGCGATGCCCCCCCAGGCGGGGCGATAGGCGATCGCTAACATGGATCGCTCGTGGCTTCCCGTGTTGGGCAGTGTGCCGTGGAAGACCCGGTGATTCAGAAATAGCGCTGCGCCCGCCTTGCAGGTCACGACGACCTCTTCTGGATGAGACGGATAGCGGCTGTACGGATTGGCTTCAGCGTGAAGACTCAAATGCGAGCGGGGGACGACGCGAAAAGGGGACACATCCAGCGTCAGATCATCCAGGTAGTAGAGGACACGGATCGTCACCGGACAGGATCCACTCATGCCGAAGATTTTTGAACCATAGGGTTGGCCGTCTGTGTGCAGGCTGATGCCCGGCGTACCCGGCTCAGAGCGATCATAACCGTAGCTGAGAAATACGACCTGATCACCGAAGACGGTTCGAAGCACTTCGAGCGTCGGCTCGTGGGCGATCAAGGCCGTCGCTGGACCACCTTCCCATTGGATATCCGGACGGCCGCGCTGGTGCGGGCTGTAGTCCCTGGTAACCGTCTCCCACGTAGCCGCCTGCGTCTTCAACTGTGCGTCTTCAACTGTGCAATCTGATCTGTATCGAGCAGATCGGGGACGATCAGATATCCCTCCAATTCAATCTGCCGAATTCGATCCCCACACTCAGGGCAGACCAGTCTCGATCATCGACATTCACGAGAGGACCTCCACATCGATGTCGTCGAACCAGCTGCAGCCAACACCATCGTGACGCAGGCTGATCTCAACGGCACTGGCATCGGCAGGCGGCGGGCCATCCATTTGGAGAGTCAACCTCGTCCAGTCCGTGTCACCGGTTACATACTGACTCACCTGAACTGGATATCGCTCCGGTACGTTGAAGATGATCCACCGGAGACTGAGGCAGGCACCGCGCCCCACCAGAGCCTGAGTGCGCACCCAAATTTGCACACGAATCCCCGTTGTCTGCCGCCAGCGCTGCGTGAAGGCGCCTTCGCCTTCGCGATTCATCGACCACAGGCTGACTCCAGGAGTCTGGCGTTCAATTTTCAGACTGTGAGTGTCTGCCTTGCCCACATCATGGCACCAGTCGGCCCCCCCGCCGGAAGGCAGCCAGGGCCACGGCCCCGGTTCACCGATTGCTTCATTCAAGCGTTGGCCGATGGCGAAGCTCGACTGCCGGGCATAGGCGGGCAGTTCGTCGAATTCCCCATAGAGGACGGCGGGGGGGGCTGGGGCCTGCGCACGCATGCTCTGCACGACGGACGTGGGGCAGAGTCGAACTCGGAAGCGCTCGCAGATGTCCTTGTATAAATCGTCGCGATCGTAGCGGCTGGCCAGATGTATGTCGTAGCCCCAATTGCACACGCCGACACGGGTGCGTGGTGCGGAGGCGCCGACGAACTGGAAAGCCGGGCTGGGCACGTCGTCATCCGCATCTGCCAGGGCAAAGTATGAATCGGCGGCAAATCCTTCAGGTCTTGGCAGGTCCGTCGCCAGGTGGTTGAGAGGCATTTGCCACGCTGAGCCGTCCTCGGCACGGGCCAGAAGCCGATCATACCCTTTGCTTGTCCATGCCCCATCGAAAGCCACGGTTGGTGCAGGAATGTCAGTGAACCAGGGATCGCTGTATTCGAAGGTAAGCGCCTCAAGGTCCGGTGGGTCGAACGTCTGCGGCGAGTGCAGTGTCAGATGGCAGGTGAAGTCATAGACGTAGCTGCCGTTGTCGGCGTCGTAGGTGACGTCAATCATGCGCCGTGACGTGGCGACGCCACCGGGATCGGCAGTGACGATGGTAAGTGTCAGGTGATCGCTACCTCGCCCTTCGACCTCCACCTTGAGCAGGTCACTGGTGATGATGTCCGAACCCAGGACCCAATACAGTTGGACGCCATCAACCAATGCCTGCTGCCCGGGCGCCAGGGAAAGGGACCGCAGTACGACGGGGCGGGGATTCTTGTTGAAGTAACGCAGATTCTGTTCGGGTTGTTCAACTGTGGCATGCTCGAGATGGGCGATCGGCGCCTCACCATCGTGGATCCACTCCTGCCCGGCGGTCACTCCACCGCGAAGCTTGAGGTCAAAAGACGGGATATGTGTCATGGCGTCGTCATGCGTTCCACATGGTTGGGATGCGGAAGGCCTTGCCTTTCTTGAAGTAGCTTTCCATCTGATGAGCGGCAATCATTTCGTCGCACATCTTACGGATGTCATCGATGGAAAGTTCGGATGCTGTATGTGGATCGAGCATGGCCGCCTGGTAGACCGCATCTCGATTGTGGTGGAAGACCGCTTCGAGGGTGACCAGCTGCGGGCTGATATTCGTGCGATTCAGACCAGCGCATTGCTCCGGCAGATCCCCCACATACGTTCCCTGCACACCATTGCGATCGACGAGACAGGCGACCTCGACAACGCAGTTGCGTGGCAGGTTGGTGATGTAGTCACCCTCGTTGAGGATATTGCCGCCGATACGATAGGGAATATCCGTTTCCATGGCTTCCATGATATACGAACCATACTCGTGGGTTCGGGTATGGTTGAGTTTGGTGTTGCCGGTCATTTCCTTGCTCTGCGTCTTCCACCGCTCGATCTGCCGGATGCAACGGCGAGGATACTCATCCAGGGGGATATTGAATTCCTCGATGAGCTCTGGATAGTTGGATTTGATCCAGTAGGGCATGTACTCTGAACTGTGCTCGGAAGACTCAGTAATGTAGTAGCCGAATTGTCGCATCAATTCAAGTCGCACCATATCGCGTGGTTTGTCTGCACCCTTCTTGCGACCCTCACGCACGATACGGGCCGCCCGTTTCTTGATTTCCGGATAGAGATCCTTGCCACCGTCCGTGATTTCCAGAAGCCACGCCTGATGGTTGATTCCGGCGATCTTCCACTGCAGATCATGGGCCGGTTCCATCCCGACATACTCCAGCAGACGCGGAGCACAGACCTGCACGGAATGGCACAGGCCCACGCCCCGAATGCTGGTGCCGCGCAGCAAGGCGCCGGTGACCGCACACATGGGGTTCGTGTAGTTGAGAAACCACGCATCCGGGCAGACTTGTTCCATATCGTGGCCAAAAGCCATCACCACAGGGGCCGTGCGCAAGGTACGGAAGAGACCGCCAATGCCAATGGTATCAGCAATCGTCTGGCGCAATCCGAATTTCTTGGGAATGTCGAAATCGATCATCGTCGATGGCTCGTATCCCCCTACCTGGATCGCATTTACGACGTAGTTCGCGTCTCGCAAGGCAGCTTTTCGCTGCGTCTTGCCGAGGTGGGCGGTGATCTTCGCTCGTCCCTTGTTGATATTTCTGTTCAGGGTGCGCAGCATCCTGCTTGATTCGCGCAGGCGTTTGGCGTCGATGTCATAAAGAGCGATATGTGCGTCGTGCAGGGCAGGACTGAGCATGGCGTCGCCAAGAATATTCTTGGCGAATACCGAAGACCCCGCTCCCATGAATGTGATTTTTGCCATCCTGTGTCCGTCTCTCGGTTTTTCGTGTTACAGATCGATCTTGATCTCTTTGCTCTGCTCGGCAGAATGGATCGCGCCAAATACCATGGCCAGGCTCTTGATATTGTCGTGGGCTACAGTTTCCGGCTCGCCACCGTCTCTTACTCGATCGATGAACTCGCGCATGAGCCCCGTATGGTGGCCGACGCGGTCTTGCGATGCGGCGGAGGGTACGACAATCGGCGCCATCTGGGAGCGAAACTCTCCCGAGCTTGCTATCGACTCACCTTGGATATCCTCGCCACCATTCCACAACACCGAACCTCGCTCCCCGACGATGCGCCAAGTACTTTCCCAGCTTGTGTTCATCCCCTCGGCGCACCAACTACCACGGTAGGTGAAGACGATGCCCTGGGTCATCTCAAAGACAGCCACGGCGTTGGCTCCGTGGGTGAACCACGATCCGGCTGCATTCCATTCGCGACAGTACACGGAAACGGGGTCGGCGTTGCTGATCAGGCGTGCTGCATCGAAGGTGTGAATCGCCATATCGAGGAGCAGCACGTGATCCATTTCGGCACGGAAGCCATCGAAGTGGGCGCCGAGATAGAAGTCTGCATCGACACTCGTCAGAGGTCCGATGGCATTGCTGGCGAGAAGGCGACGTAAGCGACGGATATTGGGGTCATAGCGTCGATTCTGGATCACTGCATACATCCGCTCAGCTTTCGCCGCCGCCGCCAGAGAGGTTCGAGCATTGGCCATGGAATCTGCCAGGGGCTTCTCTCCCAACACGTGGCAGCCATGTTCCAACGCAGTGACCGTAACCTGTGTATGCGCCTCGGGCACAGTGCAGTCGAAGACCACATCGGGTTGTAACTGCTTGAGAAGGGCCTCCTGGTCGCTGCCGATCTGTGCGTCTGGGAGATCGAACTCAGAACGTCGGGCCTCGGCACGTGCGGGATCCAGGTCGACAAGACCGACGATTTCAACGTCATCTAACGTCGACGCTGCGCGGAGCCAGGTGCCACTCATACCGCCACAACCTACCAGCAGGGCTCGGATGGGATTGTCAGCCAATGGAGTCTCTTTAGGTCTTCGAGTCGTGATGGGCGCGTTGGCCACCAAATCGTACGAGCAACACAATACAGAGGCTGCCAAGAATCAAACCGACTTCGGCAGGGTAGAGGGCGGCGGCTGTGCCGAGGTAGCCGACGATGGCGGCGACGATCATCGTCGCCGTCGCGTAGGGGATCTGTGTCTTTACGTGATCGAGATGATCACACCCTGCGGCAATGGAAGACAATACGGTTGTGTCGCTGATAGGCGAGCAGTGGTCGCCAAAAATGCTGCCGTCAAGTACCGCAGCGGCGGTCATAATCGTCAAGGGCAAGCCGCCCAATTCGTGGGCCAGGGGCACAGTCGTGGGTAGCAGAATGGCCATCGTTGTCCATGAAGTGCCGATCGAAAAGGCCACTGCTGCGGCGAGAAGAAACACTAGCAAAGGGACCGTAAGGGGAGGCAGGGACGATCCAAGCAGTGCGACCAGATAGTCGGATGTACCGACGGCACTGCAGGCCTCTTTGATGGCCCAGGCCAGAACAAGGATGATGAGGGCTCGATAGAAGCCTGTCACACCACCTAACCAGGTGATGGCCGCTTTCTTTGGTGAGATCAAGCGATGGCCGAGTTGCTCGTGTACACGTGTGACGGCTATGAAGAAGGCGGTCACGGTACCGGCGAGGGCCGCCAAGAACATGACCTTGGCGCCATTGGCATTTGAGAACACGGTGCTCCAGTATCTCTGGCTCAATAGTGAAAATTCTTCACGCGCCACCACGACATCCGGGTTTGACCAGGAATCCAGTTGCATTCCTACAAGGACCCCCGCGACCACCAATCCCACGGGGCCAGCAGCCCAGCGCCAGTCAGGCACAAGCCCTTCGATCATGTCCATGCCATCTGATTCACGGCCGTCCATTGGCTGTGCGCCAGGGCGCAGAATCTGACCGTGCTCATGGGCCCGGCGCTCCGCGTGGAGCATGGGGCCAAAGTCTCGTTGCCACCAGACATTTGCCGCCACGAAAACAAGGGCAAACCAGCAGTAGAAACGCGCACTGAGGGCACGAAAAAACAGCTCGTAGCCCGAAATGCCCGTCGAAAGGGTATCCATCGCATCCTGAAAGAGGCCTACCTCGTAGCCTATCCAGGTAGAAATCAGGGCGACCCCTGCAACGGGGGCTGCCGTGGAATCGACGATGTATGCGAGTTTTTCGCGGGGCACACGAAAACGATCCGCCACAGGCCGCATCGTCGTACCCACAACGATGGTATTGGAATAATCATCGAAGAACACGGCAAGGCCGAGCAGGAAGGTCGCTCGTCTCGCTGTGGCGGCCCCATCAGCGCGCCTGGCAAGTGCTTCGGCGATTCCCCGTGTGCCACCAGCAATCGAGATGACACGAACCATGCCGATGAGGCTTGCTGTGAAGGCGATAATGTAAAGCTGAAAGGAGTCGCTCAAGGGTTGCCACACGAAGTCGATGGCGGTTGTTTGAACTACCCAGATCGCCGCGGTGACCAACCCATGATCGGCTGGCACGACAAGCAGGGCTGCGGCAACCAGCGCCGTGCACAGTCCCAGGATCAATCGTCCCGTTCCGATCGCAACGGCGATCGCCACCAGCGGCGGCAACAGGCTCAGTCCCCCGTGCGGGCTGCCTCCTGAAGGTAGCAGCCAGCCTATCAGGACTGCCACGCCCACTGCGGTCCCATAGCGAAGCATCAGGTTCCGCAACGTACCGACTACCTCATTCGGCGTCGGCGACAGGCTCGACTTCGCCGCTGGGAGCCGTCGACATTTCAAGCTTGTAGGCGAGCAGATACATCATGGCGACGCCCGCCAGCCACCAGCACACCTGCCAAATCCATAGGGTCGGAATGCCAAAGGCCCACTGCGCGGGGTCTGTTTCATTGCCCAACACGGCAAAGGGTCCAATGGCTCCCAGAAACCAGACGATCGTGAAGATCCAGATGGGGATCTTCCATGGGCGCATCTGCGGTGGCAGAATCGTGTGTTTGGCGAGAAAATCGTGGAAGTCGTCCCGGTGCTGCCGTTGAGCTGGATCAGACGGCTGCGTGAAGCAGCTGACCAGGCAGCACGTGCCGAGATTGAAGAGAATGCCCCACCCGGCCGAATGAATCGTTAAGGGATAACGGCCAATGCCGATCAGGCCACCCAACTGCGTTACGTAGGTGAATGTGACGGCCAGGATACCCGCCACCAGGCCGGCCACAACGCCATGAGAGGTGAACCATCGGACATAGCAGATTCCCAACAGGGCAGGCCACATCTGAAAACCATAGGAAACGGCGGCACCACCCAACAGCACGAGCAGATCGCCGGAGGCCAGTCCCACGAGAAGTGCCATTGATACAACAATGAACACCGTGATTCTTCCCACCAATACCTGGGACGCGTGCGACGCTTCTTTGTTGAAAAAGTGTCGGTAGAGATCACGTGTCACGATGCCTGAGGCGGTCGACATATAGGCGGCCCCTGTCGATTGCATCGCTGCCAAGGCACACACACACAACAGGCCGACGAGCCAAGGTGCCTTGTCCGACAGTGTGCTGATCAGATAGGGAACCAGATAGTCGGAGGACGGCACACCCAGCGCTTCGGCACCTGGGATCAAACCTCGATCCAGCATCGTCCCGGCAAGTCCCTGGACGGCAGTGAAGGTGAACAGAATTGCACCGATGATGAGAGAGGATGCCACCACTTGCTGCAAGGCAAAGGGACGCGGGTTTTTGTTCGCGAAGGCCCACATGCTAAATGCAGGCGCCGACTGAATGCCCATGAGGGCGAACATGTAGGTGAGAATCATCACGCCCGTCCACGGACCGCCGGCGGCATCAAGGAACATCGTGCCATGTCTCTCAAGGAAAGATGCCGACTCCGGTCGCGTAGGAATGGCGACCATATCCGGCGCCTGTTCGGCCAACCCTGCCAGCCCCGCGGTAAAGGGTTTCCAGCCGCCGACCAGATCAAAGGCTACGACGCCCAAGGCGATGATGCCGAGGGCCAGCAGAATGCACTGGGCGCAGTCCACGTAGGCGACGGAGCGCAATCCACCGGATGCGACATATAGAAACACGACGACGGACAGCAAGATGGCGCCTCCCTCAATGGAACCGAGGAAACTCTGCTGCAGAATCGTGCCTTCCACGAGTCGACTGAACAGAATTCCTGAGGCGCGCAGCTGGATCCCCAAGTATGGAACAGAGAAGATCATCGCCACGATCACGGTGAGCACTCGCATCACATCGGTACGGTAGTAGTCGGAGAACATCTCTCCCGGCGTGATATAGCCATACCGTTTCCCCAGCAGCCATTGTCGCTTGAGGAAGAGGACCCCCGTGAAGGGGATGGTGATCGCGTAAAAGGAGGCGAAGGCGTAAGGCAGACCGACATTGTAGATCGACCCCGGATGACCGACGAACGTCCAGCCGGAAAACGAGGTTGCCGTCGCAGCAAGAACGAAGACCCAGACCCCGATGCTACGACCCGCGAGGAAATAATCGGTCGCGGTCTTAGCCTGTCGCGCCCCCTTGATACCCCAGAAGATGCAATACGACCAGTAGCCGACCGTGAACAGGACCAGCCAGATCAACTTCTCCATGAAGTTGTCGCTCCCAGTGAAGGAATCCTAGAAACCGCCACGCATTTTTTCGGTGTCGGCAACGCGCTGGATGGCGATTATGAAGGCAGCCGTTCGCATCTGCACGTTTTTCTCCTTCATAACGGCTGTTACTTCGTTGTAGGTTCTCACCATGATCTTCTCGAGTTGTTCATTGACGTGATCCTCATCCCAGGTCATGGCCTGGATGTTCTGCACCCACTCGAAGTAGGAGACGGTGACACCTCCGGCATTGGCAAAAATATCCGGGACGACGATGATTCCGCGTTCATTGAGGATGGCGTCCGCAATCGTCGTGATCGGTGAGTTTGCTGCTTCAACGACCATCTGTGCCTCTATCTGACGCGCGTTGTCCTTGGTAATTACTCCACCGAGGGCGGCAGGAATCAGGATGTCACAGTCGAGGGTAATCAGATCTTCATTGGACAGGGCTTCACCTTGTCCAAACCCCTCAATCGTTCGGTGTTCATAGGCATGGTCGAATAGCTCTTTGATCGGGAGCCCCTTGTCGGCATACAAGCCGCCGCTGGCATCACTGACGGCAATGATCGTTGCGCCCATCTCGGAGAGGAATTTCCCCGTATACGATCCGACATTGCCGAAGCCCTGGATGGCGATGCGAGCCCCCTTTAGATCTATGCCAGCGTCGCGCGTTGCTTCGCGTGTGGCAATGCTGACACCTTTTCCTGTCGCCGCCTCACGGCCAGGCGAGCCACCCAGTTCCAGTGGTTTGCCCGTCACAATGCCCGGCGTATAGCCATAGCGTTGGCTGTATTCATCCATGATCCAAGCCATCACCTGTGCATTCGTGTTGACATCTGGCGCGGGAATGTCACGATGCAAACCCCAGGCAAATCCCATGCGAGTCGTGAACCGACGGGTCAACATCTCCAGCTCGCGCTCGGACATCTGCCAGGGATCGCAGGTGATGCCACCTTTGGCGCCGCCAAAGGGGATGTTGACGAGGGCGGTCTTCCAGGTCATCAAGGATGCCAGAGAGCGGACTTCATCAAAGTCTACCTCAGGATGAAATCGCAAGCCGCCTTTCATTGGACCCCGCGAACCATTGTGTTGAACACGATAGCCGAGAAAGACCTCTATGCGGCCAGTGTCCAGGCGGACGGGGACTTCAACCTTGACCTCTCGAAATGGGGTCTTGAGGATCTTGCGAATGTCATCATCGATGCCGATTACATCCGCTGCCTTGTCGAACAAGCGATTGGTGTTGTCGTAATTGTTCAGTTTCTCGGCCACGCGGTGTCCCCTGAGAGAGTCGGAACATGAGGTAGAGTAAGCGGGGTAAATCAATACCGGGTCATTGCCTGAGGCTTTCGCCCTGAGCGGACACTCGGCTCGTCAATTAAGGGCGGCAGTACTATCTGGGATTGGCTTTGATTTCCAGAACACCCACGTAATCACCCAGCTGCCGCCTTGCTGCCGTAGAAGCCACTGATTCACGCGCTCTTGTTCGTGGACAGAGCTGCCAGCATTGGGCGCGGCGCGAATCTGATCGCGCGTGACGGCGACTGCCTCACGGCCATCCGCACCTACGGCGACATGTAGGATTTCTCGTTCAACGGTGTAGTCGACGTGATCAAGGCGATCATCGAGCCACTCCCGATAGGCATCCTTGTCGGAGAAAATGATCAGCCACTTCGCAGGATTCGCACTGAAATGAGACTCCACCGCAACAAAGTCATCGTCGACAAACCCTGCGACACTGCCGGGGCTACCAGCGGACCAAGCGGCCGCCTCGTCACGCAGTAGTTGGGCAACGTCCTCGTCAGCGATGCCTGCATTCATGGCGCCGTCGTATGTATCGCCGTAAGCCTCGACGACCCCTGTCGCCAGCCACTCATCGTTCAGTTTGGAAAACGTCCATAATCGGCGCTCAAAATAGTTGCTGCTTTTCTCCGATAGGCGATCGATGACGAATCCGGAGTCTTTTGTCGTGAGGAAGGCCTTGTCCTCCCAGACGCTCATGAACACAACCTCTCGACTGATGTCATAGCGTCGAGCCTGCAACTGCTGCGCGACATGTTCGCCATACGTGTCACGACCTACCAACAAGGGGGTCCAGCCGGCGACACTGGCACTGCCGCCACCATCGTACACGACCAAATGTTCTTCGTCGTAGGCTTCGATGAGCAACTCTATATCCCCTCTGCGCCGACCCGAGAGGTCTTTGCCGAGTGCAGCGCGAATCAGAAGGGTCTCCGCCGTCTCCCCTGCGTGAATTCGCTCCGGCAGGGTCATCAGTATCGCTGCAACAAGAAGGGGCAACACGCGCGTAAGCATCGACAATCGGATCTTCGAAATTCCTGTGATTGTGAGTTGAGTCATCAGCCTGCTCCGAGGCGATCAAGCGCCCACTGCGCGTAGTATGCAACCGTATCGTCGTCGTCATCTACCAGCGCTTGCAGTGCCTGGCGACTTTCGGATGTTCCGAGTCGGCCCAGAGAAATCACGGCACTCCAACGCACCTGGGCGTCGTTGTCCGTCGTTGCCTCGATCAGCGCGGGGACAGCATCGTCCACATGGGCCTGACCGAGTATCTGAGCCGCCGCCGAGCGCAAACGAGGATTTGGCGCATCCAGACTGGACAGTAAGCGCTGGCCAAGCCCACCGGACTTGCGCTCGACATCAATGAGGGAGCGCACGGTGTTGAGTCGCTGGATCGGGTCGTCGTTATCCAGACCTGCGAATAGATATTCAACTCCCCGCGTATCGCGAAGACGTGCAAGGGATGTCGCGGCTGCATAGCGGACAAGATTGCTCGCATCATCCAAAAGAGCGGCCAATGGTTCGAGTGCGCCCACATGGCCTATGTCGCCCAGGGCTTTGGCCGACTCGCGGCGGACTTCGGGATCGTCGTCTGTCAGCTGTTCTTGCAATTGCCTGCGCACGACCTCCAGAGCCTGCTCAAGCCGCTCTTTTCGTCGAGAATTCCCATCGCGCAATTCAACAAGAAGGCCGACACCAAAGTGGTTGGCATGCTCCAGTTCCTCTATCGCGATCTGAGCCTCTGCGTCTCGGTCACTGGCAATGGCGACGCGGATCGTGTCGAGGGCCGTCTCCTCACCCATCTTCAGAAGCGCAACGGCGGCCATCAGGCGGATCGTCTCATTTGAGTCTGCCAATTGCGCCGTCAGATTTGTTACGGCAACCGTCGTGAAACCCAGATCTCCGACGGCGCGCAGTGCGGCATGGCGTTCGGGGTATGTGTAGGCAACGGTAATTCGATCATCCATACTGGCGGAGGCGGCACGATGACGAATCTTTCCCAGCACAGTCGCTGCGCCTGTACGGGCCCTCTCTCGCTCACTCCGAAACTCCCTGTAGCGGGGGCCTCGATATTGACCTGGGTCAAGGAGCAAGACCAGTTGACGGGCCCCAGGGCGACCAAGAGCGACGAGCTCATCAACACCGTCGAGCCAGGCTTGCGAGCCAATCTCGTTGGCAGCCAGTGTCTCGATCTGATCGCGGACCTGCTCTTCCGTCGTTGAGCAAGCACTGAGTAACGCGACCATCAGGAAGGCTAATGACCCATGGCGCAGACGACGCATTCGACTCTCTCCATCAGAGTTTTCCGACACAGTCGACAAGACCACCGTCGGTGATCTTGTCCTGACGCCGTAACTCATCAATTCTATTGGACCTACACGGTAAATGAAAGGCCAGATTGCGACAATCTATGCCGGTACACCCTCAGGGAGCAACCAGAGAAGGCGCTCACCACAGAATAGACAGGGGGGGATGATTGAGCCTGTTGCCCTAATGGCCTGACGAAGCACCGACGCAAAGGGCCTCGAACGTCACTATCATTGCGCTATACCATACCAGACCCGCGTCGGCCCTCTTGCGGCTGGCCTCGCACTCGATCTGTCTCTCCTGGCAGATCTCACATCCGAGAGAGTATCCCATCTTGCACTGGTTCGACTACGCGACCCTCGGACTTCTTGCCATTTTCGGCCTGCGTGGCTTCCGTCGCGGTCTGATTCTGCAACTGTCGGCCCTGGCTGCCGTCATCACCGGTTTGCTCGGCGGCCTCTATCTGCACAGTGGCACCATGGCCCTGCTGCCTGACCTGGGAAACTCTGTCCTTCAGTTCATCGCCGCCTTCACCCTCGTCTTCGTCGGCATCGCCCTGAGCGTGAATCTGTTGGCGCGGGTGTTGAAGACAGCCGTAGATGCCCTGTTTTTGGGGGTTGTTGATCGGGCACTGGGCACCGCATTGGGACTGGCCATCGCTTCGTTGGTGGTGATTGCCGCCGTACTGCTGATCAGCCGCTTTTTACCCAATGGCGTCAAGTGGCTCGAAGCGACTCATGCAGCGGCTATCGTCTATCAGATCCTCGACCAACTTCTTCCTCTATTGCCGGATCATTTCGACAAGTTCTTCCGCGACTATGCCTCGTCGTGGTCTGGACCCGATGAGTTGGCACCCATCGGCGAGGAGTTGATGCAGCGCTATGAGGGATTGGTAGAACACGGGCGTCGCGCCTTGGAGGACGTCCGCGCTCTTGAGCGGGCCGCTGAGGACGTCGAGTTGCCCTGAAGCTTCAGATCGCTACCTATCTGGGGCTTGGCCTCGAACAAAGGCGACGCTCGTCCTCCATTCCACCTCTTTGTGGATGAGATGTTCCTCAAAAAAGTGTCGTACTGTCTTTAGTTCTGCCGCCGCCAGTTCACGACGCAGATAGCTGGCGAAGGTCCTGTGTAGTTCACCGCCCGGGTTGAACCATTGACCCAGGTGCGCGTGAGTCAACCGCCGACGAGAGTGATACTGATGAACGACAACCTCGACATTTATCAGGCCCGCCTCTTGCCAACCTCGACACAGATCCTGAGGTGTCCAGGTTACACGAGGATTGTCCACGTCCGCGTAGATCGCCGCTTCTGCCTTTAGTACGCGCTGGGCGAGATCTGCATTGTCGAGCAGATCGAGATTGACCAGGTCGCAGAGCTTTTGGGATAAGCGGGGCACCGTCTCCGCCTGACGAAGGCGTCCGCCCGGCGCCATGAGCTCGGTGACGCTGCGTAGTGCTGCACTCCGGTCGGAGGTGTCCACCAGTGCATTTCTGCCCAGGACGATGTCGAAACGCACATCGGCTTCAGTTCGCAGACGCAACAGATCGGCCAATTGCGGTAGTGGGCCTTCCAGAACGGCGGGGCGGTCCAATTCTGGAAGTTGCTGAGCCGACATTTCCCGCATAGCGACAGCACTGGTTTTGTCCCGACTGCGCGACCAGACACCGCCTTCCGGAACACGACGCAGGGCTTCCCACGTCAGCAGCCCGGATCCTGCATCAAGATCGAGGATACGATCGTGGCGCGAGATATTGAGTTCGGCAAACAGTCGTTGGCGCGTGTCTGCCAACTGCGCGCTGAGTTCACCTGCGGCGCGAATCAGCCATTGGTCTCGAGCGCCATCTGCGGGTGATGTCGTAAGAATTTGTCCATCATCGGTATCGACGACGGCAGCAAGCTGAAGCTCGCGGCGTCTGCGCACTTCGTCGCCCAGGGCATGTTCCCGTCCCTGGTCTGAGGGTTGGTAGAAGACGCGCCCGTGCATCGCCGTCGGCAGATATTGCTGCGCGACCCAATGATCGCGAAAAGCATGCGGGTACAGATAATTTGCACCATGCCCAAGGCTCTCACTGTCTCGACTCGCGTCTTTCAAGTGATCGGGTACTTGGTGGTCGTGCTCCTGCTCAATCGCGGCTAGGGCGTCGAAGAAGGCGAAGACCGAGTTGCTCTTGGGGGCAGTCGCCAGGTAGAGGGCGGCCTGCGCCAGATGAAAGCGACCTTCAGGCAGGCCAACGCGGTCGAAGGACTCCGCAGCCATGTTGACGACGCCGAGGGCATTCGGGTCGGCGAGACCCACGTCTTCGCTGGCGAAGATGAGCATCCGCCGAAACAAGAACCGCGGATCTTCCCCGGCATAGACCATGCGCGCGAGCCAATAGGCTGTCGCATCAGGGTCGGAACCGCGCATGGATTTGATGAAGGCGGAAATCGTATCAAAGTGATAGTCGCCTTCCTTGTCGTAGAGGACGGCTCGTTGCTGGATGGACTCCTCAGCTACGGTCAGGTCAATGCGGACGATGCCTCGATCATCGACGGGCGTTGTCTCCACGGCGAGTTCGAGTGCATTGAGCACGGCTCGCGCATCGCCATTGGCAACGCCGACCAGATGCTCGCGTGCGTCGGCATCGATCGCCACGCGTTTTTCGGCATAGCCGCGTGGATCTGCCAGGGCCTGGTCGATGATGCGACGCAGATCCTGTTCGACAAGAGAAGTCAGCTGGAAGACGCGGCTGCGAGATACGAGGGGGCGATTTACGGCGAAGTAGGGATTCTCCGTCGTGGCCCCAATCAGAATGACCGTGCCATTCTCGACCCAGGGAAGCAGGGCATCTTGCTGGGCCTTGTTGAAGCGGTGCACCTCATCGACGAACAGGATCGTCCGGTGGCCATGTAGATCTCGGCGTTCCTTGGCCTCGCTGATGGCGCCGCGAATTTGGGCGACACCTGCTAGTACTGCATTGATCGTGATGAAATGGGAGCGCGTCGTATTGGCAATGACCAGGGCAAGTGTTGTCTTGCCGGTTCCCGGGGGACCGTAGAATAACAGCGAAGAAATCTGGTCGGCCTGAATTGCCCGACGAAGTAGTCGCCCGGGACCGAGGATGTGATCCTGACCAACGAATTCATCCAACGTTCGAGGACGAAGACGGGCAGCCAGCGGTTGATCACGCTCATTGGCGGCGCGACGGCCCGACTCGAACAGGTCCAGAGAGTCGCGATCGCTCTTGTGCGGGGAATCTGACATCAACGGAATCGTTGTCGATTGACTTCTTGGGAGAGAGGGCCAAAAGGGACACCACCGTCCATGGGGCCAAACACAGAGTCACCCGACGGGAAACACAGACGTCACTCGACGGGAAACACAGAGGCGTGTAACATACCGGGCCGTCCTACCAACAACCAGCCGAACCTGAGAACAGCTCGCCAGAACGTCTCGGCGATTACGTATCGCCAAGACGTTCGACCGAGAAACATACGATGACAGATCCAATGATCAATGACGAAGACGCTCTCATTGAGCGCATGACGAGACCTTCCCAACTCGTCGAAGAAGCCATAGCAGCTCTTGAGGGGGATATCCTGATTCTCGGCGTAGGAGGGAAGATGGGACCTACCCTCGCCGAATTGCTCGTGCGGGCAGGTGCAACCAAAGGATCGCGTCGAGTCCTCGGTGTGGCTCGTTTCTCAGACCCTGAAGTCGCCGACCATCTGTCAGACATCGGCGCCGAGCCGGTCAAGGCAGACCTGCTGGATGATGAATCTCTCGCGGCTCTACCTGACGCGCCGCACGTGCTGTACCTGGCAGGGTTCAAGTTAGGCTCCACTGGGAATCCATCGACAACATGGGCGATGAATTCTCTTCTACCTGCCAAGGTGGTGGAACGATATCACCAATCCCAGGTGATCTATGTCAGTTCGGGAAATGTGTACGCCTACTGCGATGTGGACGGGACGGGGGCCGCAGAGGATGGGCGTCTCGAGCCGGTTGGCGAATACGCCCAATCGCGCCTCGGTGGCGAACGATTGGCCGAGTATGCAGCACGTAAACATGGAACGCGGCTCTATATTTCACGTCTCTTCTATGCGACGGAGCTTCGCTATGGAATTCTCCACGATATCGCCTGGAAGGTCTGGCAGGATGACCCCATCGATCTGTCGATGGGACATGTAAATCAGATATGGCAAGGCGATGCGAATGCCTATCTGGCTCGTTCCTTTCCATTGTGCGAGAGTCCGCCTGCGGTGTACAACATGACGGGGACAGAGACGCTGTCCGTGCGTGATCTGGCGATTTGTTTTGGCAGACGCCTCGAGCGCCAACCGAAGTTTGTCGGCGAGGAAGGCCGGACGGCACTGCTCGGGAACACAACGGCCCTTGCCGAGAAGTTGGGGCCGCCAGCGACGGCCATTGACGAGGTCGTCGACTGGATGGCTTACTGGGTCCGGTCCGGTGGGGGCAGTCACGGGAAGCCGACGAAGTACGAATCCCGAACCGGGGAATTTTAGATGAAGATCACCGATCTACACATCTTTGAGGTCGACGCCAGTGCTCGTGGTAATTGGCTCTTCGTCGTGATCGACACCGATTCGGGGATTCAAGGTGTTGGGGAAGCAAGTCAAAGTGGCAACGATGAGTTGGTCGGCGTGTGTCTGCGCCAGCTCGGAGAACGAATCGAGGGCGCGGATCCGACGCAGCCTGAAGTGGTATGGGAACTTACGGCCGGGGCTAGCGACGTATTCTCGGGGACGTCTGGGCGGGTCGGAGCGACGGCGATTAGCGCCATCGATCAGGCCATGTGGGATATCGCTGGCAAGGCGGCCGATCTGCCGGCCTGGAGTCTGCTTGGAGGGCGTCGGCGTGAGCGTGTTCGTTGTTATGCAAATCTGAACCGGGGCACGACAGATCGTTCGCCTGAAGGTTTTGCCCGGCAGGCGCAGGCCGCTGTCGCCGCAGGATTCAGAGCCGTCAAGGCGACGCCTTTTGATGAGGTCCGGGCTGCACATCAGGACCGAGATGGCCTGTGGTCTGATGTTGAAAAAGGGCTGGCCCGTCTACGGGCAACCCGGGAGGCGATCGGTGGTGACATCGATCTGCTCGTCGATTGCCACTGTCGATTTGACTTGCCGCTGGCTTTGCGTGTTGCAGAGGCCGTAAAGCCCCTCGATCTGTTCTGGTTCGAGGAAGCCGTTCCACGCGATCAGATCCAGGCCAATGCACATATCACGGCTCATTCTGGCCAGATAACTGCCGGCGGTGAATCTTTCTTCGGTCGAGCTGAATTTGAGCGCTACGTCAACCAGCAGGCGGTTCACATCCTGATGCCGGATGTCAAACATGCGGGGGGGATGACCGAATGCAGGCGGATCGCCCACCAGGCGCAGGTTCATCAGGTCTCCGTCGCACCACACAATCCTGCGGGGCCCGTCTCCACGATGGCTGGCGTCCACGTGGCGGCGACAATCCCAAACTTTCTCATCCTCGAGTGGGCCTTCGGCGAAGTGCCCTGGCGCGGTGATTTGCTCAAACCTGCTGAGATCGTTGAGGATGGATATCTGACCGTACCTTCAACGCCCGGTCTCGGGTT
>Ga0115002_10000586_pt1 | contig 50963 bp, 45 predicted proteins | sample ArcticOcean_MG_C_8_FD_89576 | JGI IMG/M metagenome (GOLD analysis project Ga0115002, IMG submission 89576) | Marine microbial communities from western Arctic Ocean - ArcticOcean_MG_CB11_86 | ecosystem: Environmental > Aquatic > Marine > Oceanic | place: Arctic Ocean: Canada Basin | collected... | reverse complement strand
CACGGTGTCGATCCCGCACTCCTCTTCCTTACCGATACTCGCTGTATCGACCACGTCATTGAAATGGCGATAGCCGAAGATACATGAGTTTGTATCGTCGATGGGTACCGACCAGCGCGTCACGCTGGCCCGGTTGAAGAGTTTCTCCTTCTCCACGGCCTCCCATAGGGCCGCCACCTGGCCGAAGTTCGGCAGCATAATGTGGTTGGTGCGCACCCAGATCCGATCGCCGACCTGACGGGTCGTGATGTAGTAGAGGCCGGCATCTTTCTCGATGAATTCAGTGGCCGGCAGATCGTGCCAAGCATCGGTGAACTGGGTGCCAGTGAGCCGGGTATGCAGGAACACGGCATGGATTGGATCGACGAAGTTTTCGTGGACCTGAAGCCAGCTGCACGAATAGTGACAGGAGTAGGGTACGAGCTTGTTGTCGGACAGGAAATAGGTGTCGAACATGGGGAACTCGGGCTGCTCTTCCGGCGGCCCCATGTAGGCAAAGACCAGGCCGGCATACTCACGCGCCGGATATGCGCCATGCCGGAGGCTCTCGCGCAACCGCGAATCGGGCGGCTCGCCGGGTGTCTCAAGAATGGTGCCGTCGGTGTCGAACAACCAGCCGTGATAGCAACAGCGGATGCCACGCTCGGCGACGATGCCGTATTCCAGCGAGGTACCTCGATGACTGCAATGACGGTGGAGCACGCCGACGGACCCGGACTTGTCACGGAATACGACGAGATCCTCACCGACAATGCGAACGGCGTGCGGTAGATCCGTCAGTTCTTGGGACAGGCAGACTGGCTGCCAGAATCGGCGCATATACTCTCCGCAGGGCGTTCCCGGCCCCACGTGAGTCAACTCGGCATCCTCCTGCGGGACATTACGCAGGTGATAGCCTGAGAATGGCTGCGTCATATTTCTCTGGTGCACGTTCATCGCTGCCCCCTTCGTCCAATCGGGCGTTGCATCGAATACAAAAGCGTAGCGCGCTGACGCCTACATATAAAGAAGGCCTCTATTCCGCCTCATTGCTGACCGCCTCGAACAAACGGTGGATGGGACCGTCGGCGATGCCGAGTTCGTCGAGGTGGCGCACCGTATTGGCGAGGTAATCGATGCAGGTCCCGCCCTCACCCACACCTTGCCGGATGTGCGCGACAAGTTCCGGATACGACAAGCCGCCGGCATATTGTGCGTGATGGCGATCGACCACGAAGCAGAGTGCCGGAACGTTTCGATACCCACCTTCGCTCAAGGCAGGGTTCGCCGTCAGGATTTGCACGGGCCGCTTGGCAGGTTTGTAGACGTCGTAGCCGCCCATCTCGCGGTCGTGAAGGTAGTCGAGGACTTCGATGGCATCCGAGGATGCCACCCGGTAAGCCATCCCTTTGCACGATCCGCCGGCATCAAGACCCATGACAACGCCCGGCCGCTCCCAGGAACCCCGATGCCGATGTGAAATAACGCACGGTGCCCGATGCACCCCACGGATCAGTGCGGTGTGCGCCTCGAGATGCAGAAAGCCGGGCCGCCACATCAATGAACCATAACCGAAGACCCAGAGATCTCCGCCGTCGTAGAGGTGATGGAGATTTTCGAGGCCATCCGCACGACGTGTCGCCGGTAAGTTCGTGCTCTCGACCACGGACCAGGTATCCCCGCTCAAACTGGGAATCCAGGCTCAGTGCGCGACAGGCCGTCGAACAGATCGAACATGGTTTCACGCCATGCATAAATGGGGTCCGTAGAGTCGAACAACTGCAAGGAACTTTGGCAGCGTGCCCATTGAAAGTCGCTGAAGATGATGTAGTCGGCATACGCTGGCGCATCACCACTCAGGAAAGGTTGACGTCGTAGCGACTCCCGCACGGGTTCGAGCATCGCCCGGAAATGAGGCAAGTGTGTCTCCCGGTTCATCTGAACGGTTTCCAAGGTCATGCCATAAGTCGCCTCGCGGGTCCGCCGGAAGTAGGCGTGGTCGTCCGGATGCAGTGTATCCAGTGCATCGCGAAGGATGAGCGGCACCAGACCTCCATAGTGGAGCACGCACTCCGCCCAGTCATGGATGAATCGCGCATGGGATCGGCCGACGACACTTCCGAATAATGACGGGCGCTCTGGATAGGTCTCTTCGAGATAACAAGCGATGCGCCAGGAATCCGGAATCACGGCCTCATCGTCGACGAATACCGGTATGCCGGTCTGGCCCGAGAAGGCCAGCGAGTCTTTATCCGAGAGCTTGACGGGAACACGCGTGACGTCGAGTTCCTTGTGCGCGCAGGCCATCAAAATCCGCCAGGGAAAGGGACGCACGCTGAATCGGGACTCGGTCACGCCCATCGCTTCGTAAAGGAGGCGGGTCATGTATTCTCTTTAGTCGCCGCGCCGAGTCCTGTCACCGCCCATACACTGTTACTTCGGATAGGTGTTGTAGGTGTTGGCGACGAGAAAGCCACAGTCGACGGCTAGCGTGACACCGGTAATCGCCTTGGCTTCGGGTGAACAGAGAAAGAGGATCGCCTCGGCGACGTCTTCGACCTCAACCATTCGCGGCAGCGCGTTCTGGGCGATAATTTTAGCGGGGTCGCGTTCCCCGGCATCGATGCGCGACTGGATCGCCGGCGTTGCCGTGATGTGCGGCGCCACGGCGTTGACGCGGATCCCCTTCGGCCCCATTTCAGCCGCCAGTACTTCGGTGAGCATTTTTACCGCCGTCTTGCCAGGGTCGTAGGCGGTCAGCGGCCACGCCACGAAACTCGTGGTCGAGGCGATATTGATGATGTTACCCAGCCAGCGAGCCTTCATGAGGGGCGCGACGGCCCGGCAGCACATGTAGAGCCCGCGATTATTGATGTCCCACATGCGATCATGATCTTCCATGGGCAACTCGGCGATCGTCATGGGATTCTGCAGGACGCCTGCCGAGTTCACGAGAACCTCGATCGGCCCGACTTCCGCCTCGACCCATTCGATGAGCTCGTTCACCGAGGATTCCTCACTGACATCGAGGTCGTGGAATACGGCCGGGCCGCAAGGGCCCGCGATCTCCTCGGCCACCTGACGCCCAAGATTCGAATTGACGTCGGCAAGCACGACCCGGTCGCCGTTCGCGGCAAAAACTTCTCCGGTCCCGCGGCCCATTCCGCTGGCCCCTCCGGTGATCACGACAACTCTCGGCTCGGACATCCGCGCCTCCCCTCGACTCACGACTGCATCAAACTAAGAGATGTATCTCCTGGCGCCAAGAACCTGCAGCAACCAAGTTTAGCAAACGTGACCGTTTCCGGAGTCGGACCTATATAATCCGTGCTTCACATGACATTGCCAGCAACACCACGAATACGTGCAGCGCTTTCCTCGCCAGTGATGAAGGGATTGGCCGCCGCGGTCAGCTTGACCATCGCGATCATCGTGATCGCACACACCTGGTATTGGCATCAAGGAATTACCACCGCGCAGCAAACAATCGACGCCTGGACCCGCGCCATCGTGGACCAAAGTGGACGGGTGGAGTTGGACGGTCTCACGTATGGGGGTTATCCGTTCGCCTTTGAGATTAGCGCCAAATCCGTATTGGTCGAGAGCGCCAGCCCCGGCCTGGCGTGGTCGTGGCGAGGCGCCGCGATCCATGGCCAAGCCAGCATTTGGTCTCCCAACGCCATGTCCGCACGCCTCAATGCCAGCCATCAGTGGCAGGTTCGAGACGAGAGAAATTCCGACTGGTCGTCTCTGACCGTAGAGCAGACGAGTACCGACTTCACCCTGTTAGACGGGACTTTGAGTCGATTCACCGCTGTCCTGAGCGATATCCAAATGTCGGGGAGCAAGCTTCCCGGGCCAGTCTCCACCACATCAATCAAACTATCGGCAAAACTGGAGCGTGGCACCCAAGATGGGCCGTTGTACCGCTTTACCGGACGGATACGGCAAACAGACTTGCCAATTGCCGAGACATTCCCGATCAGCAGCACATTAGATCAACTGGCTTGGGCTCTAACGGCCCCCGCGCCGCTGCCATCTTCCATTGCATTTGAGGACATTGCCAAGTGGCGTGATGATGGCGGGACCGTCGAAATCGAATCACTCGCGGTGCGCTGGGGAGATCTCACCATCGACGCTCGGGGCACATTCAGCCTAGACGAACGCTATCGACCGCTGGCTGCCCTCTCGGCAACAGTGCGCGGTCATCGTGCCCTGGTCGACTCTCTGGTTCAGGCGGGGGCCCTCAGACCCTCTGAAGGCGCTGCGGCAAAGATCACCCTCAGTGTTCTCTCAAAATCAGCGGATAACGGGGGGATCGTCCTGCCACTCACCGCCCAGAACGGCTGGCTGACCGCCGGGCCTTTGCGGCTTTTGCAGGTGCAGCCCCTCGACCTTTTTTGGAGCGGCGGGAAGCGGCCTTAGGCCCAGATTCGCCAGCAACGGGTTCTTCGGCCTGCCCGGCTTCGATGACACCCCGGCGAATAGCGCGGGTTCGCGCGAACAAATCCTCCAGGGCGTCCCCTTGTCCCCAACGGATGGCCCGTTGCAGGGCCGATAGATCTTCGTTGAAGCGGCCAAGCATCTCGAGCACGGCATCCCGATTGTGCAGGAAGACGTCACGCCACATGACTGGGTCCGACGCCGCAATACGCGTGAAATCCCGGAAGCCGCCGGCGGAATACTTGAACACTTCTGATTCCGTGACCGACTCCAGATCCGCGGCCGTCCCGACGATGTTGTAGGCGATCAAATGTGGCAGGTGTGACGTCACCGCGAGGACGAGATCATGGTGGTCGGCATCCATGATCTCAACGCGGCTTCCGGCACGCTGCCACAATTCTGTAATGCTGCGGACAGCAGCAGGGTTTGTCCCTTCCGCCGGCGTCAGAATAGTCCACCGGCCCTCGAACAATTCAGCGAATCCCGCTTCGGGACCAGAATGTTCCGTGCCCGCGACAGGATGGCCGGGAACCAGATGAACCCCGTCAGTGATGTGCGGCGCCAGAGCATCGATGACCGCCCGTTTGACCGAACCGACGTCGGTTACGATCGCACCGGGCTTCAGAGAAGGTGCCATCGCCTCGCCGATGGCGCCGTAGGTGCTCACCGGTGAACATATGATGATCAGATCCGCGCCCTTCGCCGCTTGTCGAGGGCTTGCGAAGGTGGCGTCGACGAGACCCAGTTCACGGCATTTCGTACGTGTGCGGCGGGTGCGGGCGCATCCCACGATGCGCCCGGCGAGCCCTTCTCGGCGCATCACGCGCGCCAGCGAAGATCCAATCAGTCCAACACCGATGAGTGCGACCGTATCGAAAATTGGTTTGGTCTTTCGTGTCCTGGCCACCGCCTCACCCCAAGAATTCTTGCAATGACTCGACAACCGCGCGGGTCTCGTCCTCAAGTCCGATGGTAATTCGAACGTGATTGGGCAACCCGTAGGCGTTCATATCGCGCACGAGAATGCCGTCCCCCATCATGTGTTCGATCACCGCGGCGGCTGATTTGGACTCGTCGGGAAATTCGGCACAAACAAAATTCGCGACACTGGGAATGTACGGCACCCCCATGCGGCTCAGTTCATCCTGCAGCCAGCGGCTCCAAATCTCATTGTGTTGCCGGGCACGCTCGACGAACTCAGTGTCCTCAACCGCCGCGACACCTGCCGCCTGAGCCGGCGCGGTGACGTTGAAGGGTCCCCGCAACCGGTTGAGAACTTCGATGATGCCTGTCGGACCGTAGCACCAGCCCAAGCGAAGTCCGGCGAGCCCATAAGCCTTCGAAAATGTCCGGGTCATCACCACATTGTCTGCTGTACCCACAAATTCGAGACCCGCTGTGTAATCATCCTGTGAGACATATTCGGCATACGCCGCATCGATGACCAAGAGCGTTTGGTCGGGGAGATCCTCATGTAGGCGGGCGAGTTCGTGGCGCGGCAGATACGTCCCGGTGGGGTTGGGATTGGAAACGAAGACCACGCGGCTCCGTTCGGTGACCCTGTCGAGCAAGGCATCCACGTCAGGAGTCCAATCCCGTTCCGCAACGGAAACCGGCTCTGCCCCCACGCCCAGTGCCGCCAGGCGGTACATGACAAATCCGTGGGCGGTGTGGAGGATTTCATCACCGCTTCCCGCATAGGCCGCCGCCAGGAGGTGGATTATTTCGTCCGATCCTTCACCACAAACGATATTATCTGCATTCAGCGCGTTTCCCCCGGTCCGGTGAACCCGGGCTATAGCTTCGCGAAGCTCGCTGGCAGCACCATCCGGGTAACGATGCAGGTCTCCCGCCAGCGCCTGATAGGCGGCAATCGCCTTATCGCTCGTTCCCAGCGCAGATTCGTTGGACGACAATTTGAAGACGCGATCGCGCCCTTCGACACGTGAGCGACCGGGAACGTACATGGGAATCTCGAGGACTCCCCCGCGTGGGATAGGACCGTTCATCGCTTAAAACCTGCCGGTTGAATGCCTGTTTCGTTATTCGGCTGCAGATGCCGTGGGCTGAACATCACCGGCCGATCGGATTGGATTAGCAAACCCCCCGATCGCGACAACCCGACGGATTCGGCCACGTCCTCCTTCGATGAGGGAGTCAATCTTTGGGTCGTCTTCCGCGAGATATCCCTCAACCTCCACGAGGTGCAGCCACTCCGGACGATCCTCCCGGCCGTCCAATGACGTGACACTGCGGCCGGTCAGCGCGACGCTCTCCAGGAGATCGTTGATACTCGCCCGGCTGATGCGCGCGTTCGCGACTATCACGATCAGCGTCCTGTCATCGTCGGTATTGTCTTGAGGCATCTGCGAGACAACCAGTGCCGCAAGATCTTCCAACAAGGGCCCTTCGTCCTCGACAAACGGCAACCGCGATATGATTTTGAGTGTGTTCTCCGTTTGAGACGCGAGCAGCGGCCACCAAGGGTCTTCGTCATCCGACTCAGGCACGGGCAACACGCCAACGGTGGCAGCGCCCCGGGCTACTTCGCGCATGACCACAAACGGTGAACGGTGAAGGGACATCGGGGTTGTCGAACCAAAATGCGAGCGCGCCAGATCCCAGAATCCAACCGACATTTCCGGCGCACAAACGGCAACGGTCAACGGGCCCTGTAACCGCGTGAACGCGGAGATCAGTTCTCGCCAGAGGCGCGCTACCACCGCCGCCGGGAGCGCACCTCGATGCCGAGAAATCAGGCGCCGGATGACTTTGGCTTCGCGGCCCGGACGCATTCCCGTCGCCAACGAGCCGCCGCGCTTCTTGACGGCGTCAATGCGCCCCACCACCTCTGAACGGCGCATAAGGAGATCGTGAATCGACGTGTCGATCTTGTCGATTTCCCGCCGCAAGGCACCCAGAGTGTCCGGTTCTTTATCCATATCGATCAAAGATGATGACGCACCAAAAGAGAGGGATAGTAATAATCCTGAGGTCTCAAAAAATCAAAGAAAACGTTGACATAACGAACACTTGCCCATAGCTATGCTGTCCTTTCCCAGGCGTTTTGTGGGCGATTTAGCGTTGAGCAATGAATAGCACTCAGCGGCACGAAGAAGCTGACACTGGCCCCGACTCACAGGTTGGCCAGATGGCCGTTCTCGGCACCGAGAAACCGCTCGTACTGGATTGCGGCGTCGAGTTGGGGCCCTTCACGGTCGCCTACGAGACATACGGGACCCTGAACGAGGACCGTTCCAACGTCATCCTCACATGCCATGCCTTGACGGGCGACCAGTTTGTCACGGGGACAAACCCGATCTCGGGAAAGCCGGGATGGTGGCGCTTGATGGTCGGACCCGGCCAACCGTTCGATACGGACCGATATTTCGTCGTGTGCGCCAACGTGCTGGGCGGCTGCATGGGTACGACAGGTCCAAAATCCATCGATCCAAAAACGGGAAAACCTTACGGCCTGTCGTTCCCGGTCATCACGATCAAGGACATGGTGCAGGCACAGGCCATGCTGCTCGATTACCTGGGTATCAAGAAGATATTTTGCGTTTCAGGCGGCTCGATGGGCGGCATGCAGGCGCTGCAGTGGACGGTCACTTATCCCGAACGGGTGCATTCAGCCATCCCGCTAGGTAGCGCCGCGCACCACACGGCCCAGAACATCGCACTGCATGAAGTCGGCCGTCAGGCGATCATGGGTGACCCTGACTGGCACGGTGGCGATTACATGTCGCACAACACAATTCCGCGCGCTGGGTTGTCAGTGGCACGGATGGCTGCCCACATCAGCTATTTGTCGGAAGCGGCAATGCATCGGAAATTCGGGCGGCAATTGCAGGATCGTGACACGTTGTCGTACGGATTCGGTGCCGACTTCCAGGTCGAGAGTTACCTGCGCCATCAAGGTTCGATCTTTGTCGAACGCTTTGATGCAAATTCATACTTATATCTGACCCGGGCCATGGACTATTTCGATCTGATTTCGGAATTCCAGGGTGTCCTTGGAGACGCGTTCAGGCAAAGCCCCACGCGCTTTTGCATAATTTCGTTCACCGGAGACTGGCTGTTTCCCACGTCGGAGAACCGCGTCATCGTCCATGCATTGAATGCGGCAGCGGCCAATGTCAGCTTTGTCGAAATCGAGAGCGACAAGGGCCATGATGCGTTCTTGCTCGACGAACCGGAGATGTTTGAAACCATTCGAGGTTTCCTGAAAGGCGCGGCCGAACACTGGAGCGGCAACACCCCGTGACCTCCGGCCCAAATTCGACGCCCAGTGGCGACATCCGGATTGACTTGCTGCTGATCGCAGACTTGATCGAACCCGGATCCCGGGTTCTGGACGTGGGCTGCGGTGACGGTTCGCTCCTGCATCATCTGGCACAGACCAAAAAGGCCGACGGCCGCGGAATCGAACTAAGTCAGGCGGGCGTCAATGCCTGTGTCGCGCATGGACTGTCCGTCGTTCAAGGCGACGCGGATAAAGATCTGGCGAACTACCCGACCGCATCGTTCGATTACGCCGTTCTCAGCCAGACGCTACAGCAAGTTCGGCATCCTCGGGACGTCCTCACCGAGCTTCTACGGATCGGTCGCATGGCCGTCATTTCCATTCCTAACTTCGGGCATTGGAAAGTGCGCTTGATACTGGGTCTTTTCGGCCGCATGCCAGTGACCGAGGCCTTGAACCGCCCATGGTACGACACACCGAATTCACATTTCTGCACGATCAAGGATTTTGCCATTCTTTGTGCCGAGCTCGGTATCCGGATCGATCGTCATATCTCGATCGATAAGCAAGGCCGCCGCATGCCAATCGTAAGTGATGGTCCGTTTGCCAACGTCTTCAGCGAACAGGGTGTATTTCTACTCAGCCGCCCGACCGGCAACTCAAGTCCCGCACCTGGCGCGGGCTAACGTTATTAGCCACTGGCGCCACAATCCGCCGACGCCGCACGCGGCGGCCACGATCGGTGCTCACGGCATAGATCTGTTTCCCTGCCTCTACGATTAAGACACCGGCGAACGCTCTGCCCCACCGCAGTCCCACGCGCTCGATCGCGGGTGCCATTTTCAGAAGTGGCGGCCATGTCACAGGAGGAATCGAGACCGCTGCCGACGTCGTTGTCGGCGAGAACATCATTTCCCGGAGCAACCGGGTCAGTTGTGGCGGAGAAAAGGGTTGCCCATATCCGAATGGAGTCCGCTCAATCCGCGCCCATACGCCCCGTCGGTTCGGAACCACAACCATCAGTCGGCCGTTCGACGTCATCACTCGCCAAATTTCACGCAGCATGGGACGGACTTGCTCGGCATTCTCCAAGGCGTGAACCAACAACACTCTGTCGATCGAACTGTCTGGAAACGGAAGTTCGACTTCTTCAATCAGCGTGACGAGCCCCGGCTCATCCTTAGGCCAATGAATAACACCCTGGCTCGCGGGCATTGCCGCCAGTACGCGTTCAGCTTTGTCACGGAAAACGTGCAAAAAGGGCGTCGCGTAGCCGACTCCGAGAAGCCGTTGACCGTTCATATCTGGCCAGATTTCCTGAAGACGACGGCGAATCAAACGCCGACTCACCTGTCCCAGGTGTGTGGTATAGAACTGATCCAGATCGACGATGTCGGGCCGCATAGTCCACAGATGGTAGCATAGAGACTTGCCCAGAGTGGGCGTGCATAATGAAGCAGTCTGTTGTGACCGAGGTCACACGACAATTCGCTGCAGTTGAGTTTTAATCCCAACTCTAGTAATTCGAGCGGATATCGGTCGGGGAAGCACCATAGTAACGTCGCGTCGGCTTTTGAGGGAAATGCCGTGAGTATGGGAAATCTGGAAATCGAAGTAGTCCCGGTGTTGCGGGACAACTACGCGTATGTCGTGAGGCATCGAGCGACAAACACGTGTGCGATCATCGATCCCGGCGCGGCAAATCCCGTGATGGAGGCGCTCGACCGGCTCCACTGGACGCCAAAATACATAATTTGCACGCACTACCATCACGATCAGATCGGTGGCGTCATCGGCCTGCGGAAACGCTTTGAAATTCGGCTGATTGCGCCGGAAGTGGACGGCGAAAAGATCCCAGGTGTCGACGTCAAGGTACGCGATGGACAATCCTTCGAGATCGGCGACGCCCAGGCCCGCGTGATCGGCGTGCTAGGTCATACCGAGGGCCATGTCGCCTATTGGTTCCCGGGTGCGAAGGCCCTGTTTAGCGGCGATTCACTCATGACCCTGGGATGTGGCCGCGTGCACGAAGGCACGTCCAAAACGATGTGGAATTCCCTCCTCAAGATGCGCGAGCTTCCGCCCGAGACCAATGTCTATTGTGCCCACGAACACGGGCAGACCAATCTACAATTTGCGCGCGCGATGGATCCGGATAACGAGGCGCTACAGAAACGCGGTGAATACATCATGGAACGCCGGCAACTGAACTTGCCCACGGTTCCCTCTTTGTTGGGCGACGAGATCACCACAAACCCGTTTTTACGGGCTGACGTCGAAGAACTTCAGCGCGCGGTAAAGCTGGATGGTGACGCCCCGCCATCCAAGGCTTTTGGACGCTTAAGAAAACGCCGCGATAACTATTAATCCCCACGGCAACGCTTTGAAGCTTCGTTACTCGACGACCTCTCCCTTTGTCCGAAAATGCATGGCCACTGCCATCGAAGCAGGGGTTGTCGATGAACTGGAGCTCGAGACAACGAACCCCTGGGACCCGGATACGGACGTCACGGCGCAGAATCCGATCGGTAAGATTCCGGCACTGACGCTCCCGGACGGAGATGTCCTATTCGACAGTCCCGTGATTTGCGAATATCTGGATTCGCTGCGTGACCCTCCGCGATTGTTTCCCCCGGACGGTGCCGCTCGCTGGCGCGCCTTGACGCGCATGGCGCTCGCAGATGGGCTCATGGACGCGGCCATTTTGCGGCGCCGCGAACTGATGCGACCCGCAGACGAACAGTCCCCGTGGTGGGTTGAGCGCCAGCTTGGGATCGTCAACCGGGCGGTGGACGCCATGGAGGAAGAAGCCTCAACCTACGACGGTATGGACATCGGCCTGTTGACCACCGCAATTTCGCTCAGCTATCTGGATTTTCGCGTGCCGGACCTGGCGTGGCAGGACGGTCACCCGTACTTGACGGCATGGCACGAACGATTTTCGAAACGCCCCTCGATCCAAGGCACCGAGCCACGCGAGTAAACCGAGGTAAGAGCGACAGGCCATGATGAAGCTGCGATACAACCCGACGTCTCCCTACGTCCGTAAATGCGTGGTCATGATTGAGGAAGTCGGTTTGGCGGATCGCGTCGAGCGCGTCATGACTCATCCATGGGCGGAATTTACGGATGCCCATACCGTCAATCCTCTCGGCAAGGTCCCGACCCTCATACGCGAAGACGGCAGTGCACTCTATGACAGCGCGGTTATCTGCGAATATCTCGATACAGTGCACGATGGGCCCAAAATGTTCCCGGCCTCGGGAGACATCCGTTGGACGGCTTTGCGCCGGCAGATACTTGGCGACGGAATTGTCGATGCGGGCGGCGATGCTTTGCGCGAGAAACGCCGCGTGGAACACGAACGCTCGCCGGGGTGGATCGTGCGGCAAATGAATACGGTGGACCGCTGTCTGGATGAGCTGGAACTGGAAGCCTCGACATTCGACGGCATGAACATCGGCCTGATCGCGATTGGCAGTGGACTCGGGTTTCTAGATTTTCGCCATCCCGATCATGACTGGCGGGCAACCCGGCCCAATCTTACAGCGTGGTTCGCGGAAACTAGCCTACGACTCTCGTTCAAGAGCACCGAGCCTTGGGAATGGGTTCCCGAGGATGGTGGGCGCATGAACACTTGGACCGGCTGGCCAAGAGACGCAGCAACCTAGCCCCTTCTTTCTCTGAGCCGAGAGGACTCCCCTTACCAGGAATTCCGCAGTTCTCTCAGTTTGAGGAACACGGTCTTATCGTCAAGCTCGTCAGGAAGGTCCGGAAAGGTCTCGCGCAGCCGGGCGATAACGGTCGGGTTATGGAGGCGGAAGAAAGTATTGATCTCCTTCTCCAGACTGAGCGTGGAAACGAGAGCGTCGTTCAGATCCTGATTTCCCACTTCCTTCAGCAATTCGGGCGCCCGCGCGTTGTCGGGTTCGCGGTCCAGCGTGAATTCTAGATTGTGCGCAATGTAGTCGTGGCCCGGATAGATCAAGGTATGGTCAGGAAGCGTGGCCAATTGCTTGACGAACGTGTCATAGAGCTCCGCGGGATGACCGCCGTTATGGCAGTTACCGGCACCCGCATTGAACAACGTGTCGCCGCAGAAGAGTGCCGGTTGATCTGTGCGCGACAACAAGCACACGTGACTCATCGTATGACCCGGCGTATCGAGCGATTCGAGTTCGACCGTCTTGCCGATTTTCACGACATCACCAGCGGACAGGCCAATGTCCATGTCAGGAATTTTGGCCTTCGCATTCTTGTGAGCAAGCAACTTGGCGCCCGTGGCATCGATCACTGCCTGATTGCCGCCGATGTGATCGTGGTGCTCGTGGGTATTGAGGACCTGCGTGATCTGCCATCCGTTGGTTTTGGCAGCCACCAGGCACTTTTCGTGATCCAACGGATCGACGGCCAGCGCTTCCCCGGTATCCGGACAGACGATCAAATAGTTGAAATTGCGGAAATTGTTGCCCGTCCACACCTGCTCGACGATCATCGGTCATTCCTCCCGGGGTTGTTGGCCTCCCGTATTCGCGGGGCCGCACTCTACCCTGCTCAGGCCGGGCCGTCACGAGACGGTAAGCCTTCGGCTTGACCTGTCCGCAGCAGGTCGCGGGCCGCCAGCAGCGCGCCGCCTGTGATCAAAAGGCATGCAAGGCCGACTTGCCACGTCGCGTCCGCCAATCCGACAGCGATCAGCAATATAGTGGATAGCAACGGCGCACCGTATGAAGAGGCCCCGAGAACGTGGATATCCCCCTGCTTGACGCCGTGATCCCATAGATAAACCGCAGCCCCGGCGGGACCGAGACCCAATCCGAGCACGGCAAGCCATTCTCCTGCGCCGGCCGGCCAAACAGTGTCCTCCAAGGCAAAGTGCGCGGCATAGCTCAGCAATGCGGTGACACCGCAGAATGCTCCGACAACAGTGCTCGGGACATGGCGCACGCTCCGAGACAGCACGGAATAACCAGACCATGTCAACGCGCAAACGGCCGCCGCGGCATAACCTAAGATGAATTCGTTCTTGAACGATATGTTACCGCCGGTGACCAGAATCATGGTGCCGGTCAATCCGGCAATTGCGCCAACGACATGCCACCAACGCAGGCGCTCACCCGGCAGAAAAGCGGAAAACACAACGATCAGAAGCGGCCAGAGGTAGGCAATCAGGCTGGCTTCCACGGGAGGCGCATTGCGCAGGGCCACAAAGTAGAAAAAGTGATAGCCGAAGAGCCCACCGACTCCGAGGATCCAAACCCCCAACGGGAGACGGAATTGCGACAGCACGCGCGCTGTCCATTTCTCTCTGTCATCCGGTTTCCAAAGCCAAAATGCGACACCAATTGCAGATGCCACGGTGAATGAAAGTCCGACCAACAGAAATGGCGGCACTTGTCCCGTTTGCGCCGTCAATAGAGCGAGCGTTGCCCACATCATTACGGCGATCATGCCGATAACGGTGGCGCGTCTCCGTTCGTGCCCCACTTAACAGCTTCCTTCTTCACGCTTGCCGCTGATCGCGGCGCAAATCGTGCACACGCATAGCTTGGTGCGTATCAGGTCTTGAAGCCAGAGCCGGAAAAATGCAAGCACCCAGCCGATTTCTGCGTCACAGACAGAAACCGTTCCCAGCATGAATTCGAGGCGCGATATTCCCGAATTCCAGTGAATTTACATAATTTGGGATGCACCGGGGATACACCCTTCATCGGCCACGTATATACACAAATCGTAGGAATTCCACGCTTTTACGGCTTCATCCGCCCGTCAGAACGATATGGTGAATCAAATACTAACAAAATACGAGATAAAATTATCTTAAATTTTAAGTAACTTCTGGATAATAGAATGCTCGACAGTAATTTGGGTATATTTTAAGGGCAGAAGACGGCCGACGTGACAGCCGCAACGTCCCTCGCTTTAGTTCAACCATCGGTCCACGCGCCAAGCGAGCGACCGACACATTATGATTCTGCCAACGCCAGATTGCGGGGCGGATCTCAGCAGGGCCAAGCTCGTCCCGCATTCCACGAATACCAGGACGAACAATCGCTGCGGCGCTCCGACCGGCGCACCGAGGGATTCTCGGGACGTCGCGCGGCAGACCGCCCGAACTGCGATTACCAACCGGCTTCCGAACGCCACCGCCCTCGTACCAACACCGGTAACTTCGGCGGGTTCGGGACTTACTCCAACCCCTTCCTCACACAATTCATCGCCCAACAGATGATGCCGCAGGACGAACGCAAAGCGACCGGCTTCGCCGAAGAGGCTGCGGCGGCCTATCAAGCGACAGAGAAGCGGACTGCTGACGCCGAAATTCAGTTCCTGCCGCTCACCCTCCAAACCTAGACATCCCTCCGGCTTTTCAAGGGACTTGCCTGCATCGACCGGATCGAGTGGAATCCTTCGTGTCTCCTGGGCCTCTAGTTCCTCCAGGAAAACCCACAAACCGAATTGGCGGACATGTCAGACACGATCCTCGATCTCCTTTCGCACGGCGATGCAGCCGACCCGGCAATTGGCGCGCCTGAACGGGCCCCACTTGTCTACGAGGCCCTGCGGCAGCACGTCCGAAAAACCGTCGCAACGCTTCGCGGGCTCGGAATTGGCCGCAACGACCGCGTGGCGATCGTCCTGCCCACTGGTCCCGAGATGGCGAGCGCTTTCGTATCGGTCGGTGCCGGCGCGACCACGGCGCCGTTGAATTCGGCCTACCGTGATGAAGAGTTCGAGTTCTACCTCAGCGATCTTAAAGCCAAAGCTTTGATCGTCGGCACAGAAGACGACTCGCCGGCAGTTGCCGTGGCGGAGCGCCTTGGTGTTGGGATTCTGCGTCTCTCTTCGAAGCCGACCGATGCCGCCGGCTTGTTCGAATTGAGTGGTGAGTCCGTGGCCGACCCCGCGTCCGGCGAGGACGCAGAGGCTGGAGATATCGCGCTGGTCCTCCATACTTCGGGCACGACATCACAGCCCAAGATCGTACCCCTAAGCCATACCAATGTTTGCGCATCCGCCCGGAACATCTCGGCGACACTGGCGTTGAAACGGGACGACCGCTGCCTCAATGTCATGCCGCTCTTTCATATCCATGGTCTGATGGGAGCTGTGCTCTCCAGCATCTCGGCCGGCGGCTCCGTGCACTGTCCACCGGGCTTCAATGCCCTGCGGTTCTTCAACTGGCTCGAGGAAATTCAGCCAACCTGGTACACCGCGGTGCCGACGATGCATCAGACCATCCTGGCCCGCGCCGGGCGCAATCGGGAGATCATCGACCAAGCTAAATTGCGCTTCATCCGCTCGTCCAGCGCACCGCTGCCGTCACAAGTCATGGCCGAGCTGGAGGATGTATTCGGCGTTCCCGTGATCGAGTCCTACGGCATGACGGAAGCGGCGCACCAAATGGCCTCGAACCCGCTGCCCCCCAAGGCGCGGAAGCCCGGCTCGGTCGGCCTGCCGGCAGGCCCGGAAGTCGTCATCCTCGATGGCTCGGGCACGGTTCAGGGTCAAGGCACGGTCGGCGAAGTCGCCATCAGGGGCGACAACGTGACAGCAGGCTACGAAGCCAACCTCGAAGCGAACGCCAGCGCCTTCACCGACGGTTGGTTCCGCACTGGGGATCAGGGCCTTCTCGACGAGGATGGATATCTCTCCATCACCGGTCGACTGAAGGAGATCATCAATCGAGGTGGCGAAAAAATCTCGCCGCTGGAAGTCGATGAGATCCTGATGGATCACGATGCCGTCGCCCAGGCGGTCACATTCGCCCTGCCCCATGACAAGCTGGGCGAGGAAGTCGCGGCAGCCATCGTGCTGCGCGAAGGAACCACGCTGACCGAAAAGGAGTTACGTGAGTTTGCCGGCCGGCGCCTCGCCGCCTTCAAGGTTCCCCGGACCGTCATCTTCCTGGACGAAATTCCAAAGGGTCCAACCGGCAAGATGCAGCGCATCGGACTCGCCGAGAAACTCGGCTTGGCAGAGAGCGCCACGGCCGCCCAATGAGAGTTTGCATCTTCGGGGCCGGTGCCATCGGCGGTCATGTTGGCGCCCTGCTGGCGCGTCAGGGTTTCGACATCACCCTGATCGCCCGCGGGCCGCATCTTACCGCGATGCAGAAGGACGGTCTGACGCTCATAACAGATGACGGTGACGAATTCGTCACCCGGCCGCACTGTATCGACGACCCAGCCGACGCTGGCGTGCAGGACTATGTGCTGGTCGCCCTGAAGGCACACTCGGTGCCGCCCATCGTGGATCGCATGACGCCGCTGCTTGGGCCCGACACGGTCGTCGTGCCGGTCGTCAATGGAATCCCCTGGTGGTATTTCCACAAGCTGCAAGGACCGTATGAAGGCCACCGCATCTCTTGCGTCGACCCGGAGAATCGTCAGTGGACCCACATCGGACCTGAGCGTGTGATCGGGTGCGTCGTCTGGACGTCTGCCGAAATCGAGCGGCCCGGAGTCATCAAGCACACCCACGGCAATCGCATGCCGCTGGGCGAGCCCGATGGCAGCCGGTCCGAGCGCGCGCTGACACTCAGCAAGGCCATGGTGGCCGCCGGTCTCAAATCGCCGGTGCGCCCGAAAATCCGCAATGAAATCTGGATGAAGCTGTGGGGTAACCTATCCTTTAATCCGGTCAGCGCCCTGACTCACGCAACGCTGGAGACCCTGGCGACCGATCCCGATTGTCACGCCATGCTGCGCGCCATGATGGAGGAAGGCCGCGCCGTCGGTGAAGCGCTCGGCGCTCAATTCTCGATGGACGTCGATGCCCGTATCAAGGCGGCGGAAGCGGTCGGCGCGCATCGCACATCCATGCTTCAGGACCTCGACCAGGGACGGCCCATGGAAATCGAGGCCCTGGTCGGCGCCGTCGTCGAGCTGGGACGCCTGGTGGGCGTGGCGACCCCGACCATCGATCTGGTCTACGCGCTGGTCGTCCGCCGTGCCCGGGAGGCAGGTTGCTATCCGGACTGACTTACCGTTCCGACAGGACCGCTGTTAACCCCTCCTGTATTTGCCGTAGACTTCAAAATCGAAGATTTCAATTCGGACCCGCCCGGCGAAAGGACGCCTCATGGCTGAACCGTTCCCGAATCTGTTCGCCCCGCTGAAGGTCGGCACTTACACGCTCAAGAACCGGATCATGAACACGGGCCACGCGGCCCACTTCCAGACCGGTGACGGCATTCCGACGGATCGATACGTCGACTACGTTCGGGAGCGCGCGAAGGGTGGCGTCGGGATTATCGTCTCCGGGTTCACGGTGACCCGCTACGATGGCGACACGGCGCTTTCATTGGCGAACTACGACGAACGAATCACATCGGTTTACGGCAAGTTCTCCGAGGCGACGCACGCACACGGCGTTCCCATGCTGGCCCAATTGGGTCATCGCGGGCGACGCGTGTCCGATGGCGCAGCCTATCTGCAGCGAATGATCGAGGCACCGTCCGCAGTGCCAGCGCCGGACTTCTCGGCTCCACAACTAGTGCCACACGCCATGTCCACCGGCGAAGTCGAAGAGGTCGTCGAGTCCTTCGCGACAGCGACCCAGCGAGTGAACCGGGGTGAGATGGACGGCGTCGAGCTTGCGGTCGGCCTTGACTTTCTGTTTGCCAATTTTCTCAGCGAGCGCGCCAATCTGCGCGAGGACAAATACGGCGGCGGTACGCTCGAAGAGCGGATGACATTCCTGAACGAAGTCATCGACGTGGTGCGCGGTGAGCTCGGACGGGAACGCCTGCTGGGTATCCGCTTTTATGACGATCTAGTGGACTACAGCCTGGGACTGGAGGATTACAAGCAGATCGCCCGCCTGGTCGAAGCGGACGGCAAGGTCGATTACTTCAACATGTGGCAGGGCATCGTGCCGAGCCCCCGCAGCGGACGGGAACACTGGCCGCCGCATTACTACAAACCCGGGCAGTTCGCCTATCTGCCCGCCGGGCTGAAGGAAGCGACCACATTACCCGTGGTCGGGACAGGCCGCATCGATTCGCCGGCGCTGGCTGACAGCATGATCGCCGACGGCAAGGCCGACATCATCGGCATAGCCCGGGCGCTGATCGCCGATCCACAATGGCCCAAAAAAGCCCGGGAGGGCCGTGCCGACGATATCCGCACCTGCATCGCCTGCACCCAGAGTTGTGTTGGGCACATCTACGTCGGCATGGGCGTCGGCTGTATCTACAACCCCGTGACCGGGCGTGAGCGGGAATGGTCCGAGCTGCCGCCGGCAGCGGAGAAAAAGAAAGTGGTCATAATCGGCGGTGGTCCCGCGGGCTGTGAGGCGGCCCGCATTACGGCCGAGCGCGGGCACGACGTCGTCCTTTTCGAAAAAGGCTCTCGTCTCGGGGGTCAGATCAACCTTGTGATGCGCACGCCGGCTCGGGACATCTTCGAACAGATCATCCTGTATTTCGAACGACAGCTCGAGAAGCTTAATGTCGATATCAGGCTCGGGCATGCAGCCCGGCCGGAAGACGTTTTGGCGGAAAATCCCGACGCAGTGATCGTGGCCACGGGCTCAACCGCGTTTCGCCCTGACATAGTCGGCGTCGATCAAAAGCACGTGCTCAGCAGCCGGAATGTATTGTCGGGCAACGCCGAGATCGGCGAACGGGTCCTGGTCGTCGACACCCTCGGCCGAGCCGAAGCACCGACGGTCGCCGAGTTCCTGGTTGATCAGGGCCGGCAGGTCGAGATCGTCACAGGACTCGAATATATCGGCCGACACATGCCCGTCCCCGCCTGGCACAACCAGCTCGAACTCCTGATGAAGAAGGGTGTCATGCTCACGCCCTTCACGGGTGTCTGGGAGGTCTCGGAAAACTCCGTCGATGTCTACAATGTCGTCTCCTGGGAACCGCGCACCATCGAGGGCGTTGATACCGTGGTTCTGGCCACCGGTGGCCAAGCGGACGACGCGCTCTACCACGAACTTAAGAACCGCCACCCGGAAGTTCACGCCATCGGCGATTGTTACCAACCCCGCGATATCGAACTGGCCGTCGTCGACGGCCATCGTGTTGCACGGGAGATTTAGCCGTGCCTCGCGAATTGCAGTTTCAGGTTCTGTTGTTGCCCAACGCGCCGTGGGACGAGTTGTGCAGGCGGTTTCAGCACGTCGAAGAGCTTGGCTTCGATCTCGTGGCGACAGCGGATCACTTCGTCGATTGGCGAAATCCCTCCATACCGTGGCTGGAAGGCTGGACGGTTCTGGCTGCGGTTGCGCGTGCGACCTCACGGATCAAGATCGCGACATATGTCACCCAGATTCCATTCCGGAATCCTGCCTTGCTGGCACGCCAGGCCCTGACGGTCGATCAAATTTCCAATGGGCGGCTGGTAGTCGGCATCGGCACGGGTCTGGTCGAGGACCCGGCTTACGACATGATCGGGATCCCCAACTGGAATTACAAAGAACGCGTGGCGCGTCTCAAGGAGTACGTCGAGATCATCGATCTGCTGCTGACGAACGAGACCACCAGCTACCAGGGCGACTACTACTCCATCAAGGACGCGGTGATGACCCCGAGGCCCATCCAGCGGCCCCGCCCACCCATTGCCATCGGCGCCCTGGGGCCTGTCATGCTCAAACACACGGCGCGGCATGCCGACATCTGGAACAGCCTCAGCTTCGCCGAGACGTTCGAGAAACAGCTCCAGGAGACGCGCGACCGTATGAACCTGCTGGACGAGCATTGTGCGGCAATTGGACGCGATCCTGCGACTCTGCGGCGCTCCTACGTGGTTCTGGACCAGAGTTCACGAGATAGCGGCGGGGCAATCAGTTACTACGCCTCGCCCGATGCTTTCATCGACATGGTCGGGCAGGTCGTCGACATCGGGATTACCGAGATCGTGCTGCACTATCCACTGATAGAGAGAGAGATGCCGGTGTTCGAGCAGATCGCGACCGAGATCATCCCGAAGCTGAAGCAGTAGGCCAACAAGCCCACCGCACCGGACACCTTTCGACGGCCGGAAATCGAGACAAACAGGAGGACACACCATGGCAGACCTGGATCACGACCATTTCATGGGATTGGCCCTGGACGAGGCCCAGGCCTCATACGATGCCGGCAACATCGCCGTGGGCAGCGTCATCGTCCTCGACGGCAAGGTTGTCGGCAACGGCCGGAATTGGGGCGCTACCCACAACGATCCGTTGTCGCACGCTGAGATCGACGCCATCCGCGATGCGTGTGGCCGGCTCGGCAAGTCCAGCCTCAAAGGCGCGACGCTCTATTCCGTGGCGGAGTCGTGTCCTATGTGCTTGTGGGCCATTCACGAATCGGGAATCGACCGGCTCGTGCTGGGCGCCCGGCACAAAGACCTCGGCATGACACGGTTCGGAGATTACACGGTCGAACGCATGGTCGAGTTCACCAAAAGCGATCTCGAAATTATTACCGGTGTACGCGAGTCCGACTGCACGGCGATGCGCGGCAAGGGTGGCGGTTACCTGATCGAACGTTGAGGCAGGTTGGTCGGTGTTACCGAAGTCGTAATCGGCCACCCCAAATTTGTGCGCCCGCCGAAGCGACACGATCAGCCCCGGCACGACGATTTTACACAACCAAGACCCAAAACGGACTCTCAGGTGCTGCGCTTGTAAAAGCCCTTCGATCACGACTTCGGTATCGCTCAACGCAAGAAATTCCAGATTAGCCGCTCGAATTGAAGATACTTCAATCGCCCGGACAAGGAGCGCCAGCCGCCGCCCACTTCATCAAATCATCCATGGCTTCTTGAAGGGATCGGGGGGGAGGTTGCCGATTTCTTCCCGGAAACCACGCCCAACGAAGGACCTGATCGTGACCGAGATGGACCGCAACGTCGCGAACGGAACGCTTGCCGTTGCGCTCCGGGTCCTTGATCTGATTGCAGATATATTCCGAGGATTTTCCGAACCATGCAGTCGAGACGGGAGCAAGTTTCCAAACGGCGGCTACTTTGGGAGGCGAATGCGGGATTGCGTTGGCCACGGGGTTCGGATGCTTGAGAACGGTGTGGCATGCAGAGCACACCACCGATTCGGCGCCGATGCGGCTTGGACCCGAATTTATGTTCATCCCGTGCGGTCGTGTTGTTCCGTAACTCGGGCCGGACCACATGGGGATATTGTCCGGTCCGGCATGACAGTTTGTGCAACGGGGGTGGGACGCCACCTCATAGAATTTGTGCCAGTGCTTTAAGCCCTCTCCCTTGGTTATGGAGCCCGCAGGGTAGTCGCTGATGATGCGATCCGAACTGATCTGATCGGCCGCCATTGCAAAGGCAATCGAAAAATTGAAAACAAGCAGGCCTATAAAAATTTTCTGCATTGGATTGACCTCACCGCAAATCAGATTCCTTGGAAGCTTCGCCTCGGCGGCCAAACTAGACCGGCGCATACCGGTTCACTCCACGTTGGATTCAGGCAAACTCAACACCGTTTTTGATCATCGGAAGACGCGTGATCCGAGTGCCAGTCGCGGCAAATATGGCGTTCGCCAGGGCCGGTCCGATGACCGGCACAGCAGGTTCACCCACACCGGTTAGCACCTCACTTGAATCGACGATATGTACCTCGACTACAGGCATATCCGAAATACGGGTTGGCTCGTAGTCAGAGAAATTGAACTGATCGACTTCACCGTCCGTCAGGGTAATTTCGTTGCGCATGACTGCACCGAGGCCGTAGCCGATACCGCCTTCCATCTGCGCCCGGATGACATCCGGATTCACTGCAACGCCGCAGTCAACGTCACAGGTCACCTTGTCGACTTTCACGGCGCCGCCGTGCAGTGAAATATCGACAACTTGAGCAACGTACGTACTGAAGGATTTATGCACGGCCATGCCTTGGAAGGTACCCGTTAGCGCCTTACCCCAACCGGCCTTGCCGGCCGCCAGTTTCAGAACTTCGCTAAGGCGTTTCTGGTCCTTGCCTTCCCCCGATAGAAGATCGCTTCGCAGGTTGTAAGGATCCTGTCCCGTGGCGTTGGCGACCATGTCAATGAGCGTTTCCATCGCATAGGCCGTGTGCGTGTGCCCCACCGAGCGCCACCATAGGACCGGAATCTGAGAATTTGCGTCCGTCAAGCCGACAGAGAAAGCGGGAATGGCGTAATGGGAATCAGCCACGCCCTCAACGGAGAGCGGGTCTACTCCACTGGGGTCAGGCATGATCGCCGCGGCCATCGGGGTTCCTTTAATTATGGGTTTTGCCGCGACACGATGATCTCAAGCGACGATCTTGCCGTCCCCAATCCCGACCTTGGCTTTGTGGACGGCCATCGGACGATAGAATCCACCGCGGATGTCGTCTTCGCGCGTCCAAACAACTTTCACTGGTGTCTTGCCGCCGAAAGCCGCGAATACCAAAGCAGCTTCGGCCGTGTAATCCGACACCGGACTTGCGCGCCGTCCGAATGAACCGCCGGCATAGACGGTCCTGATTTCCACGTTTTCAGTGTCGATTCCCAAGACATGGGCTACCGTCGGTTTGACCGCTCCCGGAAACTGGCAACCATCATGAACTCTTACGCCGTTCTCCGTGGGCTCGAACCCGCAATTGAGCGGTTCCATCGGGGCGTGGGCGAGCATGGGGAAATAGAACTCAGTTTCGATGAGCAACTCAGCTGCAGCCAACCGGGCCGTGGTTGCCGGTAGGTCTGTCGACTCGTTGCCCGGGAACTGAGGATCGGCCGATACCAATTCATGGTGATAGTCGATCAAGGCACTCGTGGATCTGTTTTCCGCCCCCGAGAAATCCCAATCGGCAGTCATCGCCTCGCGCGCTTGTATCCCCGCCCAGGTGTTCCGTGCGTAGACGGCAACGCCGCTTCCCGTCGGCAATGCCCTTGCGTCAATAAATCCCGGCACATTTGCTGCGCCGGCCGCGTCAAACTAACCCAACCTTCCGCCGAAGCGCGGAGACCGCAGGACCACGGCGTAAACCATACCGGGAACCTTCACGTCCATTGCAAATTCGGCCGTACCGTTCGTCTTGCCGAGCGTGTCCTGGCGAGACAAGCCGTCTTGTCCGATCAACTTGAACCGTGACGGGTCTTTTAACTTTGGGTTTTCGGATGCGCGCATCACGGCCGCCTTGGCCGCCATTTCACCGAAGTGGGCAATCTTGCCGCCAGATTTCAAAACACTGTTTTCAACGGTGATGCTGTCGACGGGCACGCCCCAAGTATCGGCCGCGGCCGCGGCCAGCAGTTCGCGCGCAGCGGCGCCTGCTTGCCGGTATTGCATGAAGCTGTTTGCGATGGCCGGCGAGGCCCCCATAAACCCGCACGAGCTTATCGACGATGGCCTGTTGAGACGCCTCGAGAGCATTTTTTTCTTGCCGATCAAATCATCGGCCTTTGCTCGATACTCCTTCGCAGTTTGAAGATATCGGGCTTGTGATTCCTTGTAGGACGGTTCCTCGCCGCCAAGAGCCATTTGCGGCACGAACAGGAACAGGACAACGAGCAACGTGGTCGGGACGCGGATCATGAGTTTTTCTCCTGGTCCGTAGCATGATGGGCAGGCGACTAAAGTGGACTTGAAGCGCCGAACATTCCCTTAACGGCAAAGCCGTAATGAGTTCTCGTCACAGTTGAAGCAGAGCTAATATCCCAGCGCGCAACCGTCCTTGCGAGGCTCGGACCCGCCGGCCAGCGTGCCGCGCTCCCAGTCGATCCAGATCGCCTGGCCGCCGCCGTGCGGCATCTCCACCCGCTCCGTCGGGTGTCCCAATGCCTGGAGACCGCGTTCGACCTCGTCGCCGATCCCTCGTTCCAGCAAATACTTGTCGCCGAAGTGGAACGCACGGGGAAAGTCGATGGCCGCCTGCACGTCCATTCCATAGTCGAGAATATTGGTCAGGACGTGTGTGTGACCGGTGGGCTGGTACTGACCGCCCATCACGCCGTAGGGCATGATCACGCGATTCTTCTCGGCCAACATGCCCGGCATGATGGTGTGGAGCGGCCTTTTTCGGGGGGCGATGCAGTTCGGATGTCCCAACTCGACGCGGAACCCCGAACCACGGTTCTGCAGCATGACCCCGGACTTCGGACTCAGTAGCCCGGTGCCGAAGGCATAGGAGATCGAGTTGATGAACGAGATCGCGTTGCGGTCCGCGTCGACCACCGTCAGATAGACCGTGTTCGGCGCCGTCGGCGGCCGAATGGATTTCAACTCCATCGCCTTGTTAGGGTCGATCCGTTCACGCAATTCGGCAGCGAAATCTTGCGACAAGAGCTTGTCAACGGGCACGTCGACGAACGCCGGATCGCCGACATCGGTCTCACGAACGTTGTAAGCCAGACGCGCCGCTTCGGCCTCCAAGTGGAAACGCTCTACCCCCATCGGATCCAATCCCGCTAGATCAAAACCTTCGAGGATGTGGAGCATGAGCAAGGCGGTGATGCCAGGATTGTTGGGCGGCACCTGATAGATGTCGAGACCCCGGTAACTGCCCTTGATTGGCGACACGTACTCCGTCGTGTGCGTCTCAAAATCTTCGAGCGTATGCAGCGCACCGAGGGAATTCAGATAGGTAACTATGTCCTCGGCGACCGCGCCGGTGTAAAAGCCGTCCCGGCCCTCCTTGACGATGACTCTCATCGTCTCTGCCAGCATTTCCTGACGGTGAACATCGCCCTCGACCGGGGCCTTCCCGCCGGGCAGGAACACGCGGGCCGAAGTAGGGTCTTTTGCAAGTTTCTGGGCGTTGGCTGACCAGGCCTGGGCAATGCGGCCGTGCACGACGTAGCCTTGCTCGGCATAGTCGATCGCCGGCTGCAAGAGCTCAGCGAATCCTTTTGTGCCGTGATCCGAAAGCAGCTGCGCCCAGGCGTCGACCGCGCCTGGAATGGTGACGGCGTGCGGGCTGTACAGCGGAATTCCGGTGAAACCGTTGTCCAAATACCACTCGGGTGTTGCTGCCGCCGGTGCCCGCCCTGATCCGTTCACGGCAACGATATCGGCCGAACCCTTCGGCGCGTAGAGCGCGAAGCAATCACCGCCAATGCCCGTGGAATGCGGCTCGACGACGCCGAGGACGGCTGCGGCGGCGATGGCTGCGTCGACGGCATTGCCACCGGCACGAAGGGTGTCGATCGCCGTCAGGGTCGCGGCGGGATGTGAGGTCGCGGCCATGCCATTCAGGGAGCGTACGGTCGATCGACCGGGTATGTGAAAGTCGCGCATTCTGTGATTTCCCGTGTTGAGCGGTGCCCAGTATGCGGATCGAGTTCGGACGTGCAAACGGGCCAAGCTGCAGCCCTGATTTCCTTTCTAAGATTTAGGCCTGAATTCCTTTCTAAGATTTAGGATTGCGCCGAATGACCAAATCCGGTGACGATAGACATCCAAACCGTTGCCAAACAGGAGATGATAAAAATGGCCGAAGGTGCCGGACTAGCTATCGAACTGAGATTACTGGCTTACCTCGCGTTGCTCGCCCTAGTAATTTGGATGCCCTACGCCTCGGCTGTTGCGTCCTGGAAATGAAGGATCTTGGCGAAAATATATTCTACGGCGGGTAGGGTACGGCCCGTCGTGGACACCCAGATTTGCAGCCCGGCTTGACTGTCACTGATCCGGACTCGGAAACGGATTTTCTTTCCGGGCACGGGCGGTACGTCGACGACCTCCACTTTCCCGACGAAGCGGTTGCCGTCGTCCTGCGCTCTCCGTACGCCCATGCGGCCATCCGTTCGATCGACCTGACAGAGGCCAAAGCAACGGACGGCTCACTTCTGGTGATCGCGGCGGCCGACGTCGCCGGCGAATTGGGTGATCTGGTCTGTGATCTTCCGCTGCAGAATCGGGATGGAACGCCTCGGGCCGAGCCGGGCCGTCCCATTCTGGCGCGTGACAAGGTCCGGCACATCGGCGAGCCAGTGGCGTTCGTCGTTGCCGAAACCCTCGAACAGGCCAAGGACGCCGCAGAGCGCATCAACGTGACCTATGACGCGCTACCCGTGGTCGTGGAGTCGTTGACGGCCGCCGAACCTGGGGCAGCGCAACTGTTCGACGATGTCGCCGGCAATCTCTGTTTCGATTGGGAATACGGCGACGCAGCGGAGATGGACCGTACGCTCGCCGGCGCCGCTCATATCGCCCGCCAGACCTTCGCCATCGAGCGCCTCGCCATGAGCCCCATCGAGCCTCGGGCCGCGGTCGGCCTTTGGGATGTGAGCACGAAACGCCACGTCCTGCATGCCACGACCCAAAGTGCCGACTACGTCCGCCGTCATCTGGCAAAGCACGTCTTCAGAGTCGATCCGGCTCAAATCCGCGTGTTGACTCCCGACGTCGGCGGGGCCTTCGGCGTCAAACACGGCGCTTATCCCGAATATGCCCTGGTGCTGCTGGCGGCGCGACGCCTTGAACGGCCTGTGCGGTGGACCTGCGAGCGATCCGAGTCGTTCCTCTCCGATGCCCAGGCGCGCGACCACATCATCGACGGCGCTATCGCCCTGGACGATGACGGGAAAATATTGGGGATCGATATCGCGACGACCGTGAACGCCGGCGCCTATCTCGGGGGATCCGTCCCACTGATTTCGACATTCGGATTCACCGGCGCCCTCGGCGGTCCCTACACCACCGGATACGTGCACTGCCGATCCCGTTGCCTGGTGACAAATCTGGTCCCTCTCGATGCCTACCGGGGTTCCGCGCGCCCCGAAGCCGTCTATGTGGTCGAGCGCCTGATCGATGCCGCCGCCCGCGAGTTGCGGCTAAGTCCGGTTGACATCCGCCGCCGCAACCTCATTCAACCAACGCACATCCCCTACACGACGGCGACCGGGCACACCTATGACAGTGGAGATTTTCCACAAAACCTCACAGACGTTCTTGAGCTTTCCTCGTGGGAATCATTGGAAGCGCGGCGCGCCGAGACTCGGAGCCGGGATCTGCTGCACGGCGCAGGCATCGTGGCCTACGTGCACAACACCGGCGGCCCGACTCGCCAAAACGCCGAGATCGACGTGCTGGCGGATGGCCAGATCACCGTCACCGTGGGTAACAAAGCCAGCGGACAGGGCCAAGCGGCCGCTTATGCGAAAGTTGTCGCTACGGAATTAGGCGTGCCGACCGACCGCGTCACGGTCCGGCAAGGGGACAGCGACCACTTGCCTTTCGGGGAGTGGACCGGCGGATCAGGATCCATGCAACTGGTTGGCGGCGCCGTGCACACCTGCTGCCGCACGATCATCGACAAGGGTGTTCAACTCGCAAGCCATCACTTCGAATGTGATGCGGCTGACATTGAATTCAGCGAGGGCGTGTTCAAGGTCGCGGGCACGGATCGTGTCTTACCGCTCTCCGACGTAGCCGCCCTCTGCCAGGATCCAGACCACCTACCCGATGGCATGAAACCCGGACTCGACGCCTACGAGATATTCGAGCGTTCGCACCAAACGTATGCCAACGGGTGCCACGTCTGCGAGGTTGCCGTCGACCCGGAGTCCGGGTTTGTCGAAATCCTCTCCTATGCCGCCGTCGATGACTTCGGAACCATCATCGATCGCCCAGTGCTGGAAGGACAGGTCTACGGCAGCGTGGTTCAAGGCATCGGCCAGGCGCTGATGGAGGGGCTGCATTACGGACAGGCTGATGGCCAACTGTTGAGCGGCTCCTACATGGATTATGCGCTGCCCCGGGCCGACGAAATTCCCCGGTTCCGCCAGAAATTCAACGAGGTGCCGTGCCGCACCAATCCGCTGGGCGTCAAAGGCGCAGGTGAAGGGGGCACGATCGCCGCCGTGCCTGTCGTCATCAACGCGGTCCTCGACGCGCTGGCACCGCTCGGTGTCCGGCACCTCGACATGCCTGCGACACCACAGGCGATCCGGGCAGCGATCGTGAAGGCGGCCGGGCAATAAAGCTGACGGCGGGTTCACCCCCCTCCCGACCTCCCTGCTAGGGGGGAGGGGATCAAGTTAGGGCGATCATTCTTCTCCCCCTGGAAGGGGGAGATTGAGAGGGGGTGGTTTGTTCGTTGGTTATTTTCGCAACGGTCTGAGAGCTAAGGCACCGGAGCCCAGCGGAATTTGTTTCCCGGTGTACCGTAGAGTTTTGACAGGCGTTCGAATTCTTCCGGGTCGTGGAAGCGACAGGTCCCGGCGCCGAACTGATCCGCAACGGCTAGGCAGAAGCGTGCCGCAGCGTCCAGGTCCACGATATCGGCAACGTTGGTCGCATAACCCGTGGGCGCGGCGGCACTGGTGAGCCCGACACCAACGACCGGTAAATCACAGATTGTTGCCGGCGCGACTAGGAGCGTCGAATGGTAGACCCCATTGTCCCACGGCGTGAGGTCCTGCATTGATATTGGGTAGACAACCGGCGGCGCGCCGGTCACGTGCTCCATGATCCGTAATAAATCCGGGCTTCCCGGCAAGACAATCCCCTGAAGCACGGGCTGCGTAACGGCAAATCCCTTATGACAAACGAAGCGGTTCCCCCGCGCCGTTTCCGTGGTCAGGATCGCGTCCATGGCAGGGTCGATGTGGTAATCGAGCAAGCGCCGGAAAGGCACGGGCGGCATGACGAAGGGATAGGGATCTCGCGGCTCCAACACCGCCTGCTGGCAAACGTGCGTCGTGACGATAACGTCGCCCGCAAATATCTCATGTCCAACACGCTGGCGGGCCATGCGAAGAGCCACGGCGAGAGCAACGATGGCACCGTCGGCCTCGGACGCAAGACCGGGATTCCCCGGCACGCGGAGTCCCCCGAGCTGGCCTAAAAGTCCGAGGGTCGGGGCGTCTCCGCCGGCGTGTTTTCCCACCCGTCCAGGAAGTTCCACCCGGATGAAGTCGAAATCGTCGCCCGGTGTGGCGACCGGCGTGCGCGTGAGGTACGTGCCCGCTGGAAACAACGCAGCGACTTCGCGACCGCCCGCGGACGGGTCGCTCAGCAATTCCGTGATTTCAAGGCATTCGCGAAGCATGACGATTGAGGCGCCCGGTCAACAAACCTACGCGGGACCGTACTTTGAGAAAATCCCCACCACTTCCGCGGTTCCGACACCCTCCGACATGAGATTGAAGGTCCCCTGATCGCTCATCTCACGAGTGGCCTTCATGAACGCACCCAATGCCACGCGGGACGGCCCAGAGCCAACGCTGATACGACGAACGCCGGCTTCGGCAAGTTCCTCGACACTGTAGGACGCACCGGGGATTCCCATCAGCGCATTAACCGGCCGGCCGACTGACGTGCAGACCGTCCGGATGGTTTCAAGATCGGGGAGCGCCGGCGCATAGAGGACATCTGCCCCGGCTTCCCCGAACGCCTGCAGGCGCTCGATCGTGGCGAATAGATCGGGGTTGCCTCTCAGGAAATTCTCGCAGCGTGCGGTCAGGATGAAATCATGCGGAAGACTTCTGGCGGCGGCGGCGGCGGCCTCAATCCGGTCGACGGCGAGTTGGAACTCATAGATAGGCTGGTCCGGGCGATTGGTGTAGTCCTCGATAGAGCAGCCCGCCAATCCAGTTTCGGCAGCGGCCAGAACCGTCTCGGCGGCGCTCTCCGGAGTGTCACCGAAGCCCATCTCCAGGTCCGCCGACACGGGCAATTCCGTCGCGGCCGCCATGTCCCGGCAGTGGATCAAAGTCTGTTCGCGAGACACCGCGCCATCGACGAGACCAAGTGAGAAGGCAAAGCCGGCGCTCGATGTTGCCAGGGCCTTGAATCCCATCGACGCCAAAATGCACGCCGTGCCGACGTCCCAGGGATTGGGAATAATGAAGATGCCATCCTGCTCGTGTAGGTCCCGAAAACGTTTGTACTTGTTGGTCTCACTCATCATTCTCTCCGCCTTTGGTGTCTTGAAGATGAGCCATCGAGCCGTACAGCTCGACGAGCCGCTCAAATTCAACCTCGTCATAAAATGCACAATGGCCGGCCCCGAAGACCTCGGCCGCACCCAGACAAAACCGGCCAGTCACTTCGAGATGTGTGAGATGGGCGACGCCAGTGCCAATGCCCGGAACCACTGCGCGGGTGGTAATGGCAACACCGACGACCGGTGCCGGGGTCAAGGTCGCAGGCTGCATGATGCCATTGATATGAGCCAACTCGTTCTCGTAGGGTGTGATGTCCTGGGTGGCGATAGGAAAGACCACGGGCGCCTGACCGGTCGTAAACTCCATGACTCGCAGCAGGTCGGGGCTGGCTTTCAGGATCCAGCCTTCCTTGACGGGAAGCGTGATGGCAAAGCCGTCGTGGTTGCAGACGTGATTGCCGCGAGAAGTATCGATAGAGAGGATCGCATCCATGGCAGGATCGATCTGCGGTGCCGTCATGTTGCGTTTGGACAGCGGCCCGCGCATGAACGAAAAAGGCTGGTGCAGCTCCTCGATCGCCTCCTGGCAGACGTGCGTCGCGACGATGACATCGCCCTTGAACCGTTCCCCGAATCCGCGCATCTGCTCGAGGCGCAGTGCGCACGCCAGCGCGACGATGGCGCCGTCAGCATCGGACACCAATCCCTTGCTGACATCCGGGATGCGCAGACCGCCCAAGGTTCCGAGAATTCCGAGCGTGGGTGCCGCCCCACCTGACAATTTTCCCTCACTTCCGGGGAAGGTGATCCTGACGAAGTCGACGCGGTGACCCTCGGCATCAGCGGCTTCCGTCACTTCCAGGCGCCCCTCCGGGAACAGCGCTGCAACCTGTGCGCCACGCGCAGCCGGATCGCTTAGCAGATCGTAGATCTCAATAACCTGTTTCAGCATGGCGGTTGCTCCGGAATCTTGTGGTTATTCATCGAACAGATCGTTGTTATCGACCTTGGTGATCAGAACGACGCACCCTTCCGGGGTGTCTGTGAAGTGAATTGAGTCGGGCTCGTACATCACATAGTCACCCGGACCGACCCGGGTACCATCGCTGTCGATGATACTGCCTTCGAGCACAAAGAATTCGTCATATCCACCATGATTATGCAGCGGACCTTGGGTGCCAGGATCAAGCTTTAGCAGATAGCGCCCTGCGCGCCCGAGTTTCGCGTCGGCGCTGAGCGGGAACCAGCTCATACTCGGGATACTCTTGCCATCGCGCTCGTATGGCAGGAATTCCTGGCCCTTCGTTGAAAAAATATGCCGCAATGACGAATCGAGTGGGTTCTCCCTGACCATAGTCCGTCTCCTTCCGTACCGCCTGATAGGGTTCGGGTATAGATTGGTACGGCTATTCAATCACACTCGCGTGTTATGCGCCGCACAATCGGGGAATGGCGGCCGGCGATTGGCGGCCTTTTGGAATTGAAATCGGTGACAGATCATGGAATTCGCATTTGGATTGGTACCCACGTCCGACCTTGAGAGCTTTTCCCGATTGATCGCACAAGCCGAGCAATGGGGCTTTGATACGGCTTTCGTCCCCGATCAGGGGTTTCATCGCGATCCGTTCGTCGCCCTGGCTCACCTCGCATCGACTCTCTCGAAGATCAAGCTGGGCGTGGCCGTGACCAACCCCTACACGCGAAACCCGGTGCAGATCGCGCGCGCCGCAGGCGCCCTGGCGGACTTGAGCCAAGGCCGGTTCATCCTGGGTCTCGGTGCCGGAGAGGTCGGCGGCTTGCGTGACAAACTGGGAGCACCCCGCGCTCCATTCCTGCCTGTCGTGGAAACCGCCATCCAGGCAATGCGCGACCTTATCGACGGCCGAAGCGTGACGATTGAGTCACCAGCGTTCACCATCCGAGACGTCCGCCTCGAATTCGAGCCTCTTCATCCGATTCCGATGTATCTGGCGACGACAGCGCCAGACGGCTTCCGGCTGGCGGGTCGCCTCGCGGACGGACTGATTCTGGCGGACGTGACCGATCCCGACATCATTCGCCAGTGCCTGCAATCCGTCGCGGAGGGTGCAAGAGAGAACAGCCGGACACTGCAGGACATCGCGGTCGTGACCTGGATCACGACGATCGTTACCGACGATGCCCAGACAACCCGAGATCACCTGCGCCGCGTCATGGCAATGACAGTGTGTGCCTTCCACCGCGCGCTCCGGCAGATGCTGGGGATCGACGACAGCCGTCGAAGTGAAATGCAGCACGCCCTGGAGCACACCACCGGTCCGTTTAACCCTGAACTGTTCCCTGATTTTCTCTTCGACCAGGTCGCCATCGTCGGAAATGCCGAACACTGTATCGAACGTATCCGCGCAATCGAAGACGCCGGCAGCACCCAGTATTCGGTTCGCATGCCCGCCGCGGCCGCGGCACTGGTCGATTACGGCACCAACTTGCAAACTATCGCAGAAGGTGTCATCCCGAGCTTTCGCTGAGCGGCGAAGAGCTCAAACCGTCCCAACAATACAAACGAGGAGTAAAGATGCTGAAAGATAGCCTCGGGCTGCACGGCAAAGCAGCCATCGTCACCGGAGGCGGTTCCGAAGGTGAAGGAATTGGAAATGGTCGGGCAGCCGCAATCCTGTTGGCCCGGGCAGGCACCCGTGTCTTCGTAGTCGACCGGTTTTTGGGATTTGCGCAAAACACCGTGAACATGATCGAGACCGAGGGCGGCGAAGCGATCGCGCACGAAGCCGACCTAAGCATTGAAGATCAATGCCAGGGAGTTGTCGCAACCGCCATGGGAGAATTCGGCCGGCTCGACATCCTCGACAACAACGTCGGTATCAGCAGCAAGGGGACCGTCGTTGACGAAAGCCAGGAGGACTGGGCCAAGGTCATGCGAGTGAACGTCGAGAGCGTGTTCCTGACCTCGAAGTACGCCGTGCCCGCGATGATCGAAAGCGGCGATGGTGGCGCCATCGTCAACATCGCCTCGACCGCGGCCATTCGCCCACGTGGGATGACAGCCTACTCGACATCGAAGGGCGCCATGATGTCCCTGACGCGCGCCATGGCCGTTGATCACGGCGCGGACGGCGTCCGCGTCAATTGCATTCTCCCCGGTCCTATTCACACACCGAGGCTATTCGCCAAGGGCATGGCCGATGAGGCGCGCGAGCAACGACGCAAATCCTCCCTGCTGGAGATCGAAGGTGAAGGTTGGGATATCGGGAACACTGTCGTCTACCTGTCTTCGGACTGGTCCCGCTACGTGACGGGTCAGTGCCTGGTCGTCGATGGCGGCATGAGCCTGACCACGCGGCCGCGAGGCTCCGGCGTCGAAGATCGCCGCGGCGGTGCGCTGACTTAGAAGTGAGGCTAACCCAGCACCGAGAAGCTGCTGTCCTGATTGACCTCGCGCCGGCGCGAGTAAAAACCCAGGCTGACAGTGCGGTCGGTGTAGCGGAGATGGAACGTCATCGGGTCGACATCGTGATCCCGTCCTGATTCACATTCGGTGATCAGTTCGGCCATCATCTCGCCGGCAATCGGCGCATTCTTGAATTGGTTTCCGCTGGTGCCGACGGCCATGTAAAAGCCCGGCAGATCCGACTTGTCGTAGATCGGAATCCAATCGTCCGAGACGTCGTACAGATCAACGACGCCCTTGCCGTGCTGCGGGATACCGAGGCCCGGCATACGCTGAGCCAACCGCATGACCTGAACGTTCCACTGATCCGTGAAGTCGCGGCTGTAGTCGTCGGGATCGACCCACTGGCGCTCGTCACATTCAGGGTCCTCGCTGCCAACCAGGATGTGGTTGCCGGTCTCGGGGCGGATATAGATCCCGATCTGCTCGTCCGAGAAGACCACGCCGCTTTCCTCGAAGTCCTGGCCTTCAGGCGCGGGAACATAGCAAACCTCGTGGCGCAGAGCCTTGGTGGTGACGTTCATACCCGCCTCGACGCCAGCCAGGCGATTGACCTTGTACGAGTGAGGTCCGGCCACGTTGACGACCACGGGGGCATCGATCTCTTCCCCGCCGTCGAGCGTGATACCGGCCACGCGACCGCCTGCTTGGCGAATTTCAGAAACTCCGGCGTTGAAGCGGAACACTGCCCCCGCGGCCTCTGCAGCACGTTGGAGGTTGTGGGTGGCGAGCTGGGGATCGTTGACATAGCCGCCGTCGGGGAAAAACACGCCACCGGGAAGTGGCGGTCCATCGGGCAACCCGAATTTTGGGTCGTCTATGGGCTTGGTCTCCCCAAAACTGTCGAGAACCACTGTGGGTAGCCGCTCCAGCACTTGATCACCGTTCCAGTCCTCATAGGGACAGCTGATCTCCTCCATTAAGCGGATGGTGTTCTCCAAGAATCCGTTGGCGGGTGTCTTGAGACGCAGGCAGCCACAGTTGATGTAGCGGGCCAGCCCACGTTCATCTTCGGCGGCGAGGAACTCAGCCCAGTCACGCCAGTAGAAGTGACTCTCCCAGCCAATCGCACAACCATCCACGGTCGAATAATAGGGACGAATGATGGCGCAGGACCCCGATGTGGAGCCGTAACCGGCAGCCGGCAATCTATCGACGCCGAGGACTTTCACACCCTTGCGAGCGAGTGCCAGCGCCGTGGCGGCACCAATGATGCCGGCACCGATAATGATAACTTCGTAGTTGTCCGCCATGCGTACCCTCTCTTACCAACCATCAAGCGACACGGTTTTGTCAGGGCGTTGTGATCGGTGAACTGCGAGATTAACGGCGTCCGTTTGGCGACGCCATGGGTCTTGAGCTGAAAAATGACTGCTTAAACTGACCCAGATACTCATCTTCTGGGGTTGGATTTGTTGTCGTCGATGTCCTGACGGCTCCAAGGACCTCTCAGCGAACGAGTAGCACTGCTAATGCTCGCGCCTGAAGGCGCGAGAATATTCATGATTGGAGGGCTCTCCTTGACGGCGCCCGATCGGTGCCAGGGGCCCTCGACAAATTGGGTGTTCCCGCCGTCGGCTTCGAGCGTAGGTAAGGTGACTTCTCCGATCGGGGTGCCGCCATCATCCTGTTTCATCACGCGCCAGGGGCTTTTCGGTCCCGGCCCGCGTGTTCGCGGCGTCGAGATCTCGAATTTCTCCTGAGGGCGGTTTTCCCTCAATCGACCCGACACTAGATCTTGCGCTCCTAACCGGACGACGCCTGACCGCCGGTTGCCAATTTCCACTCCTCGCGCGCGTGTTTCGCCGATCTCTCGCGCTCTCTGCCGGACAACACCCAGCAGCCGGATCATCGCAATGCCAATGACGAATCCTCCAATGTGGGCCCACCAGGCGATTCCACCCTTTAGGCCGCCATCAAACCAGTGAAGAGATGCTCCAAGGATTTGCTGGGCAAACCAAAAAATCGTGTACACCAATGCGGGTAGTCGGTAAGTGACCGGAAAGAACAGGACCGGTGTGAGCAGCAACACCCGTTCCTTCAGATGCAGCAGGGTGAATCCACCCAATATTCCCGCGATGGCGCCAGAGGCGCCAAGCGCCGGCACAGGCGATGCAAGGTTGAAGGCAAAATGCGTGACGCTGGCCGCCACACCGCACCCCAAATAGAACAATACGAACCGCAGTGCCCCCAAGCGTTGTTCAAGCGGTCCACCAAACAGCCATAGCGTCCACATATTGACGATGAAATGCCACCAGCCCGCATGCATAAACGCATTGCTGATGAAGGGAAACACATTCGCCCCTTCAAGGCCGTGTGCAGTAGCGAATTCATCTTGCGTGTACCGCGCAGGCACCAACGCGTTATGCATAATGAATTGCTTGGCAAGATCGGCCGGCAATCCAATTTCCAGAAAGAATATCGCCACGTTGGCAATGATCAGTCCGATAACGGCACCCGGCGCCTCGCGTAACTCGACCGATGTGCCGATGGGAATCATGGATCACAGCACCTCATCAATGATCCTCAAGAATCATTGCGGTGTTTGAACGTCACGCTTCTTCGACGGTCAGTGCCACGCCAGCGGCACCCGTTACCCGGACACGAGCACCGGCGGGGAGATCGACCCCCTCGATACGCCAAGACGTATCATCGATATTCAGTGTGCCCTGCCCGTTGACGATGGGTTGTTCCAGAGTGAATTCGCGATTGATGTACTGCTCACCCCGGGTGTTGAGCCCAGGTGCCCGCTCTGGAGGCGGCTTGGATTTGTAATAGGCGCGCCAAGCAAGAAGGCTACCGAAAGACAACACCGCAAAGATCAGGCACTGAATCTGCCAACTCATATCGCTTTGCGCGAGCAGAATTAGGCCCACAACCCCCGCGGCGATACCCGGCCAGAGGAATACGGTGCTTGGCGCGAAAACCTCGAAGCCAATCAGCAGCACTCCCAGCACCCACCAATGCCAGAATTCAATCTGTTCGGGTAGATCAAGCATCGGAACCCTTTCCGAAGGCTTCCCGGGCCAGTTCGCCAATGCCTCCGATGGAGGAAATTACGCTGGATGCTTCGAGAGGCATGAAAATGATCTTCTGATTGTTGCCGTGAGCAAACTCTTTCAACGACTCAACATACTTCTGAGCCACGAAGTAGTTTATGGCTTGGATATTTCCAGCTGCGATGGCCTTCGACACCATCTCCGTGGCGCGCGCTTCTGCCTCGGCTTCACGTTCGCGCGCCTCGGCATCGCGAAACGCGGCATCCTTTCGGCCTTCAGCGGCGAGAATGATGCCTTGCTTCTCACCTTCGGCCTTGAGGATTTCGGCCTGCCGAAAGCCCTCCGCCTCGAGAATGTTGGCGCGCTTTTCGCGTTCCGCCTTCATCTGGCGGCCCATTGCCTCGACGATATCCCGGGGAGGCGCGATGTTCTTGATCTCAACGCGCGTGACCTTGATGCCCCAGGGGTTGGTGGCCGTGTCGATAACGGAGAGCAATTTCGCGTTTATTTGATCCCGCTGCGACAGCAGTGAATCAAGATCCATAGACCCCATGACAGTTCTCAAATTTGTCAAAGCGAGGTTCAGCATTGCGTTTTCGAGGTTTGTGACCATGTAGGCCGCCTTGGCCGCCTCGAGCACTTGATAGAAGACGACGCCATCAGCCGTCACCATGGCATTGTCCCGCGTAATCACCTCCTGTTCCGGAACGTCGAGCACGTTCTCCATCATATTCATCTTGGCGCCGATGCGATCGATGATCGGCATGATGACGTGAAACCCAGGTGACAATGAGCGCGTGTAGCGACCGAAACGCTCGACGGTGAATTCCCAGCCCTGGGGAACGGCCTTGACACTCATCAAGACCAGAACGATCGCGAGTATCACGAAAACGATCGCGAATATGGAGAATCCGCTAATCATGAGATCTGAAGATGCCGTCATGGTTCGCTCCTTTGTTTCAGTCCGGTTCTGTTTCCAATTGGGAGATTTAGACGAATTTTCATTAGAGCCTTCCCGCGGCAAGTCAGGGCGCTTCAATTGGGATGCTTCGTGAGTCGGTATTTGCGTGTGGGATTTTTGGCACGCCCCGCTAAACCCCGATAGCTGCCGCAAGACGATGCCTTGGCACGACGATATCGATCCACCGGTTCGATTGCGCACCTATCGCGCCAACTATAGGCGGAAATCCAGTTCTACGGAATTCTGCACCAAATGACTGTCAGGCGTTGCTCAAATCGCGATAGCTCTGAAACCTTTCCGCTAATTCCGCACCAACGCTGGGACACGTGTTCGGGTTGGAAAGAATTGCAAATGCCTCTCATTGATCCACCGAACCTTCGCGCATACTCTGTTCGAGCCATGGGGACAGGGTGCGTGCGGCGTTGTCGGCAAAATTAGCATCGGAAGGTCCCAAGTGTTGGAATGCGTTTCGAGACGTCGGCGAAGTGATTTCCGACTGTCGGTTCGTTCGTCATATTCGTTACTCACTGGTCCGCGCTTCATTGCGACGGCGGCGGGTCGGCGCTTGACGATGGCTGTCGTCCTGCTTCTCGCTCTTTACGGAATGACGTTGTCAGTTGCGGCGGAATCGGATCTGGATACGGCCGAGAAATTGGCCACGTTGTTGCGGTCAGCCAGAACCGTCATTTCAGCCAATCAAAACCTCATCAACGCCACAACAATTGTGGACAAGGGTCTTACTGGCGACGTCGTCGCCCGCAGAGCCACAGAACTGTTTGAAGAAACCAGTGGAATCTCAATTGAAAGCCTTGACGGAAGCTCGCGCGTGCGACGTTTCCTAGACGCACAAGTCAGCTCCATTCGAGAGATCGTCGATGAACATCAGACGACCATCAACAAGCCGGGTATCGGCTTTAAAGGATTCGTACCTGCCACGTTCGCACGCCTTGTAAACGAGCGCTTTACGCTCTAAGTCGGAAACGAAGCACGGATAAAAGTGACGGCTCCGCGCGAGCTGGTTCGAAATCGTAAGGCCCTTCCGGACTCCTTTGAATCCGAAGCCATCGAAGAGCATTTCAGATCGCCGGACTGGCCAAAAGGGCAAGTCTTCATGAAGCTGCTCGAAGAGAACGGGATGGTCATCGTTCGAATCCTGGTGCCCGAATACTATGCACCGGCCTGCCTGACCTGCCACGGCGGGACGAAGGGTGAGCTCGATATCACTGGATATCCGAAAGAAGGCCGAAAACTCGGTGAGTTGGGTGGCGTCATCAGTATCCACTTCTTCCAACTGCGGAGCCCCACCCGATAATCTCGGGTATCGGCACAGGCGATGATCAAGAATTCAATCAGAGACCGTCTCACTTTTCTCTGCGCTTTCCTGTTGTGCCTGCTCGTTGCGTCCACCGCTTATCTCACGCGTGAAATATCGGATTTGCTGGAGATCGAGACCCAACAGGTTGAGTTGATCGCCGCAGTTAAGACGGCAAACGTGACCCACAGAGCCTTCGGAAATTTGAAGTACTGGTTGAGTGATCACGCGGTAAGCCTGCTCATGCGTTCGGAAAACGCGGCCCGTACGGCCCATACGGCGCTGGAGGCCGAGCTCAGTAATTTAGAAATGTACGATTCAGAGCTCGTTTCGCTGCTGCGAACGGAAATTGATGAAGTTGTAAAATTGTCGTTCCTGGTCATCGACGCCTACGCCGATGACGAGCGCGTACTTGGCAACTCGCTCCATGGCCAGGGCTCGGGTCCACATCAGCAGAATTGACCAGGAACTCAGCGGTCTGGTCGATCAGGTCGACGCACGCGCGACAGAAAATCAACGGGTCATCGAAGCCGAATCAAATCGAGTTGCTATCGTATCGGTCATTATCGTCATTCTCGGTGGCGCGATCGGGCTGGCGATCACTGTCTACATCGTTCGTTCAATCAATCATCCGTTACGCACTCTCGTCGATGCCATCAGCGCAATAACAAAGGGAGACCTGGACGCCAAAATTCCGGCACCGAGCAAGGACGAATTCGGCGAGATGACCCAGGCCTTGTCGTTGCTGCGAGAAGGCCTGGTCGAGCGTAAGAGATTCGACAACGAGCGCGCCCGGTCGGAGGCCAAGCTACGGGAAAGCGAGGAGCGTTTTGAGAAAGCGTTCAATCGGAGCCCTTCAATGCTCGCGGTTATCAGCGAGAGAAGCGGTGAGATCATTGACGTGAACGACGCCTGGTTGGCAGCGCTGGGCGGGGACCGGACACACGTTATCGGACGCGCCGCCGATGATGCGGAGATGTGGGTGGATTCCGACGGCAGTCTATCAATCAATTCGAAGCCCGGTGGTTGACCGCTGGCGATAGCGTCGGTGAGTTCGAGCTATCAGCCGAAACCATCGAACTCAATGGCGAGCCGTGCGCGATCGTCGCGGCGATCGACGTTACCGAGCGGAATCGCGTTGATCGCCTGAAAGATGAGTTCGTGTCGATGGTCAGCCATGAACTGAAGACGCCCCTGACATCAATCAAGGGTCCCTTGACCTTCTAACCGCGGGGGTTACAGGAGAGCACTCTGACGACTCCAGACGGTTGATTGAGATCGCCAAAAGCAACAGCGACCGCCTGCTGCTCATCGTCAACGATATTCTGGATACGCAAAAGATCCAGTCCGGAACCATGGATTACCAGTTGCAGCCTCTCGATCTTTTGCCGGCCCTCAAGAGCTCCATTGCCGTCAATCAAGCATTGGGAAGCAGCAAAAACACACCGTTCAAGCTCGTCAACGGCTTGCCAGGCGTCAAGATCAACGCTGATCCACAGAAGTTTCAGCAAGTCCTCGCAAACCTCCTGTCCAACGCCGCGAAGTTCTCTCCTAACGGGAACACGGTCGAGGTCTTTGCCAGCCGCGAGAACGGAATGATCCGCACCACCGTGCAAGATTACGGGCCTGGAATTCCACCCGAGTTCCAAGACCGGGTCTTCGACAAATTCTCGCAAACGGACGGCTCGAATTCACGTGCCACCTCGGGAACGGGGCTTGGTCTCAACATCGCGAAGATGATCGTGGAGGGAATGGGAGGGGACATCGGATTTGTGTCACGAAGCGGAGAGGGTTGCGCCTTTTACTTCGACCTTCCGGAGGTCAAGGCCTAGAGAAATTGAGAATCCTACTCCTCATTCACGTCGGCAGCGACGCGAAGGCGGATAATTCGGCTAGGGTTCTTCGGCGGCTGACCGGCATTAAGGGCTTCAATCAACTCCATTCCCTTCACGACCTGTCCGACCAGCGTATAAGCCCCTTCGAGGTGGGGCAGGCGGCTCGTCGCAATGAAAATTTGGTTGTCGGTTTTGCCGGAACCGCCGCGCACCGGCATCATACCGACCGCCCCCTTGATGAATGGCTCGCTCGAAATTTCGTTGGACTGCGTCTGGCCTGAACCTCCGAGCCCTGTCCCCAAGGGGTCACCCGTCACCGCGACTTGCTTGGGAACGACGTTATGAAAGATCAACCCGTCATAGAAACCCTGCCGCACGAGTTCCTTAATAGGGGGGCACTTTTCGGCGCCAGCGCGGGTTTGAGTTCAATCACCACGCGACCGTTGCTGAGGTCCATGTAGAGGAGGAGGTCCTGTTCGTTGGTTGAAGGTGCCGGTGTCAAATCCGATACCTGTCTCGGAGTTACCGAGGCCACCGATCCAGGAACACTGTTCTTTGCTCTGGCTTCATCCTGGCGGCGCTTGGCAAGCCAATCGACCAAATGCTGTTTGGAGGTCGTGCCGAGCAACTTGAAGGTTTGGTTGAGCTCTATCTGCATTTCTTGAGAAGCGGCACTTTGACGATGAACGCCGGAACGGTCCGTCACACTGAGCATCTGGTCCTTTTCCAGCGTCTGCGAACCGTCCTTGGACATGACCTCGACCGTGCCCTCGCGAACGATGATCTCTGTCGACGTCCGTTTCACCAGGAAGTCGAAAGAGGTGCCGCGAACGTCCAACGTCGCGACACCTGCCCTGACCACCAAATCGAGTTTCCCAGAGCCCGATGCGAACCGCATAAGCCCGCGTAAAACCCGAATGTTGCCACGGACGATATTGGCCGCCGGGTCGAACGCGAAGCCGTCGAGCGTGACCTCCGATCGCGGCCCCATAACGAGGATACTGCCGTCATGGAAGGTGAGATCGGCGGCGCCAGAGACGCCCGTTCTGACTTTCTGGCCCGAACGGAGAACTTCACCGGGCGCCATGGTCCTGTTGAGCGTCTTACCGAAGACATCGTTGACGATCCTGGTCGCAGTACCGATCTCTTCGGCAGCCACATCCGAGAAGCCAGCAAATAGACATGTGGCCAGAAGTGCAGCAATGGCAAATACACCCCCCGCAGAATTGTCGGTTGGGCGCCATGAATTGGCAGCGTGACTCATGTCTCGAACGCACCTCACCCTTACGGCCAGATGGCGCATCGCGAATCCACCTGTGCCGGAGTTATTGAACTAAAGATGCCCACGATCAGTAAACCGCCGAATTCTAGTCCAGCCATGATTAACGAATTGAGAACTGGGGGGAGCAGAAATCTAGCGGACTCAACCGAGAATGCGTTCGCGTTTGGGATCGTAGAATGGGGTCAAAGAGGCCCGTGCGGCGAATCGTTCGCCGGCGATCTCAATGTCGTAGGTACCGGATTCAATCCATGCATTTGTCACACCCGCGTCACAGGTGACGTACCCCATGCCGAGCGCCGTACCAACGGTATGGCCGAACATCCCAGACGTGAGGTAGCCGATGATTTCACCATCACGACGAATTGGTTCGTAGTGGTAGACCAGCGGCTCGGGATCCTCGAGCGCGAACATCACGAGGCGCTTGGTCAGGCCGTCCTCCTTTTGCCGCATGACGGCGTCCCGACCGACGAAACCCGTGTTCTTTCCGAGCGCCACGGCGAAGCCCAGGCCGGCTTCGAGTGGCGTGTCTTCGTCGCTGATATCGTGCCCCCAGTGCCGGTAACCTTTTTCCATGCGGAGGGAATTGACCGCGTGGAACCCAATGGGCTTCAGGCCAAGATCCTGTCCGTGCTCCATCAATTCATCGTAGACGCCAGCGGCGAACTCCGTCGGCACGTAAAGCTCCCAGCCGAGCTCACCGACGTAAGTGATTCGGGTCGCCCGGATTGCTGCATACCCCACATCGATCTCACGTGACGATGCGAACGGAAAGGCCCCGTTGGCAAGATCAGCTTCGGTGAGCCGTGACAGCAGCTCTCGCGAACTCGGCCCCATGACACCGAGCACCGCAAGGGCCGAAGTCACGTCGGTGAGCTCCGCCCGCGCGCCTTCAAGAATATGGCGTTTCAGCCAGTTGTCATCGCGCACCTGGGTTTCCACGCCGGATACGATAAGGAATCGATCCTCCGCCAGGCGCGTGACGGTGACATCGGCTTCGATCCCGCCGCGCTCATTCAGCCATTGGGTATAGACAACGCGATCCACTGGAACCGCGATGTCGTTCGCACACACGTTGTTGAGGATCGGCTCCGCGTCCACCCCGATCAGCAGGAACTTTCCGAAGCTGCTCTGGTCGATCAGACCGACTTGCTCGCGTACCGTTCTGTGCTCTTCGGCAGAATAGTCGAACCAATTCTGACGCCTGTAGGAATAAACGTACTTCGGTTCCACGCCTTCAGGCGCATACCAGTTCGGCCGTTCCCATCCCGCCGCCTCGCCAAAACATGCCCCGGCGGCACTGAGCCGGTCGTGCAGTGGAGATTTGCGTATACCCCGCGCGGTCTCGTACTGGCGGAAGGGCCAATGCATGTCGTAGAGCAGGCCTAAACCTTCGACGACTCGCTCCTCCAGGTACTGCGCGTTGCCGTGGAACGGCATCATGCGGCGAATGTCGACTTCCCAGAGATCCATACTGGGGTGTCCGTTGATGATCCATTCTGCCAACATCTTGCCCGCGCCCCCCGAGGATCCGATCCCGATCGAGTTGAATCCGCAGGCAACGTAAAAATTCTTGAGCTCGGGCGCCTCTCCCAAGAGATAGCGATCATCGGGAGTAAAACTTTCAGGACCGCAAAAGAAGCTCTGCACACCGGTCTCCGCCAGTGCCGGAACGAGCTGTAGCGCGTTCTCCATGATGGGTTCGAAGTGCTCCCAATCGTCGGGTAGTTGATCGAAGGAGAAATCTTCCGGGATGCCATCCATTCCCCAGGGTTTCGCCTCCTTCTCGAAAGCGCCGACGAGAAGCTTGCCGGCGTCCTCCTTGAAATAGACACCGCCGTTTTGCTCGCGCAACGAGGGCGAACCTGGCGAGAGACCCTCGATGGGCTCAGTCATGATGTAGAAATGCTCCGCGGCATGCAGAGGCACGTTGACGCCGGCCATGCGTCCGACCTCCCGGCCCCACATGCCGCCGCAGTTGACGACGAACTCCGCCCGGATATCGCCCTTGTCCGTAGCCACGCCTGTGACCCGGGGCCCACTCCGGTGGATGGCGGTGACCTTGGTGTTCTCGAAAATTTGTGCGCCCCGCATGCGCGCGCCCTTCGCGTAGGCCAGCGTGGTGTCGACGGGATTGGTTTGACCTTCGCTGGGAATGAACACGCCACCTACGAGATCATCGATGTTCAGCAGAGGCCACAGCTCGCCGGCCTCCTTCGGAGATACGACCTGCACCTCGAGTCCGAAGCATTGACCCATCGAGGCACTACGTTTCAGCTCGGTGAACCGTTCGTCCGCGGCGGTCACGACCAGGGCACCGTTTTGCTTATAGCCGGTGGCTTGGCCCGTTTCCTCTTCGAGGGAGAGCAGCACTTCCGTCGTGTACTGAGCGAGGCGCGTCATGTTGAGCGTGGCCCGCAACTGGCCAATCATTCCCGCGGCATGCCAGGTCGTGCCGCAGGTCAAGGACTTCCGCTCCAGCAGGACGACATCCGTCCAACCTGCCTGGGTCAGGTGGTAGGCAACGCTACAGCCGATCACACCGCCGCCGATGATGACGACTTGGGTCTGTTCAGGCAGGTTCTCGCTCATTCACCTCTCCCGCGGAAATTTCTCATCGTGGATCATGCAGGAGATTGCCGTCGGGGCAAGATGGCTTGAAAGGATTTGATCAGCGACGCTTGAATGAACGGAGGTGCATAGCGATGATCATCTCATGGGCAGTCATCGATCGATGATCATCAGAGGCGGACGGGTGTTGGACAGTTGCCGTCCCACGGCCGATTTCGCCGACCTCTTCATCGAGGGAGATACGATCCAGGAGGTTGGGCCTCCCGGCATAGCGGCGCCTGATGACGCCATTCTCGTCGATGCCTCCGACAAGTTGCTGCACCCCGGCCTTATTAACGCCCATACCCATGGCTATCACGCGGCCCACAAGGCGACCACGGATCGCTGGACGCTGGAGCGGTTCCTGACGACCAGTCCGTGGGTCAATGCCGATTTGAGCCTGGAAGGCAATTATCTGTCGACCAAGATCGCGGCCACCGAGATGGTGCTCAAGGGATGCACGGCCTGCTACGACCTGCCGCTCCCTTTGCCGTTGCCGACGGTCGACTCGTTACAAGCCGTGGCGCAAGCCTATATCGATGTCGGACTGCGCGCGGTGATCGCACCGATGGTGGCGGACATTTCGATATTCCACGCCCTTCCCGGTCTCATCGATGTTCTGCCGGCGGCACTGCGTCGGGACCTCGAAGCACGTAGCACGTCACCGGCAGACATCATCATCGCCCAAAACGAAACCTTGTTCCGGGATTGGAGAAGCGAGAACGATTTGATTCGCCTGGCCGTTTCGCCGGCCATCGCCCACCACTGCAGTGATGCCTTGTTCCAAGGACTCGCCGCACTGGCCCGCGAGCACGGCGCCGGCCTTCACACCCACCTCGCGGAATCCAAGGCACAGGCCGTCGCCGGCGTTAAACGCTTCGGCAAGACGTTGACCGCTTACCTCGACGATCTTGGCGTGCTTGGACCGAACGTCACGGTGGCGCACGGTGTCTGGCTCGACAGGGAAGACGTGCGGCGGCTCGCCGATCACGGTGTGTCGCTGGCACACAATCCGGGAAGCAACATGCGACTCGGCAATGGCGTCGCAGACGTCCGGACCATGCTGGATTCAAGCCTTAACGTCGGCATCGGCACGGATGGCGCCCGCGCCTCAGATCATCAGAACATGTACGAAGCGGCGCACCTCGCCGACCTCATTTCCAAGTCCCGCGGCCCCGACGGACAGGGCGGCCTGACGGCAGCTGAGACCTTCGATGCGGCCACCCGGGGCAGCGCCCGCGCTCTTGGTCTCGACGATATAGGGCTGCTGGAGGCGGGGTACAAAGCGGATATCGTGTTCCTCGACCTCAAGTCCCTCAACTGGATTCCGTTAAATGATCCCCTTCTCCAGGTGATCCATGTCGAAGACGGAACCGGGGTCGACTCCGTCATGATCGGCGGCCGGATGGTCGTCGAGCGGGGACGGCCCACGTCCGTGGATCTGAACGCCATGGCAGCCGAGGCCGCATGTCTGCAACCACGCTTCGCGAATCTACTCACACAGAATCAGGAAATTCTCGCCCAGGTCGAGAAGGTGGCCGGCCAGTTCTGCGGTGCACTGGCCGCCGAGCCGTATCACGTCGACCGTCACGGCATGCGGTCCGCATGAGACGCTGCCATGCGCATCGCCACTGACGTCGGCGGCACGTTCACGGACCTCGTCGCCGTGGATGACGGTCCGGGCGGCGATCCGACGCCGCTTACCGTGAAATGCGACAGCACGCCGCCTCATTTCGAACGGGGTGTGCAGGACGTTCTGCAAAAGGCGGCCATCGACCCGTCGGCCATCGACTTCTTCGCCCATGGGTCGACCGTGATCATCAACGCGATCACCGAGCGCAAGGGCGCTCGTACCGGCCTGATCACGACACGCGGGTTTCGCGACGTGCTCGAGATCGCCCGCGGAAACCGGCCCGACCTCTACAATCTGATGTACGCCAAGCCAAAGCCATTCGTGCCGCGTTTTCTGCGCCAAGAGATCACCGAACGCGTCTCGCATGCGGGGAAAGTCCTGACGCCACTGGCCGAGGATGAGCTGGCGGAAATCGTCGAGACCTTCAGATCGGAGGGGGTCGAGGCCATCGCGATCAGCCTGCTGCACGCCTACGCCAATCCCGCACACGAGACCGCGATCCGTGACGCCCTCCACAATCTGTGGCCCGAAGTCTCTGTGGTTCCCTCACATACACTGACCCGCGAGTGGCGAGAGTACGAGCGCACCTCCACAACGGTCTTGGCGGCCTATACCCATCCCCTGGCTAACCAGTATCTGGATGCCCTGAAAGGTTCCCTCCACGAACGTGGCTTCACCGGCAACGCCTACGTCATGCAATCGAATGGCGGTATCACGACGCTGGAGAGCGCCAAGGACCGGCCCATTTCGATGATGGAGTCGGGCCCGGCCGGCGGCGTGCTCGGCGCGATGATGATCGGGCGTCTGATCGGCGAGCAAAACCTGATCACGCTCGACGTCGGCGGAACGACTGCGAAATGCGCCCTCGTCCAATACGGGCAGATGCCAATCACGACGGATTACACTATCGAGCGGACGCCAACCTATGCGGGCTATCCCCTGAAACTGCCGTCGATCGACATCGTCGAAATCGGCAGCGGCGGCGGGAGCATCGCGACGCTGGACGATGGGAACAAACTCCGCGTTGGGCCACAGAGCGCGGGAGCCTCACCCGGTCCCGCCGCCTATGGCCGCGGCGGCAACGACCCGACGACCACCGATGCACACCTGATCACCGGTCGGATCGATCAGAATTATTTCCTGGGGGGCGAGATCACGCCTGACATGGACAACGTACGGCGCGTGTTCGCGGAACTGAGCAACAGGCTCGGCATGGAAACTGACGAGACGGCACGGGGAATCATCCGCCTGGCCAATGCGAACATGACCAACGCCCTCAAGCTGGTGTCTGTGAACCGGGGTCACGACCCCAGGGAGTTCACGCTGGTCGCCTATGGGGGCGGCGGCGCCATGCATGCGGTCGCGCTGGCCCGTGAGCTGCACATCCCGAAAGTGATCATTCCGCCCCATCCCGCAGTATTTTCGGCCTGGGGTATGCTGATGAGCGACATGCGGCGGGACTACATCCGCACACGACCGATCCGGCTAGATGCCGGCCATATGGTTGACGTCCAAGCGGCCTATCATGAGCTGGAAGGCGCGGCGCGAGAGGATTTCGCATCGGACAATGTCGCACTCGATCGCCTGCGCATCGAGCGGTTCGCCGACATGAGATATGACGGCCAGGAACACACCGTGAAGGTCGCTTTTCCGTCCGGCCCGATCGATGGCACAACCTTGGAAGCCGCCCAGCAACGCTTTCACGCGGAACACGAACGGGCCTTCACGTTCCGCCTGGACGTCCCGGTTATTACGGTGAACTTCCATATCGCCGCTTTCAGCATGGTGAACGACGTGGCGCTTCCGGACCTGGTGCCGGTGACCGGATCACCTGAAGAAGCGATACGTGAGTCCCGGGTCGTCGACTTCGACATCGATGGCCGGCACGAAGCACCGATTTACGAACGCGCACGCCTTGGATCCGGTACGCAGATCGCAGGGCCCGCCGTGATTGAGGAGCCCGACACGACCATCGTCCTGCCCCCCGATTTACGGGCCACAGTCGACCAGTACGGTTTGCTTCGCGTCGACGTCACAGGCGTGGAAAATCGAGACCAGACATGACCGAACACCAACGTTCCAACTTCGATCCCTTCACGCTCGAGATCATCCGGGACAGCCTGCAGGCGACCAGCGATGAGATGTTCATCGCCTTGGGCCGCGCTGCCCAAGGTATCGTGATCTACGAATGTCTCGATTACTGCGTGGGCATCGCCGACGCCACGGGCCGCATGGTCGTGCAGGGCAACGGCGTGCCCCTGTTCATCGGCACGCTCGAGTCGGCCGTGCGCGATATAATCGAGATATTCGGTGCCGTGGACGATATCCACCCCGGCGATATTTTCGCCATGAATGACCCCTACCGCGGCGGCGGCACCCACATGCCCGACGTCTGCCTCGTCATGCCGGTCTTCGCCGACGGCGAGCTCATCGCCTTCACGGCCAATAAGGGACACTGGAGCGAGATGGGCGGCAAGGTCCCCGGCACCATTTCTGCGGACGCCACCGAGGTATTCCAGGAAGGCCTGCAGATCCCCGCCATCAAACTGTTCCGTCGCGGCGAACCGGATTCAGCGGTGCTCGATACGCTGGCCGCCAATGTCCGGCTGCCTCGGCAAACCCTGGGCGACATGTGGGCGAGTGTGGCCGCCGCGCGCATCGGTGAGGGCCGCATCAGCGACATGTTTCTGAAGTATGGGAAAGCGGCCTGGGAGCAGGCCATCGATGGCCTGTTGGATTACGCCGAGTCGATGTCTCTCGCCGCGCTTCGCCAACTGCCCAAAGGTGTCTTCGAAGCCGAAGACTGGATCGACGACGACGGCATCACCGATGACCCAGTCCTCATCCGGTGCAAAGTAACGATCACCGACGAGGAATTCATCGCCGACTTCACGGGGACGAGCCCGACCGTGGCGGGACCGTTCAACACCGGTTCTGCCGGACTCGAGTCGGGCGTCACGCTCGCCTTCAAGGCGCTGACCAATCCACAGACGCCGGCCAATCATGGTGCATTTCGGCCACTGCGCATCATATGTCCCACCGATACCGTGCTCACGGCGCGCCACCCCGCGCCGACGGGCAAATACCACCAAGCCGTCCTCTTCGCTACGGAAGTGATCTGGAAAGCGTTAGCTCCGCACTGCCCCGATCGCCTGCCGGCCGGTCATCTTGCCGCCGTGTGTGGCACGACGATTATCGGCCGCGACCCCGAGACCGCCGACGTGACCCTCTTACAGCAGCCCCTGGTCGGGGGCTGGGGCGCAACGGCGTCGGGCGATGGCGAGAACGGACAGTTCTGCGCCGCGGACGGCGAGACCTTCAACATTCCGGTCGAAGTGCAGGAGGGGAAATTCGGCATCCTGGTGGAGCAGTATGCGTTCCACGATGACGATGGCGGCGCCGGTGAATACCGCGGGGGCAAAGGTGTTGTCCTCGACTACCAAGTCGTCGATGACGACATCCATTTCTCGGGCGACTACGGACGGCACAAGTTTCCGCCCTGGGGGGCCGCCGGCGGCCAAGAAGGCTCCCTCAGCCTGGCCCAAATCGTCCGGACCGACGGTCGCGAGGAAACCCATCAGCGGGCCGTCCGCCTGCCCGTCAACCGGGGAGAGCGCATCCATATCGTGACACCCACGGGAGGCGGTTACGGCGATCCACGATCGCGGCCCCGCGACAAAGTTCTTGAGGACGTCAAGAACGGCTATGTCACCCCCGAGCAAGCCCGACGGGACTACGGGGTGGACGTCGAGGAATAATTCCCAGCCTGAGCCTTTCAAGGTTCAGCGCTGAAGCATCTCGAAGTCTCGCAAACGCTAGCTGTCGGCCGCGTGTTTCAAGGACTTCTCGTACATGTGGTGGCCAGCAAGGATCGGGGCATATATCGGTGGATTGCCGGGCCCGATGCAGGCGTCCAGACATCTGACTTCCGCATCGTAATTGGGGTTGCCGAAAAATGCGATCGATTGGCGGCTGTTGCCGGTATTGCTCGACTGAGGGGGATTGACAACACGATGGAGCGTCGAGCGCCAGCGGTCGTTCGTCCAGCGCGCCATCATGTCGCCGATGTTGACGACCAAATGACCGGCGGCCGGAACGACATCGGTCCAGTCACCGGAGGGAGATTTAATCTGCAAGCCACTCTCGCCAGCGCCGATGGCAAGAATGGTGAGTGTTCCAAAATCGGTATGCATGCCTGCGCGTAGCTGCCCGGGCAGCGGTTCCGTGTCCGGCACGGGATAGTTAAAGCTGCCACAGGCCGAGAAATGCCTGTCGATCCTCTCGTCGAAGTAGTCCTCGGGAAGTTCGAAGGCAATGGCGGCAATGCTCATCAGTCGGGCCGTGAGATCTTCGAACTCGCGATAGAGGTGCGCGAACACCTCCTGAAAACGTGGCGGTCGATCCGGCCATTGATTGAGCT
>Ga0115002_10000581_pt1 | contig 51118 bp, 75 predicted proteins | sample ArcticOcean_MG_C_8_FD_89576 | JGI IMG/M metagenome (GOLD analysis project Ga0115002, IMG submission 89576) | Marine microbial communities from western Arctic Ocean - ArcticOcean_MG_CB11_86 | ecosystem: Environmental > Aquatic > Marine > Oceanic | place: Arctic Ocean: Canada Basin | collected... | reverse complement strand
AGTGGGGAGAGGGCACGTATTCTTCGTCGGACGGTATCAGGCGTCAACACGTTGAAGAAGCCATAACGGTAGAAATCGCGGCATATGCAGACGTTGATATGCCGTGGCACGCCTTTCCGGATGGTGATACTGCCGCAGGATGGAGAACGCCAGAAGAAGTGCTAGAGTTTATGACGTTCGCCGCCAATAACACGCTGATCCCTCGGAAGGAAACTGACTAACATGGACAAAGAGAGGAGAAACACAATGAAAGATACCAGAATCCTCCTCCAGGCGACACTGGACGCGATTGAGCTGCTACACACGGCCCGCAGGTCGATAGACGGCGTAAACGCGGTGACGGGCGTCCTCTGGCGAGCGGCTGAGGTCCTGGGCCAGGACGCCAGGTTGATGCTCACCGGGGCGAATGAAGAGGTGCAGGCATGATAGACATCGCACTCTTCTACGCCTGGGCACCCATCGGGATGGCCTTCGTCATTCTCGGCCTGATCGGGCAGCTTTACTACTTCAATTCCATCATTGGCGCCTACATTGCCTTGGCCACCCTGATCCCGATCCTCTTCGTGAGCACCCTCTTACTCTCACTCTGGAAAGGATGAGCACCATGTATACAAGAACCAATCCTTACAAGTTGACAACGTCTCAACGGTGTGCATGCTGCGGGCGCTCGACCATCCAACAGGGCCTCGCCGCACTCAACTGCATCATCTTCTCGTTACTCATCGGCGGAATTTTCACCGCCACCGTACTCGGAGCCTGGGGATTCTATGACTAAGCCATCACCAGTCAACACAATTGTATCTGGCGCACAAACTGGCGCTGACCAAGGCGGATTAGCCGCTGGTCGGACACTTGGGCTACTCACGGGAGGTTGGGTTCCAAAAAACCGACGCACTGACACTGGCCCACTCACAGATGAGCAGATGAGACGCTATCATCTACGAGAAACAGTCTCCACTGACTACCGAGAACGCACGATCTTGAATGTCGAATCCGCTGATGGCACCGTGTGGTTTGGTAACACCGACAGTTCGGGATATTACTGCACTAGACAAGCAGCCGAATATAACTATGGATTAAGCTGGCGCGACCACTGGAATGAAAACCCAACACCTACAGAATTGCGAGAGTGGGTAATCAAAAACGATATCGTCAGACTCAACGTAGCGGGCAATCGTGAACGCATAAATCGAGGCATCGGCAAACACACTTACGACACACTCTGTGAAGCCTTATTAAAGGAGAACAATGACTAAAACACAATGCGAACAGCGGGAAATGATGAAAGACTACGTCAATAATCAACTCACCACGGACCAAGAACTGTTCATCCTCAAGCATGCCATCACCTGCACCCAGTGCAGGAATCGCATCATAGACTTGTCCTGGCCGAGCTATTGGACTTCTGCAAATGATGTTAGAAAACCATGAAAAATAAACAACCCATCAAATCAGAGCTAGGTGAACACGGCAAACGGCCTTCGATTCTCGGGGCATGCCCACCGATCTCCGACGAGCAGCGTGTATTGCTGGAGGAGTATGCCCACAGCCATGGCACAGAGTGGCACAGGGAACTGCTACTCGACTGGCAATTCTGCCGCCTCGCTGGGCCCTTGCACGCCTTGCGGAATACGCATGGCCCGCTCTGGCTCAGCACCTATGTCGACAGCATGAATATCACATGATATTCGGCTACCAGTTTGGGACATCATGTCCCAAAACAAGGCGTGTGGAAAACACGAAGTGTTTCCCACGACGCATTACTTAAGAGCGGAGATAAAAAGAAAAGGAACAGACCCATGAATATGCTTACCTTGCAGAACACGCACCCATCGCTGCCGCCGTCTCTTGTCGATCCGAGACGCGCCGACACGGTCAGCGCCAAGTATGGCTTCTTCGACACCCGAGCCGTATTGGAGACGATGCTGATGGAGGGCTGGGTGTTGAAGAAGTGTGTCGCCGCACGTCCCAGAACGAAAGACCCACGTTCGGCCAAGCATATGCTCGTGCTGCAACGTGCCAATGCGGCGCTGATTAACGGGGTGACCCCGCAGTTGCTGCTCATCAACAGCCATGATGGGGCATGCACGTTCCAGATGTATGCGGCCATGGAAGTCTTTGTCTGTGCGAACGGGCTCATCGTGACGGACGGAGAATTGACGAGCAGGGTGAAGTTTCGGCACCTCATGAAGAACGTGCCGGAGATTATGGCGGCGGCTGCGGCGACCATAGAGGTTGCGAACAGCATAGCCGATCGCATCCCGAAGCTGGCGGAGATCACCATGACAAGGCAAATGATGGAGAACTATGCATACAAAGCCGCGAAGCTGCTGCCGACGCCGAAGAACTACGATGATGTGATGCCAACATTTATCACGTCAAGACTGCGGGACTCTAGGGAATTGCTCACCATACACCGGGAAGCCGACCGGGGTGCGAACCTCTGGTCTGTCTTCAATGTAGTCCAGGAGAACCTGATGCGGGGGAAAATGAACACCGCGCATATCGGGCGAAGGCGTGGTGTGACGCGGGCGGTGACCAACATCCAGAAGAATGTGGATCTGAACACCGGTCTGTGGAACCTCACGCTCGACGCTGAGAAGAACGACGGCTACGTCTTCAACGCCTCCTAGTCACCACGAAGAGGGGCTCCCACGGTGGGAGTCTCTCTTCGCCTTTCACGCAACATAGGAGAAGCCATGCTGAAACACAGGCCCCGTAGACACACGACACGACTTACGCCCGCGCAACGGACAGCACTCTTGGCCATCTACTGCCGAGAAGCCACCCCGCGTCAATCCTATCTGAGCTTTCGGAGAACCGCACACGTGGACCACCTGCTGGACTGCGTCATGGTGCCGTGGTGCGGCATGTGGTTGGGCATTGAACCCGATGGCCATACACATAGTTAACAGGAGATCCCGCACTATGATGCACCTCTACTTGAAGGCCCTGTTAGGAGGTAAGCTCACGTTTATGGACCGCTGGCTCGTGGACGAAGTGCCACTCTCGCAGAAGTGGCTCGCACAACATCAGCAATACGCGAGGAAGGACACACAGCATGTCATTCATTACGACGAACCAATACAAGCTGAACAAGTCACAGAAGGAGGGCTGGGTCACGGCAGGCTTAAATCTGAGCCCAGCGACGGAAGCCCGGACGGTGCTGAATCGCCCGGACCTTCCAAACATGTGTGCCAAGTCAGGCGCGTGCGAAAAGATATGCCTGAAGGGGGAAGGCTTCAACGCCATGCCGACACATGGGCTCGCACGGGCACGCCGCACCGCACAACTCTTTGACCATTGGGAACCTACCATTGAGCTGATTGTCAAGGAAATTCGTAACCGTGCCAAGCGGCACCCAGGGCGGTTTGCCTTTCGCCCGAATCTGCTAAGCGACCGCGCAGATCTTGCACGCCGGTTAGCGGATGCCTTGCCGGAGATACAGTTCTATGACTACACCAAGCTCGGCAGGCCACACCTCCGGGTCAAGCCTAACTACCACCTCACGTTCTCTTATAGCGAGCGGTCCTCTCCGGCGGAGGCGCTCGCCATCTTGGAGACCGGCGTGAACGTGGCCGTCGTATTTACCTGTCGAAAAGGGGAACCCCTCCCGGCCTCTCACTGGGGGGTACCAGTGCTCGATGGGCAGAAGCATGACCTGCGGTTCCTGGACCCTCCCTTCCACATCGTCGGCCTCCCGTTCCTTGGCTCAGCTGCTGAGTTAGCGAGTGGCGTGCGCGGAGGCTTTGTTCAACCCCTGTAGACTATGAAATAATACACACCATGACACAATACACATTGACCCTGAACGGACCAGAGATTGACTTACTTATACGCGCTCTTGGTACCGCCTTCTTTGACGAGATCATGCCGCAACACATTCGGCATGCCACTCAGAGACATGAAGACTTGGCAACAAAGATTATTAGTCAAGCTAGCTACAGGGAACCGCCGCCCCCCGATGTGATTGCAGAGACCCTCTCACCCACACAAACCTATCTCGGGAATCATTCTCGATCAGGACCGGGATGGAACTATCGGACACAGGAGAAACGAGTATGAGTCACCCAGATCCCCAGCATGACCCGGAGAACGTGCGCATCGAGGACGATCCAAACGCACCCAGAGACGAACAGGCGCAGTTCGAGTTCTATTATGTGACCGTGCTGAACTCGACGGTCTATCAGGTCCTCGCGAGATCGCGAGAACATGCGTTGCAACGATTTGAAGTCCTTCGATTCAACGGGAGCATGCCGACGAAACTCTCCGAAACCACAATAGAAACGACCTGTCGTATGCAGGAGCAAGACGTAGACTGAAGCGTTTGTATAGGCAAAGCCAGCAGGAAAGTGAGGAGCAATGAAAACCATCATCCATGTCAACCAGCACGTCATTAAGCGCAACAACAAGACGGGCGAACGAAAGCCCGTGTTAACGGTGAAGTCGTATAAGACCACGGCATACGCCCATACGATTTGCGGCTACGGACACTGGTCTATCCAGTATTCCCCGGACAAACCCCTCTCGTGCGGGGCCCACGTCTGGATTGAAGCGGACTCCGAGACCATCGGCTTAGACGGAAGAAAGACGATTGACCCGACACACGCGCAGAAAGGAGAGAAATAATATGACAACACCACATGCAGTATTTTCTCGCAACTCGGATGAATGGGAGACGCCAGACAATGTCTTCCTCCCCTTGCAGGAGGAGTTTGGGTTTACCCTCGATGCAGCGGCCAGCTGGGAGAACAAGAAGTGTGAGACGTTTTTCTCAGCAAAGTCCTTAGCACTGCCATGGCGATCGGAGGGCGCGAAGGCCCCTGTGGTCTGGCTGAACCCGCCCTACTCGCTGTGCCGTGATTTTCTGAGGAAGGCCGCCTTGGAACGGGAGGCGGGGTGTACGGTGGTGTGCCTCGTGCCGAGCCGCACGGACACGCGGTGGTGGCATGACATAGTGTGGGATGCCACACGACACTGTGCGCGCCCTGGTGTCGCCATACGCTTCGTCAAGGGGCGGATCAGGTTTAAGGGGGCCCTTAATAGTGCTCCCTTCCCCTCGTCCATTCTCGTGTTCACCCCAGACATTGAGATAGAAGGCATATGGAAGTAAGCATACGAGACAAGGAAGACGATACCTGCCCGGACTGCGGCGAGCGGATCGAGGATGCATGCTTGACGAGTTGTCTGTGTGCGCGGTGCGAGCAGAGCGACCTGGAAGCGGACCTCGACCGAGCGGCATACCTCGCGCAAGAGGATTGGGTTCGATTCGCGGAGGAATGTGGGCTCCACGTCCACGGAACACACCAAAAGGAGAATAGCTATGAAGACTAACCCCCCGCAGGAGAAGACAGATACGAAAGCGTGCAGTGCGTGTGGGAGAGATCTAGATCCCACGTGTCACAGTTTCTTCTGTCGATCGTGTGACGCGTATTTTAGGGCGCTCTCAAGTGCCACGATTCCCAAGCTGACTGAAACGGAGCCGACATAATGGCACACCCATATGGCAAAGCCTATACAGATCTCTGCCACACACTGGACCACGACACAGATACCTTGCTCGATCTCTTATGCGCCACCCATGTGCGTGTGCGTGCCGCTCGTGACGACGACATGATAGACGAGGCGAGTACACAAGTCTTGATCTCGGCCCTGGCATGCGCCCAATATCGGGTAGACCACATGCCACAGATGAACGCCATTACCGGGACGGTGCAGTACACCGTCACGAAAAATGATCGCGGGTATACCATCGAAAAAGGAGTCACAGCATGAATCGATACGATGAACTGACGAACGCACAGCGACAACAGATAGACCTCTTGATCAATGCGCTGGCGAGTGAGCCGGATAAGCACCCCGTAGACGCGATGCGGCAGTGGATAAACAGGGCGCAGGACGAGTTACATGCGCTCGTCGCCCGCTTCTCCGATCGAGCAGGCCTAGAGCTAAAGGAACAGACCGATGACTAATAAATCGAAACGAATGCCCCTGTGGCAGTGCCCCACCTGCCTCAAGTGGGTACGCGATCCGATTGGTATCCGCTGCCAACACTGCGCCGAGACGGGAGACAGACGATGATTTATCGCGTAGGGCTTGGATCTCAAGACAACATAAGCATGGGATACAAATACTTCACATCACAACGCGAGAGCCGGGAGGCGGCGAAGGCGTGGGACCGCGAACAAGCAGCCACATACGATGAGTCGCTCGGATCTCCGTATGACGAGAATGGCGATCGTAAAGTTGGGCCGTTTGCGATACAGGAGTGTGAGATTTACACGGCACCCACGCCAACGACACAACGTGAGTGGATGCGCTTGCTCAATTATTGGGGCAGCCATCCTAACAACGGATAATACTATTATGGAGGATTCAATAACGCACATGGGAAAAATAAAAGAATGGCTCATCGAGATGGAACATCATGCTGACTATGCCAGAGGGGCACAGATGACCGAGCACGACGCCATTGCCTACATCAAGGAACATCTCGATCCACGATACGCGGATACGTCACTCAGTACCATAACTGAGGTCTATCGGAGTGTGATCCAACGTGCGGAACAAGGATTTAGTTAGGAGACAGACCAATGACTACTATGCAAGGATGGCCCATATCGATGCACCTGGAAGCTATTGAGCGACTCGCGAGGCAATCACTCCACGAGCATGGGCTAACGCAGCAGGGCTGGACATTTGAGTGGGACAATGCCATTCGTCGTTTCGGATATTGCCGCTACAGTAGACTCAGCATCACGATCTCAAAGCCCCTCTGTGCGCTCAACACGTATGCGGAGGCAAAAGATACGATCCTCCACGAAATCGCGCACGCGCTCGTTGGGAGCGGGGTCGGACATGGCCCGACATGGGTCGCACAAGCACGGGCTATCGGATGCAATGGGCAACGCTGCTACAACAGCTACCTTGTTACACGCCCGCCGTCAAAATTCATTGGCACATGCCCCGTTTGTTCTGGGCAGATAGAGCGGAACCGGCGGAGGCGGAACCTCGCCTGCCTTACCTGCTGCCGAAAACGCAACCGCGGTCAATGGGATGCACGATTTATTCTGGAATGGACGCGTCGCGAACACCCACGGGCGGACGATGAGTAATCCGGTAATCTGGACGACGCGATGGCCGACCCCGCACGGACATCTCGCAGTAATTAAAAAAGGATGCAGGTATGATACAATCACCGACGAAACAACAATTAAGTCAAGACCTTGTGACGTTTACTGCCGGGTCCGAAGTGCGAAGTGCACATGAGATGGAGGTAACCACGATCTTATCCGCACCCATCGACAGCGTGCTCTATCCACGCATAAGTATGGAACAAGCCACCATATTTGTAGAACGATGCATGGCCGCAGGTGTGAGAGATCACCTGGACAGGTGCGAGGAACTATCTATACAACATCAGAAAATATCTGTGCAACCTCCTCAGAATAGACGAGACTATGGAGAACAATGAGCCCATACTGGAAAAAATACGGAAACAGCAAAGGAGCACAAAATGGCGTATGTAGTTACCGATCCCGACTTTAGTTTCCGCACGCAAGGCCAGCACAAGAAGGCCTATAATCTTAAACAGTATCTTGACGGCCAAGTGTGGTCATTGAACCCTGGGGAGGATGCGGGCGGCGACTCGCCCAAGTCCGTGCGATCCAGTATGATTCAAGCCGCGAAACGCCAGGGCTGCAAGGTGCGCACAAACATCGTGGAGGGTAGGGTCGTTGTCCAAAAAATTAACTGATCGACCATCGTTACACATTCGCACACGACAAGACCAATGTGCCCTCATTATGTGGCTGGCAAAACACTTTGATGTTGCGCCTCCACGCGTACGGCACAAATACACAGGACTGAGTAAGGCGTATCCCCGGCGGCGGCCTCGTGCGCAGCTGGTGATCTCGGATGCGTCCCCCATGGGGAGGCTCCCTGTCTGCCTGCATGAGTTTGCACATGTGCTGACAGAGAAGTATCATCCGGGGGAAGGGCACATGCACGGGAAGCAGTTTTGCTACAGACTGTCATGCATTCTTGGGGCCTTGCACATACCGCCAGCAGGCTATCCCTGGAAGAACGAATACGCCTCCATCTATACATGGGCCCGGAAGCATAAGTTTACGGACCGCCGCACGGTCTTCCAGTTCTCACATGTGGCAGATCTCGGTGGAGGGCCTCCCGCACAACAGGAGTCCTCTCCGAGCACACTGACCTGTATCGAGCCTGTGTGCCCGAACAGTCGGTATCAACACGAAAAGACATGTGCCGTGCATACTGAGGGCTCGCATCACATCCCCTCACGTCTTATTCACGCCATGATGTTGGCGGTAGACCAGCATTATCGCCAACATCCGTTGTCGTTGCAGCGGCATGGCTATCGTGATGTCACACCGCAGTCGAGCCTCGCTGGAGTAACTCCACTTTTCCCAAGGACGTAGAGGTCGTATCAGCCATCACCCTATAAGGGGTGGTGAAAACTCAATGAAAAAATAGAGCTAACATGCACGGGAAGAACGACTTATCAGTATTTCACACGCGTGAAAACTTTTCCCTTGGTGTATAGCCAAATTTATGTCAAGATAAGGGGCGTTATGAATGAGGATGAAAAAGAATATCTCTGGGTTGATCCAAAGCTCGCGTGCGAACTGTCGGACACCTTGGTGCAAACGGCCCTCGATGAAAACCTCAACGTGCTCACCACGTTTGCTGCACTGCAATTATCCGTCTTAACGGTGTCAGGCATTATCTTAACCATGGCGAGTGCCGCAAGCGATTTCAAGGGGAATAAAAAGACGTTAGCCACGATGTCTGCGACCGTCACGGAGGCGTTACAACAGGTACAAAAGGACACTCTCCAGAACACGCACTCACAATTTGAATTCGCCGCACAAGTGCTCACTGATAACGTGGTTATTCATTAATGTTTGTTCCTGTCTCTGCCTATCTGGACCTCCCACGAGAACCCCAACCGTGGGTGGTCGAAAAACTCATCCCTGTAGGAGGATTAGTAAACGTCTTTGGGAAACCCAAGTCAGGGAAATCGTTTCTCATGTTAGGGATGGTGGAAGCCATCGCCAATCAGGCGCCTGACTGGCAAGGCTTTACCATTCACAAGCATGGGCCCGTGGCCTATCTCCAAATCGATACCCCCCGTGAAGAGTGGGCGGCACGCGTGCTGCGGATGTCCTGGTCCAGCTCTGAGGCCACTGAACGTCTTTGGATTGCAGACATGTGGCAAGTACCCAATTTCCCTTTTGACATCTTGAACCCCCACAAAAAAGAGCTGGACTGGTTCCGCAAAGAGATTGCGCGCATCAAACCGATCATGGTCGTTATTGATACCATGCGAGAGATCCATGCCGGAGATGAAAACGATTCAACCGTGATGCGCAATGTCATTGCGACCTTGGTGGGGATCTGTCGACCAGCGGCGATCGTGTTAGTCAGCCATAGCCGTAAGGATTCTCTCCTTACGTCGTCAGGAAATGATGACCTGATGGATCAGCAACGTGGCAGTAGCTACGTGAGTGGTCGCATGGATGTGATCATTAAGGTTAGTCCGAAACGATTAGTCTTTAAGGGGCGGGCCACCGGGCAATTACAATTTCCTATTCACCAAGATGAGAGAGGATTTATCCATGTCGAACGAGAAGCCGAAGAAGCCTTTGCCAGCGCATTCGAACGAATTATCAAAGAATTCCCTACTGAAAGTGACAACCAACATGCCGAACGGATTGCCCGATCCCTTGGCATTTCACAATCCAATGCATATCGACGGATTAAAAAACCCCAACATGACTGACCCCATGGGTGACTCACGACGGCCAGCAACATTAGTGGCGACAGCCATTCTTGCTTCGGCTATCATTGGGAAATCAGGATTAAGTTATTTCTTCAAAACCTCAGGTGGAATTCACAAACACAACATTGATAAACTCAAGAATTTAATAAAAGAGCTTGACGCATGAGTGAGATAGAAGCAGCTCCACCGATTATGATTAGCCGAAGTGCCGTGATTACACGCAAGACGTGTGAGATGAAACGGTATTTGAACTACCATGAGCAACTGACGGAAGCACAGGACACGCCGGGGGTGGTCCCAAACGAAGAAGCGTCCATCAAAGGGTCTGTGCCACGACTGCGTGGTCAGATTCTCCATGGGGCCGCAGAAAAACTCTTTCTCGAAGAACCGCTTGATCCTTACCTGGATGAGGCGTGTCTGGTCTTGGACCCACAAGTCCGGGATGAACAGAAAGTCTTGATACGGCGAGCCCTGAAGGGCTGGGCGGTGCATCGTCAGTCGATGCTCGATACCTACACCACGATGTCATCTGAACAAGAATGGCAATGGCAGATGTGCGAGGGGGTGACCCAGTCGCTACGACTGGATCGGGTCCTGCGGTCCAACGAGGATCAGACACTGGCGATTCTTGATTTCAAAACAATGCGTGCGCCCGACAAGCAGTGGGTCGCCCGTATGATGCACAGCGAGCAGACGCATCTATATATCCAAGCCTTGCGGGAACGCTCAGGCGAATGGGTGTCCGGGATGATCTACGAAGGGATTATCATTGGGAGCTTAAATGCGCAACTCCAACAGAAGTCACCATTCGTAGCGGGCTATCTGTGCAAGGGGGACGAGCATATCCATGCCCGGTATATGCCCGGAGGCAAGCGCGTCTCTCTGCTAGGGATAAGTGATGAGGAGTGGCTCCAGTGGGCGCAATCGCAACACATTTTAGAGGAACTCTATTGCACCACGGGGCTCCTGTTGCCTTCATTTGCCCAACTCTTGGAAACAAAGAACAGTGTGATGTCTGCGGAATTACGCTGGGCCGATCGGGTGCAGGTGTTGGCGCAGGACGCACGCGTCAATGGCCGTCAGTCGGATTCCTATCGCACCAATTTGGAGATGCTCGTTGAGAAGAACCCAGACGCATGTTTAAAATATGGGCTCGATTATATTTGCCCGTACCACCGAATGTGTTGGGATGGAGAGCAACTTGATGATAGTATATATAAAGCCCGTGAAGATCACCATGCTACATAAAGGATACGCGATATGAATTTCCTCCCGCAGATAAAACTCTTTGATCTCTATTATGGCCAACCCGCGTCTGGAAAAAGCGAATGTGCCGCCCGAGTCATCGAACAGGTCTATCGTGAAACAGGAAAGAAAGCCCGCCTGGTGATTGGCGATGGCTCGTTGATGACCTATCGGCATTTGCTGGACGCCGGAATTGCGGAGTCCGTATCCTTTCAAGCGCGGTCCTGGCCCACCTCTGTGCTGTATCAACTCGCCTCAGGATGGTGGCCGTGGTTGAAGGCGGGGGAATCAGACGAAAGCCATTCTGAGTTACGGCCTCCCGACATTCCCTACATTAAAGACAACATTGGTATCTACGTCTTCGAAGGCATTAGCACCGCAGCGACCTACATGATAGGCGATATCAAAGGGGGGTGCTGTTGGCATGCGGCGCATGGCACCAAGATCGGGCAAGATGCCTCATATAAGACCGTGGATGCAGATGTCGATCCGAAGACGGGGAAAGCCATTGAAGGCACCGGACCTGGGCTACGCTGGGGGGGTACGGCACAGGCGCATTACCTGTATGTGCAGACGAAACTGCCCACCATTATCCAACAAAGTAATGGGCTCCCCTGCCATGTTATCTGGACCGCGCACGAAACCGTCAATGATCCCGAAAAGAATCCGTTGATTAAAGAACAGATCGCGGGGCCAGAAGTCATTGGGAAAGCCTTGACCGATAAGATTCAACGTGTCTTTGGGAACACTGTGCACATGCAATCTGTCGGCAAGCGTGTGAAACATGATGATACATTTACGAATAGAAAAGTAGACGAATTCGATCTCGAATTTCGCTGCTATACCCGCGATCATTTCCATCCAAACGGGACCGTCTTGACCCGCTTCAAGGGCTGTACGAGAAACGTGGACGCCAAAAAGATTGCACAATATTTCGTGGGGGCCGATGCGGGAGTAGGCATCTTGGATTACTACAAAGCATTACACGAAATTTCCTTAGGGAAACAGGCCTCACTCGTTGGACCGAAGACTATTGAAGGAGCATAGATTACATGAGTATACAAGACGTAGAGATAGCGAATGACCCTATGATTTACAACCCTGCCATCTTGGCGACTGCCGAGGCGAACACGGCTCGGGTGATGAATCTTCCCAAGCCTGGGTTCTATAAGATTCGAGTGCTTGAGGCTGCGTGGAGAACAAATCGAGATGGCGAGCGTATCTTGAATTTTGATCCTGCGACAGAAACAAATCGCTACCCGCAGATTGCCATTGAGCGGATTGAAATACTGGAGCCTGAAGAATTCGCTGGGCGATTTTACGTACAGGATTCGACGGTCATGACTTCGCCGTATAGATGGAACGATCGGAATGGCAACCCGCTACAGATTGGCACAGAAGACGACGGTCGGGCAATCTATATGAATTCCTGCGGTCATGTTGATATGCTCCGGGCCTTCTCGGAGTCAGAAGATATCGGCACACATTTCGATAAGTTGTGGGATACTGCTCTCAATACGATCATGCAAGGCACGCCGTTTGTGTGCCGTCTCGGGTACTTTGCGAAGGACAAAGAACGCGCCATGTCAGAAATTGAGAAGGCAACGGACTTGAACGGTGGTGAAGAGCTGTCCAAGGCGGCGAAGGGCCAGCACTGGAAGAACGCGACATTTAAACTTCCCGACTTCAAGGATGGTAATGGCGGATACCATACACAGTTGACTACGTCCTATGGAGCTGTCATGGACGCGAAGCTCAAGCTAGGGAAACCTGTTCCGGTATCTGATGCCGACAATAAGGAACTTGGACCGTATCAGAACAAGCGCAAGGGGTAAGTTAAACTCGGAGGGGAAGAGGGTCACCTCTTCCTCTCCATTTTTTGCGGAGGTCGCATGGAGATATGGGTAGAATTTCGGTCTCACTTGTTGCCATGGCTCGTGGCCGCAGGTGTCCTTGGGTTAATGAATGTCCAAGAAAATAATCGCACGCAACAATTCCAATCGGCCTTGGTGCGCCAAGCACAAGCCATCGAATCGCAGAATAATCTTTTGGCAACACAGGGGTATCTTGTCCCTCCTACGGTCGAGACTCAGAGATCCACATCCGGGGTCTTCGAGTCTCGGTAAACATGGACAAACGTCTGCATCCCCTCTTCCATGTTGCACAAACATGGGCCACCCGAAATGCTGAGTCCTTACGCGTCGTGAGCGCGAACGACCATATCCATGCGCAACGCTCGTTACATTACGAGAATCGGGCTCTCGATTTCCATAGCTCGGATTTGCATGGGCTGGCGCGCTGGCTCACAGAGTATGGGTATCGCGTGCTCTGGCAAGTGCCTGGACATTACAACCATGTACACGCAGAAGGATAAATGACTGTATCCTTGGATGACCTGTTCGCCGAGTTAAAAAAGGGACGTATTTACGAATGCGCCCTTCGGGATACAGAACAGAAACATCAAGTCCAAGGATTGCAAAGTGGGAAAGATATTTGGATTGACCCACGCTGCGCGGTGTTGGAAATTGTGGTACATGAAGTGCTGCATCGGGTAAAGCCGTTGTGGAAAGAGTCCACGGTCACGATGCGGGCCAGGAATTTCGTGGTCGACATGGATGAACAGACCAAAAGTACGTGGTGGCGGGCGTATAATCGGATTAAAATAAAGCGTCGGTCGAAATATTTTCGGGCCTAACGGCTCGTCCGTTCGGTGTCGTTTGTTAAGTACGTAGTAGAAGGCGATGTGTAATCGTGTGGGAAACCGGCGAAGCCGGGTTTTCCAAGTCCCTTGTGGTAGCGCGAAGCGATTCCACAGGGACGGCACGATTCACTCGCATGAGGTAAGGAGCACGCACATGGATCATGGCTCACAACTGATTTCCGAAATACAACTCTACGATAAGTATGCCCGATGGCTCCCGGAGGAGCAGCGCCGGGAAACGTGGAAAGAAGTTGTGAGTCGTGTCATTACGTTTTTTCAGCGCACTTTAGCGAATCAAGGCAAGCAACTCGACCCAACAACCTGGGTACAACTGGAGACAGCGATGTCTCGTAAAGAGGTGCTTCCCTCCATGCGGGTGGTGCAAATGGCAGGCCCAGCCCTGGAACGCTGTCATGTGGGGGCCTACAACTGTGCCTACCTAGAGCTAGATGGGCCACAGTCGCTCGGAGAGCTGCTTTATATCCTCATGCAAGGGACAGGGGTGGGATACAGCGTGGAACGCCATGCGGTCCAGCAGTGGCCTGTGGTGACGAGTCGTACACAGGGTCCTACCGTTACCACAACGATTGAAGACAGCACAGAAGGCTGGTGTCATGCGCTCGTGACAACTATTGAATTTTCGATGGACGGATGGGAACCACAATGGGATTTCTCCTCCTTGCGGGACGAAGGGACATGGTTACATACCAAAGGGGGGCGCGCTTCTGGTCCTGAGCCGCTCAAACAACTGCTGGCCACCGCGCATGGCATTATCCGCGCCGCCGCAGGGCGACAATTGCATTCCTTTGAAATTCATCGACTCGCCACCATGTGCGGGTCTATTGTTCAAGTGGGGGGCGTGCGACGTGCGGCAGAGTTGGCCTTGTTCGACCACGATGATACAGAGATGGCCTCCTGTAAAGATCAGGAATTCTGGACGACGTATCCAGAACTCGCCATGGCCAACAACTCGATGGTGTTTACGGATGCTGCTACGGATGAGCAGATTCACGATCTCGTCACACATCTGTCGTCTGTGGGGAGCGGGGAACCTGGCATCTTCCGACGAGATGGGAATATTCCCCTACGACGATCGCCTCGGGTCTTTGGTACCAACCCGTGTGGGGAAATTATTCTCCGGTCACGTCAATTTTGCAATCTCTCCATTGCGGTCGCCCGACAGGAAGATACCTTAGAAACACTCCAAGAAAAAACTCGCCTTGCGACCATTTTTGGCACCATCCAATCGTGCTTAACATCGTTTGCGTATCTCAAGACGGAGTGGAAGCAAAACTCTGAGGCCGAACGTCTGCTGGGGGTGGATATTACGGGCACCATGGATTCTCCCCTTCTGCAAGCAGGAAATCCATGCTTGGCATCAACGCTGAAATTATTACTTGACACCGCCAAAGAGACAAACCAAAAAATCGCGCAGCAGTTCGGTATTATGCCTAGCGCCTCCATTACCTGTAATAAACCGTCTGGAAATTCCAGCCAGCTCATCGCCTCGTCCAGTGGGATTCACCCCCGCTATGCGGACTACTATATTCGCCGACTTCGTATTAGTGCGAGATCTCCACTCGGGAAACGCCTCGTCAGTCGAGGGATTCCCTGTTCGCCGGAAGTAGGGCAGGGGACCATGGACGAAGCACGCGTGTGGGTCTTTGAATTCCCGGTGCAATCCCCTACGGGATCGGTTACACGACACCATCTCAGCGCAACCGAGCAACTCCATTATTGGTTACAGTGGAAGCGCCATTGGACAGAGCATAATCCCTCATGCACTATTTATGTAGGGCGACAAGAGTGGGTTAACGTGGAATCATTCCTGAAACATCATTGGACAGACATTGGGGGATTGTCGTTTCTGCCGAAAGACGAGCATACCTATGCCCTGGCCCCCTATGAAGAAATCTCTAAGAATGATTATGAGCAACGTCTGCACGCGCTGCCCAGAAGTATTGATTTGGAGTCCGTGCGCGAAACGATTGACCTGACCACCGTCGCCCAAGATTATGCCTGCGTTGGGAATCTCTGCGAAGTGTAAGACACATGATTCAATCTACAGTTCTCCTCGATTCCATCACCCCGAGTGGCACACGCTTACTGACCCTTCGGGTGACGGTTCCGAAATTCATTCTTGCGGAATTGAACACCCATCGTGTCTTCAGTCGGAACGCAGGGTCCAGTCGCGCGCTCAATAGCCAACGACAGTTAGTCGCAGTCTCGGACGATCCGGTCTTTCCCGTGGAATGGGGGATAGACCAACCAGGGATGCAAGCGGACACGCACCTCGACCCTGAGGCCACCACGATCGCTGAAGAGATCTGGAGAGCGGCCATGCAGTCGGCCATCTGGGCCGCGTCGCAACTACATGAGTTGGGTGTGCATAAACAACTGGTTAATCGGCTTGTGGAACCGTTCAGTTGGGTCGATGTTATTGTCAGCTCCACCGAATGGGAGAACTTCTTTACCTTACGCCTCTCGACACACGCACAGCCGGAAATGCGCCATGTGGCGGAAGCCATGCACGCCAGCATGACTACTTCGACTCCAACCGTGGTCTCGTGGAATGACTGGCATCTCCCCGCGATAACGGCGCAGGAACTCCTCGACATCCCACGGGACGAGTTGCGCTTTGTGGCCGCAGGCCGGTTAGCCCGTGTGTCCTATGGACGACATACGCGATCGTGGGAAAAAGACCGAAATTTGGCCTACCAGTTAGCGGACAATGGCCACTGGTCCCCTTTCGAACATGTCGCCATGGCCGTGCCTGGGATCGATCCAGACTGCCGGAATTATAGACGCGATTGGCAACAGATGCGAGCCGAACTTGATACGTGATCCCTGGGTCGGCGTGCAAGTGGTCGCGCCAGCATACGAATTATCACATCCCATGTGGTCACGCATGTGGACACGGGCAGGCCACGACAGTATGGATGTTCCCGTAATTCCACTGGAATCCTTTACACAACCGAGCCCCGAGACCCATACGCTTATCGTGTTAGGGGAAGCGGCGTTGCAGCAGGTCGGGGATGCCAAGGATTTATTTCGCTATCGTGGACGCCAATATCGTCGGTATCTGTGGAACGAGACCGGCACGATCATTTGCCCCACATTAGCTCCCTCGCAGATGTTGCCCCGACACAAGCATGTGGACGGCACCAAGCTGGCGTTACGTCCTGCACGCTTCCAGGGGGCCTGGATTGCGGATGTGCAAAAGGCCGTGCGCTTACAAGGGCACCTGACACTCCCGGTGCCGGTCTATCTGGAAGACCCCTCACTGAGAGCCTTTGCCGAGTGGGTCACCGCGTGCCTCTCGAATCCAGAACACCTCATCTCGTTTGATATTGAAACGCAATACAAACACCACCAGACGAGCGACCAGGACACTGAAGAATCCAGCTCACATGTGGGGGCAATCTTACGGATTTCGTTTTCGTATCAACCGCACACCGCCGTGAGCATTCCCTGGAATAGAGAATATTTTGGGGCCATTCGGCAGCTCTTGGAGTCAGACAACCCAAAAGTGGTCTGGAATGGGGCACAATTTGATGTGCCGCGTCTTCGAGATGAGCACTTCCCGGTGCATGGACGGATTTACGACTACCAGGACGGCTGGCATCTGTTGGAATCAGATCAGCCGAAGGGCCTAGAGTATGTCAGTAGCTTCTATACCGCCATGCAACCCTGGAAGCATCTGTCGGGGGCCTTGCCAGCCATGTATAGCTGCATTGACGCAGATGTCGCGCTACAAAACGCCCTGGGCATTCAATCAGACTTACGCTATTTCGGCCAATGGGATCTCTTCGAGCAGCATGTCGTGGACCTCATGCCGATACTCGAACGAGCGGGCATTCGAGGGAATCTTATCGATAAGCAGTTTTCTAAGACTCTGCAACACGATTTGCACACTTACAAGACGACCATGGTCGCGCAGGCGCAAGAGTACGTGCCGGATCACCTCAAACCTCGGAAACATTACAAGCGGCAGCCCCCCGAGAGTGATGGTCGTATCTTTGAAGCCGTGGTGGTGGACGGAACAGTCACGCAGTGCAGCGTGTGTCTGACTACAGGCGTCACGAAGACTGCGCATTTCAAAGGAGGGAAAAAGAACCCGTGTAAGGCCGCACAGGCGACGATCGTGAAAGTTGCAGGACTCGTGACCGAATGGGATGAACGGTTACCGTTTAATCCAAACTCAAGCGAGCAACTCAAGACTTATATGCGTCACTTCAAGCATCCAACTGGGAAAGATAGGAAAACTGGCCACTCCTCGGCTGACAGTCAACACATCGCAAAATTGGCGGGTCGTTATGGGACAGCGCATCCGTTGTATCCGATGTTGGCAGATTTTTCCAAAGTCTCGAAGACGTTGTCGACTTATATATATCATCCAGATGATCATGATTTAATTCATACATCGTATGTGAATGCGCCGTCAACGTGGCGCTTGGCCAGTCGCAATGTGAACCTCCAAAACGTTGGCAAGCGAGAGTCGAATCCCTGGGCCAAGAAAGCGCGGCAACAAATCATTGCCCGACCAGGACATATCTTTGTGCAAGCCGATTCCACCTCAATCGAAGCCGTCATTGTGGGCTGGTTGATTAATGATCCACATTTTATCACTGTGGCGAAGAAATCCATTCATGCCTATCTGTGTTGCCAAGATTTGGGCTGGGACTTCACAGATGATACGGTAGAACGGGTGAAACGCACGCACAAAAAACTGTATAACCAGTTTAAGACGGCGGTGTATTTGTTGCTCTATGGGGGCGATCCCTATTTGATGCACATGACCAATCCTACGCAATTCCCGACTAAGCTGGCTGCCCAGCAAATCCAGACGAAAATCTTTTCGATGATCCCCGCGCTCGCGGCATGGCAAGCACAGACACGAGAACAAGCGAAGAAGGAAGGCGTGCTGAAAAGTCCGTGGGGCTATCGCCATCACTTTTATGATGTCTATACGTTTAAGAAGACCAAGAACGGGGAGATTGAATACGCGAACGATGGGTCGCCGAAGGTGAAGATGGGCCAAGATGCCAAGCGGGCATTAGCCTTCAAGCCACAAAATAGTGCGGGAGCCTTCTGTCGAGATACCCTTCGCCTTATTGGCCAGTCCTCCTGGGGGCCCTATATGAGTGCCAACGTCAGCGTGCATGACGGGTACACCTTAGAAGTCCTGGAAACCGACGCACAGCAGGCCTCAGAGTATTTAATCGACGTGCTCACGCGCCCGATACCACAGATGGGCGGATTACAAATTGGCTGTGAGGTTGAAATAGGATATAATTGGGCTGATGCCTCAAGTGAAAATCCCCGAGGCATGCACTATCTTCGTAAGGTTGAAGTATGAGAGTCGCGTTAATTGTAGAAAAAATACTCACCGCGTTGCGTGAAAAAAGGGTGCCGCGGGAAATCCAACTTCTTGTCCAACGGTTATATAAAGAGTCGTATCGAGAAGGGTATACCGATGGAAAAATAGATTGTGAGGAAAAGATTGAAGACGAACGAGAAAACGACTTTCGCTGATGCGTTGCGTCGCATGGAAGAGACACACGACGCCAAGTCCCACGATTACGCCAAGATAGAGAATCGCTATAGTAATTTTGAATTTGCGGCAGCCATTGCTGATGAATTTCCCGATGGCCCTGATCGTGTCTTTGCGACGATGCTCGGGATTAAGCTGGCGCGACTGGCAGAACTGTTGTCCCAGGGGAAAGACCCAAAACATGAGAGTGTTGAGGATACGTTCCTCGATCTGTCAAACTATGCGGTGCTATGGTGGACATGGCGATCGAAAGAAGTCACACCAGCAAAAAAACACACGCTCGCAACAGGAATTGCTTCGATGATTTTTGCAGATCCGCTTTCGGAAAAAAAGGATCTGAATTTATGGGGCGTGTAGAGGAAGGCGAGGTGCTCCTTGCCGATGGATTTGAGGAGGCCTTCCTTGGTTTTGGGCGGCAATTTTGCCACGAGGTCGCGGTCTACGACTACCACCTCTGCCTGGATGTCTTACAGCATCGGGACGGGATGAGCTGGGACGAGGCGCAGGAGTTCTTTGAATTTAATGTTGTCGGGGCATGGGTGGGCCCCAATACGCCCGTCTTTATAGACCTTAGCGATTGCTCTCTCGCTGTGCAAAGCCTCTAAGCCCAGGTCGACGCAGCCGTCCTTGCGCCTCAAGCTTTCTTCGAATTTCTTCTGCCTCTCGTTCCTCCGCTCTGTAGACGGATTCGATACCCCCGCCAGGAACGATTCCTGGGGAATCGAGGTCTGGATCTGGAAACGCATCAGGGGGTCCCTGCCCAAGGCCTCGCAATTCTTCCAACCGTTCTAAGAATCCAGGAAGTGCATCGAGACCGGACTCCTGAGGCGTTGGTTCTCGTGTCTGTGGTTCGTTTAACCCTAAACTTTCCGTAATAGACCAGAGCGGGGCGGCGAGCGCTCTGCGTAGGTCCCCCTTAATATTATACACAGGTCTGTCGTATTCCGCGGCGGACAAGGCTTTTAATCGCTGAATCTCTCGTTCAAGCTCTCGAATTTGGTCATCGTATTGCTGTGGCATAATTATCCTTTCGAAGAGTGCTTGTGACAATAGCTGGCCAGGAGAAGTACGACCAATAACACAGGAGCCCAGACAACGGCCTGTATGGCTTCGTTGTACACAATATGTAAAGACGTATCAGCGGCAACAGCGAGTGGATTGTATTGCTGAAGAGCAAGAAGCATAAGGGTTATCCTTTATAGGTGCGGCCTTCGGCGCTGAACTTGCCGTTTACGATAACCGGGACATAGTCGGTAAACGTACCATCATCGTGGAGATAGCCAAAGTTAAAGCCCTGCATCCATTGATTGGGGCGACCTTTCAGGAAATTCGGATTCCGTTGGCACAGCCCCGGCACACAGACACCGGTTTTGACCTGCTTTGCATCAAGCATAGAGTATTTCGTGGCCACCTGATAGGTGTGGAAGTGGCCGAAACGAATCGAATGCTCATAGCGATTCACGGCATTGTCGGCAACACGCGCCCCCCCTCGCAACGTGTCACCGTGGATGAAGTACAACTTGCCTTCTTTGATGTAGCCTCCGCATTCAATAATGTCCCACTTGTGCAGCGGGAGAAGCGTGGCGACATCGACAAGAACAGACATTCCTGGGTGGTTTTCCGCAAAATCATTTAACCACCGTTCGTGATTGCCCTTCATCCAATAGCGTTTGGCGTCTTTCCCCAAGATAGACTCCAGGGGCGTCAGCACCAGTCGCGTATATTCCTCGATGTCTTTCGATAAATCGAGGTCCGCGATACTGATTTTCTTATCTCGGAGCCAGTGGCTCACAGGCCCGCAATCCAGGTTGTCGCCGCCTTCAATCCAGATGTCGGGTTTGAAATCCTCGGCGAATTTCATCATTGCGACAATAGATTTTTCATCATGCAACGGCACCAGCTTGCGGTGTCGACGTTCCCAACCAACGTGTTTGTCCGGGCTAAAAAGAAATTTCTTCATACACTACTCCATCTCTTATGGTATCATAAGATCGGAGTGGCCACAAACGAACTACTCTGGCTTCATTAAGCTCCCCATGATGTCTTTAATCACGTCAGGCAATTGGTCGTCCCCCCCATTTTTCTTGCCTTTCTTAGAAATCATAATGATGGTCTTGCCCTTCTTGGGACGGGGTCCAAGGATGCCACCGGTTTTTGACCCTGTATCGTCATGGTCTTTTGCGCAGCCACAAAAGGGGCATTCGCCGATCTCCTCCTCCTCGTTGTGAAGAGCGCGATCGACCTCATCAGCGTTGTCAGATGATCCGCCATTGGTTTTCTGTAGGATTTCCTGCAACAGGCTTTCAATGTGGGCAATTTGGCTATCGAGATTTTTCATAAGGCCTCTACTGGTTATGCGAGTATATTTTTGAGATAGCCCTGGGTTTCGGCGGGCAGAGATCTAAGTGTGCCGTCCCACGCATCGGCGTGGCCAGCCCCCCAATTATACGCGGCCAGGGCTCTCGGCAGATCCCCTGGGTAGCGTGCGACCAGCGCATTCAGGTAGGCGGTACCCAGGCGCTCGTTCAAGTCTGGGTGTGTGCGTAAGATGACCTTGGCTTTTTGTATGTCAGAGCCGCGTGTGGGGATTGAAATACCCATTTGATTCGCCAACGTAAAGACATCGGGGACACCGAAGCCAGGGTCGAGGGCCGTGGCGGGCATAATTTGCATGAGCCCTTGGGCCCCCACGGGTGAGACGGCATTTGGATCGCCCCCAGATTCTTGCTGGATCACACGACGAATCAAATCTGGAGATGCCACGTCGTGAGTGGTCATGGCGGGCACTGCTGGCTCTACGAGACCTCGGCGTCCTTGTGGCTCTCGCTGGCGACTGTCACTCACCTTTTTCCCAGCAACTCGGCCATGCTGCGATAGAGATTGTTGTTCTCCGGGTTGTGCAAAGGCCGGTTTCCCGTCTGCAATTCTTTCCTTGTAAAACTGTACGGCTCTGTTCACCATTGACTTAGAAGGTTTTGCCCCGGTTAGGAGACTTTGTATTTCAGAACGCGTTAAGGCCGGAACAATCAAAGGAAGTTGTATTTCTTTGCCATCATCGAAAGACACCCCTATCGATAATTCAGTAGATATAGACCCGTCTGGCCTCTTTAGTTCACCAAAAAATCCTAGACCTTTAGGAGTTCCGTCTAGACGGAGCCCAAACTTCGAAGAGGGGGCGGCTTCTGGAGGAGCGTTTCGGGCGTCGGCCATCCGCTTGATAAACCCCCATATATCCTCTTCCCGATCCTCACGGCGACCTGCGTCATTCTCCCGCTTCCATTCAGCGGCACCTTGCTTTCGAGTACCATAGGTTAAGGCCCGAGGCGTCAATCCTGTTGCACGAAACGCCATTTCAGGCAAGATTCCCAATGATTCGCGGTTGCCCCCCTCATCGGATTGTGCACCGACCCCGCGCGTGACTGCACCCACGGGAATAGGAATTTGCTCGGTGATCCATTTTGAAAGGGCCCTTTGCTTTGGTCCCCGAGGGGTGTCGACAACGCCAAGCCCTTTACCGAGTCCAACGCTTTGCGCCAGACGCCCGAGCGTGCTTGCGTTGACCGCACGGTCGCTTCGGATTTCAGAACTTGGAAGATCAGGAGATCCGAATCTTTTATTGTTGAGAAATTCCAACGGTCCTCGAATCGCAGGGTTGAGCATGAAGGCCCAGTCACGTGTCAGCTCCTTCGGGCTTCCAACGGAGAGTAAGTCCGTATCAAAGAACGGCAAACGCACGGAGGTGGCGACGGGGGAGCCCATCTGAGTTTTGGCCGGAACGAGCCCCTTCTGGAAGAGGTCTGACGAGAGGAAATCTTTATCGAAGTTGATATCGTCAATGGCCTGCCCAATATCAGGAAGATTGATCGTGTTGTCTCCTTTGAAACTTTTGGGCGTCGCATAATGCGTGAGGGGATCTTCGGATTCTCCCGCAATGACCAATTCGTTGATTGTGGACAACAGGCGTCCTTGATTCGCAATACGGCCTGGGCGCTCCAGAACATTGGCTAACTGGAGGGGGATGTTTTTTCGGGTCCAGGTATAGAACGGAATGACATTCCGCATGAAGCGTTTTTCAAAATTGGTTAACTCTGAGTAGTCAAACAAGGCAGCTTTCACATCCATCGAGGCGTCGTCGACAGATTTCCCTCCCTTACGTGCCCAGCGAAACATGGCTAACTTGGCAGGGTCTTCGACAAAATTCTGATTAATGGACCGTGCGGCTTCGTAGAATCTGGCGTCCGGGTTGATCGGGCTCCAGGGGTTTTCCTGCCAGCGGAGATCCTTGGGATTTGGTTTACGCACTCCCGTTGAGCGAAGGCCAGAGGTGAACTCTCCCCCGAACCCTGTCAGTTCGCCAATACTGCCGCTCCGAACGGCGTCTTCCATATCCGAGAAGCCAAGGTCTGCGTAGGATTTTGCCTTCCCCCCAGGTTTCACGGTTCGGCTAATCAGCCCGGTCTTCTCTTTCGCTTGAGAGAGGTTTTTACGTGCGGTACGCAAATCCTTGAAGGCGCGAGCATACCCCGCACTAATATCGAGTGGGGACATGCCATGGGCATACATATTCGCAATGTTCCCGGTAAAGTTAATCGCCTGATGACTGGGGAGATTGAGCGCCGTGGCGAATGTTTTGAACAATCGCAAGGCCCAATGTGATATTTCTTCCATGCCCGCAGGATCGGCATACCGCACAAGTCGTTCTTCGATCAAGTCTGCTGCTGCATTGGGCAACGCTCGACCTGCGGCCAATAGTTTCAAATCATCGGGGAAATATCGCAAGGCCTGTGGATCGATGGTTCGCCATGTGTTTTTGTCAATTTTGCCCTGGACTTTTGCTACGTCTTCGCCGAAATCCTGGAACACTTCCGCGGACAACCGACGGGATTCCGTGGCTCTGGCCGTGTCCCGCAACCTGGATTCCATGGCCGTATACACATTGGTATCGCCGCCTTCGGCGAGAAATTTTTCCGTGGGCTCACTTCGGAGGCGAGAGGTGCTAGCGATGGGGCGCTGCGACGGGGACACCGAGGGCTGCGCACGAGTAAACGCAGAGGGGGTGGATGTGCGGCGCAGATAATTGGGCACCGCTGATGACACATCTGCGAGGACGCTACGGGCGCCCGCGTTTGACACTGCTGTTGAGAGCTTCAACGTAGCAAGGTCAGCCGCAACGGTACCGATGCGTTCTCCGTTGATGATCTCCCCCTTCGTACTAGAATATTTAATCAGTTGGTTTGCCAGTGCCTGCGCCTTTGGCGACAACCCCACGAGGGCGGCTTTATTCCGCACAAACCCAAATTCATCCACCGCATCTTTAAGGGCCTGCTGGAGTGCAGGAAATTCTGCCTCATCCAGCGTGTCGAGGTTCTTTTGGATAGCCCCCCAGTCGCCGTCCCCAAGGCTTTTCAATGATTGCGTTGGAGACAGAATGCTCCCCGCCCCTGGGATCACGGCTGGCGCAGTTCCAGGGGTTTCGGCAAAGACTTTGCGAATAGGGAGAACATCTGTAGCCGCGGATTCTGCTGATGTTTTCCGCGCATAGTCGTACATCTGCGACAGCTTGGGGTCGGCCAACACGGCGGTCAGCGCCTGTGTCTTGGCGCCAGAGGTGGTCAGTGGTGCATGAATGGCCAAGCCCACGAGCCGTAACTGCTCTTCGGTGGGGCGGAATTTATCCACCAGATTGACTTCGAGGTCTTGTTTCGAAATAGCAATGTCGCCTTTCCTCCGAGACTCTGACAGGCGCTGCGCCGTTTCCAGGCTTCTCCCACTTTTGCCAACCGCACGTCGTCGCCGAGCGGAGGCGCCTACGTTCCCAGGAAGCTTTGACAACCCCAGATTTCCCACTCCCTTGACAGGGGTGACCACGCCTTTTTTCCAGAGGGCCTGAGGGGCTTTGACAATAGCTGTTTCGACGGCTGAACCTGCCTTGGCCCCAAGGGCCGCACCAGCGCCCTTGACTAGTCCTCGGCGGAGAAGACCGGCTCCGCCAAAGAGGTTCAACGGATCAGAGACCACATCGGCGGCAAACCCGGCGGCGGCACGCCATTTGGGGCTATCCTTGAGGATGCCATGCTCTTCCATGACCTTGTTAAAGTCTTCGCGAATTTGGCTATCCACGAGACTGCCTTCGGTGAACGCCCGGAGACCACGTCCCCAATCTTTCTCGTCTGCTAACGCTCCTGCGACCGTGCCCGCAACGAGTTCTCCAGGACGGCCCACGGCTTCCATGAGCCCGCGACCCACATTGCCAAGAAAAGCACGTTTGGCCATTGGAGGGCTTGTGCGCCATTTGGATTGTTGCGTTCGTGGCGCGTCTGCGATCGGTGGGAGGGCGGCAAACTCACGGAGAACCTCTTCCTTAGACGGACGAGTCGCCGATCGGATCGTAACGACACGACCCGTGGACTTTTGCCTAAACTGCCACTCTTTCATCCTTACGATCCGAATCTAGACCGGGAGTCAATGTCAGGGGTGAGCGCGCCCTCATCGCCCCAGCGCGGTCCAGTATCCTGCGTGGTGTATAGTTCGCGCATAGCCGTCTCTAGTTGCTTCCGAATATACGTGGCATGTTCAAAATATTCGTCATTCTCAGACTGTGGGCCAATTAGGTCCAGGAGAGAGATCAACTCAGCGGCTCGTGACACTTTGTCCTTCATCACCGCTCTTTGCGTTTCTGGGGCCGCCTCTGCCAAGGCTCTGGCTTCTACAACATCATTCCGTAGATCTTCGGGCAATTGGTTCAATGCCTCTTCTGGTGTGAGGCCAACTCCCGCTGCTTCCCTGAAGAATAGATCCGAATCGCTAATGGTGGGCATCGGGAGGCCAGCCGCTTGCCACCCGTAATACGTATCATCGAACGCCTTCCTTCGGGCTTGTAGCTGCTGCGACTGCCAGCCTGTTTCCCGTGTGGCAAGTTCCGATGGGGAAAACTTGTAAGAGATTTGTGTCGGATCGTCAAGACTTGGCGTGAGTCTGCCCTCGTTCCAGTCTTCGAGCCCGGAACTCAGTGATTTCAGCTGCGCAGCGTCTTCACGGGATAGATTAATAGAGCCTGTGGGGCCACCCTCCGCATACGCCAAGTTACTCAGGTATCTATCCCGATCCACTCGTCTGCGATCGAGAATCCGATCGTCTTCTCCGGCTGCCAACCGACTCTCTTGGTTTTGTAAGAACCCGAGTTGCGCCTCCAGGCGGTTCTCAGAGGCATCTTCAAATTTGTCGGCACGCCGCTGTCGAATTCTTCCGGTTACGGCATCCGCAACACTGCCAATTCCCTGCGCTGCGCCACCGACGTAGTCGTACCATGCCATAACTAATCCTTTATTCCCGCGAGATCATAACGTTTGTTAAAGTAATTTACAGCCATCCCATCGAACTCGCTTTCTGGATCATCTCCATTACTTCCTCGTATTTATGCCGATTCGAATACTGCAACATAAATTTACTAAGCTCAGATTGAGACATCTTCTGATATTCGGCAAATCGTGGAAGAATCTTCTGGGTGAATTCTTTCAGAAAAGTTTCTTTACCTATACGCAGACCTTCTTCGCCTAATCCACGGGACAAATCAAGAGGACCAGTTGTAGCGGGTTGCCCGAGTCGACGGGTTGTCAGATTTCTGGCTGCGGCTATCATGGCTGGTGTGAAGTGGAGAAGAGAGGCTCCTGTGACACCAGCTGCCGCTCCAGCGCCTGCTATCACGCCAGCGACCTGAAGGGATTTTCCAATGCGCGCATTGTCTTCCGGCGTAAATTGCTGAAGTCGGCTGGTTTCCGCTCCCGATGCTTGATCCTGGGCTTTCTGTTGATAAAAGTCGCCTATGTGTCCAAATGTTCTCGGCACAACCCCCTGCCCGAGTTGCGCGATGTCTGGCCGTGTCATACTGAGCCATTCCTGATGTCCAGGCGGCGAGCCGAAGGCCGGGTTATTGGCGGGGGCTTGGTCATAGATCCGCTGCTGATTTGGAGGGAGGTCGTAGTTCGCGATAATACGGTTGGGCGTCGCCGGGGGCCGAATAGCCTGTTGCACTGCTGTTGCGGGGGTCTCTGCCACTACTTCTGCTGCGGGCCCTTGCACTACTGGTGCGGTGGGGGCTTCCCCTCTCCCCACGGCTTGTATTTGTGCGGGGGTGAAGGCTTGGTATCGTGCGGCTTGCGCGCTAGGGCTAAAAGGCCCGGACGTTATTTGGTTGGGCAAGAACTTCGCGAGGTTGCCCTCCATTGTCCCAGGGGAGAAGTTTGGGTGAAAAGGTTGTGTGGGATCACCAAAGATTTGCCCGGAGGGTGTAGGCGCCGGAGCGCCCTGGTAGCCTGCGTTCCCAGGCAGGAACTGTGAGCCTGCTCGCAGCGCACTGCCCACGTCTCCGCTAAATCCCCCAGAGGCAATAGGGGCAAGTGCTCTGGGATTCAGAATGCTCCGCTGAATGGCCGACATGGCAGATTCTCCAGCGACTTTTCCTGCGACATTTTTGGCACCCCCGGCAAAGCCCCCCGCTGGGATTCCTCCGAGTATGGCAGACATGATATGATCCCGTTTCGATCCCCCGGAGGCTGCGCTTCCGAGGACTCCCAAGCCAGCTCCAATCGCGCCTTGCGCAGCGAGGGATAAACCACCCGTAAAGGGAGCTAACGCAAACGGGGCGGCGATGGAGGCTATTTTGATAGCCTTTCTCCACCAGGGAGTGCCTTTTTGCTCTTCAACCGCCGGGTCGGGGGGAGGGGGTTGTAGCGACAACGCCGTCGCGGCATCCATTTGCTGCGCGAGCATCGCCGACATGGATGCTTCGCGTGCCGTGCGAGCCGCCGCACGAGATCGTGCGAACTCCGCGACTTGCCGATCGGCCTCTGCTGCACCTGCGCCAAGGCCATAGTTACTCATGGCGTTAAACTGTAAATTCGGATCGACATTCGCGAGGGCTTTCCGTCGTTCCCCAATAGACGTGGACGTGGCCATGTCTCCATAGGGGGTGAGGTCGAGTCCTGCGAGAGGATTGATTACGCCGCCATACGCCGTGGGTAACGGCGCGTTCGCATAGTTTGCGCCCGTGGTTCCCAATAATTTTTGCTGCTGGACAAAGCGTTGCTCTTGCCCCAAGGGCATTGCGCCCAGCAATCCCGTGGCGCGCATATCCTGGTTCTGCGCAAGATCCCCGGTGAAGTTAAACGAATTCGCCCGCGCACTTGCTTGGCGATTGTAGTCTTGCACCTTCCGGAGATAGAGGGCGTTCTCCTCGTTCTGCTGTGCTCTCGCGGCATCGCCCTCGCGTTGGGCGGCGCCCCCAAACATACCGCTGACGCCACCAACGAGCTGAGATGCGGCTTTAGTCGCCGCGGCCCAGTCTTCGCCAGTCCAGTCCGTCGTAAATTCTTTTACTTGACCCTTTATCCCCATGGTTTAATACGTCCCTGCTTGTTGACGAGTTCGATTTAAGAATTCCTGATTGATCGTTGCTCGTTGCTTCTCCAGGAATTGATAATATGATAAGTTTTCGTTATGACGTGCTTGTTCGGCGGCTAGATTTTGCGCGTTCCAACCTAACGTCCCGGACTGCGTTAAGGAGGCGGCTTGCCGCAAGAAATTTTCGTTCTGTGCGCGTACTTGATTATTGGCACTAAAGATTGCCATCATCCGACCTGAGTCGCCTTGGGCAATAGCTTCTTGCATTTGCAACGCGGCAGTGGTGTCAGCACGATTTTGCTGCGCCGCCTGAACCGCAATATCACGTCGCCCCGCAAGAAGTTGACTATTGAAGTCGTTATTATTATTTTGTAGCCCTTGTCGCGCACGTCCCCCGAGGCCACTCATCCCGCCACGCAACAAATTTTGATCAAGTTGTGCACCCTGCTGTGCACGTTGGGCGTTTAAGAGTTCCTTCTGCTGCTCAAAGAGCTGGTCCTGCTGAACTTGGCCCATCGTTTCAGGCTTCGCCAAAATGGCGTTCATCAACCGATTGCGCTGATCTTCGCCTACACCGGTAAACTGTTCGGCATACTGGGGTTGATAGCTGGAGTAATATGCCGAAGGCCGTTCTGGCGTCGAGAATTGCGAGCGTTCGGGTGTGGGGTAGCCTGGATAGGCACCGTTAGCAGTCTCTCCGCCACCCTCTCCGCCAGCCTCTCCGTTGCCACCACCGTCGCCACCATCCCCACCCCCAACTTCAGGAGCGCCACCGGGCGTATTCGTGGCACGTCCTTGTAAGTTTGTTCGGAGATTTCCCCAGTGTCCCAGCTCGCCGCCCTGGTTATACCAGTCGTCAAGTTCTGCTTGGTCGGCACCACGATTCAGCTGTGTTTGATACTGATTCTGTACCGTGTTATCAAAGAGTGCGCGGTCGCCAGATTTGCCAAGAGACGCCCAATACCCCTCATCATTTTCCGCGTCTTGAAATCCATCAGTGGGCATGAAATTATCTCCCAAAGAGCCGACTGGCCCCGCCTAAGATGGCCGATTGGACCTGATTCCGTGGCTGAATATTCTTTTTCCCGCGCTTCGGCGCTTTCTTTTTTCTCGTGCCTTGTGCGGTGGATGCAGCAGCGCCCATTGCGGGGCCAACCCAATCATACTGGGGCTGCTGTTGCGGGATGGGCGTCTGATACGCAGCATTCCCAAGGGCTGCTCCCTGAGAGAACGGAGCAATCGTCCCAGCATTCCCAAGGGCTGCTCCCTGAAGATTTGCAAAAGAGGCTTGTCTCTGCTGCTCGGCCTGCCCACGGAGCGCTTCATACTGCGAATATTGAGCTTTTATCGCCTTCTTCTGCTCAGGAGTGATTTGCCCGCCGCCTACGGGAGTCTCGTCAACGAGCCCACGGTTTGTGCCGCCCCCAGCTCCCAAACCGGAATAAAAAATATACGGATTCGGACCACCATAGATCCCGTCTTCGTTGAGAGGAGGTGATCCGGGCGATGGCAAGTCTTGCCTGGGTCCAGTGTTGGGATCGAATGGCCCGCCATCGTAGATAGGACCGGTGATTGGTTGAAGCGGTGGTGCGGATTCGTAGGCAAAGTTGGGGTCACCCTGGCCCTTGGCGCGATTCTCCGCTCGTATGGCGCGTTCGTACATTTCCCGTGCTTGGTCGGTTCTCGACAAATACTGTCCGTAGTTCGGGTCGCCCTGCGGTCGGCCATACGGACCTAATCCGTCAGTACGTGGGTCGTATCTTTGTGACATTAGACGTTTCCTCCTAGTTGCTGTTGCATCCACGCAATGGCGGAGGCAGGGTCATTACCACCCGGAGCGCCCATAGGTCCGGGCATCATCTCCGTCGATGGCATGGGGCCCATGGGGGGCAGGGGTGGTGGTGGTGGTGCCATTCCGGCCATCATCGGATCAGGCGGTAATCCCATGGGAGGAGGCCCTGGAGGGGGCCCCATCGGTGGGGGCCCCATCGGCGGTCCAGCCATCATGGGCGGGGGCCCTGGCGGTGGGGGGGCCATCATCGGTGGACGTGGCGGTCCAGGATCGAGAATGGCATTCTGAATATGGTTATACTGCACCTGCGAGGGGAAATTTTTTGGAGGGGGTGGTGGCGGGGCATTTTTCGCCGCCTGCCCCATCGGAGAGATGTAGAGTGGGGGAACGCCCATTGCCGACGGACCCTTTGGCGCTTTCTTTTTGGGTTTCCCGGCGCCGCCTGGAGGCGCTTGTGGCACCGGTTCCTGCCCAGGGGCCACCGGACGTGCAATCATTCCGTATCCGGGTCCACCGGCTGCGTCGGCGGCACGAGACATATTGGGTTGTCCAAAACCCATTGGGGAGAGATTGTTGGCTTGGAGTCCTGGGGGCATATTGTAATCCAATGTGGGCCGCGTGCCTCTTCAAGGGCGGCGAGTAAGGGGATAAACGCGAGACGGGATTGCGAGACCCCGGTTGCTGTGCGTCCGAATCCTGGAAGAATGCACCCACTGGTATCGGCAATGGTGTTGCCGGAGTGGATGCGAATGCCCGTAAAATTCGGGACTTTTCGTAAGATGGGTAAGCGTCGTTTGAATCGTGGTGAATGGGTCACTTCCACCAGATACCGCCCATAGGGAATGGCTGTCTCGTGCTTAATCTTGACAGGTCGCATCGCATCTTCTAGCGTAAAACAATGAAACCGTTCATTGATGTACAGTCGACCAAACGTGCGATTCTGAATCGTTGGTTCACGTTCCAGTCGCAAGTCCACGCGTTACTCAGACACAACGTGGATCGCTTGATTGGTAATTGTGCGCAAGGCAATATTCCCGATGCCCACAATCATGCTCGTAATCCCAGCTGGGATCGGAAGTACGCCACTCAATTCAATACATACCGTCACGACGTTAAACCAGAAGGTCTTACTGAGAAATAAACTTTTTGTGATCACGTTATCAGCCCTTTCGTATGATGCAGATGCCGCTGTAAAGAGCGACAGCAATTTACTTGCTTTTTTATAGATTTTATAGATCCGAAAGATATTCACGTTATCCAGCAATCAAACGATCGAGTTTTTCGTCTATAGAATGTAACTTGTCCGCATTTTGCTCCAGCCGTTCATCTAATCTACGGTAGCGTTCGGAACAGACCGCTTCGTGTACGTTCACGCGACCTTCTAAGCGCACGAGCCAGATCACGACGGACACGGCTGGCACCCCAATAGCCACAAGCAATAACATTTCCATAACTATTCAGAATCTGGTGGATAAGTAAACGAACCATCTGCATTTTTATGTGCTCCTGCTTGCGCGGTATACCATGTGTCTTCATCCACTTCGACATAGCCGCTTGGGAGTTGCGGGGGCGTATTTGATCGATACCGGCATGCCTTGTTCACGTCGTCGGCGTCATCGAGTTCTATGGAGTAGAGGGTGTGCATTAGTAATACTCCAAGACATAAAAGCTATATTTGATACTTCCTGCGCCATTGTCTTGATTTGTTGAAACTACGATTGAGGCTGTGGTTGTATTGGTAATGGTCCAGCCTGCATCCAAACTAAATTCATTTGTTTCTTCCATACCATTTGTGTTGCCGCCAAATCGCGTCTGGATCATGATGGCTTTGCCAGCATCCGTGAGGGTAGTCCCAAACGTCACTGTTTTGGTGCCTTCAAACCCATCAGCAACCGCTACTGAACCGGATGAATATTGAACTGACCGAATCGTACTTGGGGCGTAACTCATATAAGGCTCTTAAATGATGTGCCAGTTGCTGCCGTCGCAGACCATACTGAGTGTTTGATAACGTTGCGAAAAAGCCTGTGTCGTGGCACCATCAATCGTTTCGGAGGCATTCCCATCGATGGTCACCGTGGCGCTCGCCGATGTGAGTTTGACATGCACGGTATAGCCGGTTTTTCCGCTTGCCGCAAACAGGTTTACGGTGCTGGTGCCGGTGCAATTAATGAATTGCGTGACGCCATTACTGGCCGTGACTGCGATCGTGCCACTGCCGCTGGCAACAAAAGTGATGGTATCTGGAATCGCGGTCCAGGCTCCATCACCACGGAGATAGTTTCCACTGCCTGGGCTTCCGCTGCCCAGTCGAGCGACAGCGACCGTCCCAGAGGCTACAGCCGTGCCGTTTAACGCAGTCACCGCAGCCCCATTGACGGCGAGCAGAGTTCCCCCTGCTCCTACGACGGCGCTGATATCAACACCATCAACCGTGACGCCCGCTGAAGCAGTCAGATTGCCTGTCAGCGCGTCACCACGTTTGTCCACGCCATTTAGGACTTGGGCGAAATTTGAATTGACCTGCGCAGACAGAATATCCGTGCCTGCACTAAAGGTAAATGGGACAGTTAGGGCCATTTAAGTGCGCTCAAGGAAAAGAAGCAATCGGGTGGAATAATTGGCTACCGTAGACCGAAGAACGATATAGCCAGTACCCCAGGCCAGGGTGGCGGGGTCATTAGACTGGTACAGATGTGCCACAGTCTCCGTACCAGCATTATACACAGTTCCTGGGGTAATGTCAAGCCATCGAACCGCATTCAAATCATTTGGATTCAAAATGGTATACGGAATAACATGATCTCCGGCAGCCACGGCAAAGGTAACATCGACATATTCATAGCGTTTATAGGGGAGGGATCGCCGCAGGGCGGCATCACGAAGCAGAATCGTGATGTCGTGTTTAGGCATAATAACGATCGCCCAACATGCGTGCCATGATGGCCAACTTTTGTACTATTAATTCACGGCCAGGGGTGTAGACGAAAATGACTGGACGCAATGCGGTTCCACTTCGACCAACAGAGAGCCGTTGTTTGAGACTCGCTGATCCCGTCCATGTCGCCGCATCCCAGTCTGCGGTATCCCACAAGGATTCTCCCAGGACACTATTTGTGACTGGTGTGGAGACATCTTCATCAAATTCTAATTGGGTGGACACATAGGCATCGGCAATGCCGAAGGGCGCGCTGAAGTGATAATACAAGCGGTCAAAGCGTTTACGAAGAAAGGGTTGATCGAAGTCCATCCATCGCCCATAGAAACGAAAGTCCGGGCTACCAATGTAATAGGTATACGTTGTGCTTAAGACTAACGGGGTGACGGCTGTCGCGAGCGTCAAGGCACTCGCGGTATTGCTGGTAATGCGCACGCGATCAACAGGAAGATAATCTCCATCTACAATAACCACATAGCGATTCGCTAATCCCGATCCTGTGGTATAAAATCCCGTTCCAGCAATTTCGGTAATAGACGTAGCCACAGGAATGAATTCTCCCGTCAGCGTCCCTGAGGGCACCCCGTCATTTTTATAGCTGGTACTAAAGTAGAATAACTGTCCGTAATAGCCGCCCAGATACAAACTTGTCTCCGAGCTTGTATTGACCGCTGTGGCAAACGACGCCGCGTCAATCGTGCTCCAATAGGACGCTTCAAACCGTCGTAACGCGTAGTTAAAGACAATCATCCGATCGTTGATGGACGATCCCAGGCTCGATACAGACCAGACAATACGATCAGCCGTGGGGTCATGCCCCGCATAGATAAAGGCACTTCTTGTGCTATTCAACTCGGTGGTCACGGCTGAGAGGCCGAGAAGCATTTGCCCAACGCGATTGATATCCGTGCCGTCATAGACGACCGGTCCGACCGCACGGTCCCACCACGCAATGTTTCCCGGCATGCTGACAATGGAATTCCGACTCGCACAGCCAATCGTGAGGTCGATGGGTTTGAGTGTCCACGTTTGTGGGTCGTTTCCGTAGAGCCCCCACGTGCCCGTCGTGAGGAAGATCATTAGCAACTCATCAGAATACTGATGGAGCCCTATGATTTTATCCCCTTCCCCGGTTTCAATGGGCTCAAAATTATTCGTGCCAAAGTTATCTGCTTGGTCTTGTTTTGACCAATAGATATTTCGTCCATCTGCACAGATTAAGCGTCGCCCAAATGCCGTCACATGGGTAATCGTGCTTGCCGGAGGATCGTTTTCTGAGGTGGACGGTGCCACCGTTGTTTGTGCGGCAATCGTGGCGGCACTTAAATCAAGATATGCCGCTGTCGTGGCAATCGGAATGTTCCCATCGGTTACAATATCCGCGCCTGCAACATTTTCAAAGGTCAAGACTTTATAGAGTTTCGACTGTGTGGTCTGTCGACGAATGAAGATACGCCAATGTGTATATTGCGCCGTCTCTGCTGTACTGGGCGAAATGGTGACACTAATACGACGATTGGCCCCGCCCAGGGTGACGGTTTTCAGCGTGGAGGATGAGGATTCTCCTCCAGATGTACTGTTGTAGGAGGTCACCGTCACATCATAGGTTTCGGCAGGCATCGAGTTTCCGCCAGTAATGGCGGTATTCTCTGCGGTGACCCAACTGGCAATGGGGCTCAACCCCCACGGGACATACGTTTGGTTGACCAGCGATCGTCGTTCACTCGCGTCGTTCACCAGGAAGAGGCGATTATCTAAGACGGTCCCATCCACAGGCGATGTGCCTGCGCTAAAACAGAGACTCGCTGGAGCGGGAAAATTGGTGGGGGGAGCAAACGCCGCGGTGAGGGTATCGTTTGACTGCCGGTAATACAGCTTGCCATCTGCGGTACACAGCGCCACGTAATTGGTGTAGGCCGATCCGGTATTGTAGGAATAGGGGGCTTGCCAATGAATGGCGGGAGACGAGGTCAGGGCCGTGGTATTAACGGTATTGAGCCCAGGACGCGTGCCGATCGACGTGCGCCCTAACCCTGATTTGACAAACGAGGTATTGATGCCCTTTGAAAACGCGTTCTCAGGAATCTGATCCCCATCTGTTGACGTAATAACGCCTGACGCCCAGTCAACAAATTCTTTATAGCTGTCAGCCACGCGGGATAAATCTCGTAAAGGTCGGGCGCCCTCCCAAAGATCGTGCTTGCTGATAGGTCATCTTGAGGGATTGGTCTAACTTTGATAACCGTGCACGCCAATAGGCTTGTTCATCGTCCGTCGCTCGACTATACCCCTGCATCGCCGTTAACGCTTTGAGCACCAGGATGTCATCATGCGATTCAGGCAAATCGGGAATATCATTGTCTTTCACCAAGTAACGGGGTTTCCGGTAAAAGCGATACTTGATGGTGCTACTCCCCGCTGGCGTACCAATAATTTCCATCATCCTATATTGCCGACCAAATTCGTCGGCATTCAAAGCCAGCAATGTATCAGACCCGGAGGTCACCGTGACAAGACGAGCCCAGCTTGCGCCAATCTTTGTAATATCTAATACCACCTCAAACGATGTTGAAGATGTCAGCGTCGTCCACGGCGCACCAGAACTCACCGTTTCGTTGACGTAATCTCCGCTCCCATCAATACCGGATACGATGATTTGATTACTCGCGGATTCCGTGCCCCCAGTTGTGGCAATCGCCACCACTCCAGTTGCTGTTGGCTGCTTTTTGAGCTTGGAAATACCTGCCAACATAAATCTGATGGGTTCCGTCGGCGTGGCATTATCCCAATCGGCTCCCGATTCAAGTAATGACTTGGCCGGGATCTCTTCGAGATAATCTTCTGTATTGGGGTTGAAAAAGTAGAGGGGCTGGTCAAACTCGGGATGCAACGCATACGCCGATTGGCCAGAGACCACCGAGAGGGACTCGGTGCGGGGCCACAACATGAAGTCATAGCGATCTTCATGGAGCAGCTGCTGGTGTTGCTCGTTAATAGAATTTGAGACGAGGTCTCTGAGTAATCCTGTATCCGAGCCATCCGCCATCCATTGCAGGACCGCGTCTTGGAGTTGCTTGAAGGTCCGCATCGGACCTTACTCTTTGAAGTAGGTGATTTCGACGGGAATCGAGGAGGCGGCGAAAATCTTCAATTTCTTGATGTTCTCATAGCCTTCCAGCAACACGATGTCCCCTGCGGCCAGGGGCGTCCCAACCGACGCGGACGGCGTCGTTCCTTCAAACGTGAGGTAGATGGCTCCACTGGAATACACGAGCGCGGAAAGCCCTTTCCCGCCATACGGGGGAAGACCTTGCGAGGCGCCATCCGTACTCGTCATGACCGCGCTTCCGGCAATCACGTTATCAATGGTCGCCGTTGTGGGGGACACCACTGAGTTGTTTGGAGTCAATCGTTCACGGCCATAGGCCTTTTTATGATTGAGCCCAATAAGATTGATAAATGCTGACATGGATTAGCCTCGAAACTCTTTCCCGGTATACCCCACCTGGGGAATTCCGGCAATGCGGGAAAAATCATCGCGTAGTTTGTCTGATGTGTCGTTTACTACTGACTGTCCCAAGCGTGATTGGTGTGCCAAGTTGTTGGCTAAGACCCGTGCATTCAGCCGTTGTGAGGCTCCACGTTCAGGGTCCAGTTTTTTGAGATGCTCAATCAACGTGTCATTGAGAGGGAAATACCCCGCAATCACGCGATGTTCGCGTCCGTGTAATTTGCAGGACGCACACGAGATTTCTCGAATCTCCGCAACCGGCACGGATAAATCTTGTGCACACCGCGGGCACGGCATTTTTGTCCCTGGTCGTATACTAAATAAATAGAGGTATCCATCGCGTTGGCGAATCCCGGCATCGTCTTTACTGCTGCGTATAGGCCCATCATGTGCGCCACGCCGAACCCGTTGTTCAACTTGAAATTCTGATTGCGCCGAACTCCATCGTAAGCGTATTCTCCCTTGAAACTCGTGTTCAAGACGCTTCGTAAATCCTGCCGGAACGGTATACATGCGTGTCCCTCCTCGAAAAAAATGGAGTGGACCCTACGGCCCACCCCACCTCAGTCTTACGACTCCTGTACGATCGTGCCATTCTGGGATTGGATATACCACCCATCTGTGCCATCGCTGATCAACGTAAATCCATCACCCACGTAATCTGCCGCGGTCGCAAAGTAGATGTCTTTATCATCTGTCGCCGTGACACCTGGAGCAATAATTTTGTCAACGGAGGCTGGAGAGACCCCATGCCCCGTGCCACTCGTCGCGGCAATGTTCACAATAAAGTGATAAAAAATACCTTTCTGTGATTTCTGCACTGCCGGGAGTGTGAAGAGAAGCGCCGTCGCGTGATTCCACGCGAAGGTCTTGCCAGAATCGCCAGCGGTGAGCGTCGTTGCTGCCGCTGCCGCGGTAAAATCTCCTCGTTCTGATCGAGGAAGTTTGAGTGCTTTTGCATTTGCCATTCGGAATCTCCTGTAGGAAGGAATGAAGGAAGGGGGGGTTAGCCCCTTCCTTCAGAAGAGAGTGGAGGATTAGCTCCAGACCTCGTTGATACCGAGCAGCGCACCATTCTGGTTCCGCGCCTTGCACATCAGTTCCTGATAAACAAACGCGGTTGCGCCGTAGGCGTCCACGTCGCCACCACTGATGCGGTAGAAGACCGACCCGTCCTTATCCATAAAGTCGAGTGGCGCCATCTGTGCCAAGCTCAGCGAGCTTGGGGTAATCGCAAAGATCGCATTGCGTCGGCACTGCACGTCAGCTACGATCGGCTTCCCGTTGTAGGTCACCGCTTCCCAGCCACCGTCCAGCTTCATGACGTTGTAGAAGACACGCTCATCCTGGCACAGCTTGACATACGTGTCGCGCATGGCCGGATGCACATGGAACATCTTCAAATCCGATTCGTCGATGTTCGACTCGGTGATGATTCGACTCACCAACTGCTGAATCAGCGGGAAACTCAAGTCCTGCTTACTCGCATCGCTTCCGAGAATGACGGCCTTCCAATCGGGGTAGGTCGCCACCGGCAAGCCGTGCAAGCCCCCAGCCAAGAGGGTTGGGTTCGATGCACTAATGACGGCCTGGAGGCCGGTCATCTCGTTGCCAAGCGTATCTTCCAGCACCAAGTAATCGCCATCTGCTGAGCCAGAGACAGTCCCTGTCCAGGTGACGGACGTGGTGGCCGTGGAGACCGCCCCACGCGTAACTACGATGGAATTACCCAAGACTGTCGCGTTATCCGACGCGTCAATGAGATCGCACGTCAGTGCGCCCGTGGGCAGCTGTGTGGTGCCATTGCCAAGACCGTCATCCACTGGCGCTGGCGTCGCGTTATCGGCGCCGGTCCAGTAGGCCAACGCGCCCGTGCCGTCACCGTTGAGCTGACGGTTGATCCCACGCTTGGTATCCGTCATGACATACTTCATTTCGGCTTCCAGCGCCTTCAAGAATGCGCCCTTGTTGGACTTCGTCGCGGCAATCGCCTTGCCGGAGACGTTAATTCTCGAATAGAGCTGCTTCACGGGAACGACCGCCCTCACAAAGCCCTGCTGACCGGCAGTCGGCAACGTCGCGCCTTCGGACTTTCCGATCGCCGCTGCGTTGTTTCGCGTCCGGTGCACCGCGACAACAAAGTTGCCACCTTCGACCGGGGTAATATCTTTCTCAATCGCCTTGAGAAGTGGGGTCGCATTGTTGAGCATCTCCTGCAACGCGGGCAGGTAGACCTCTTTTAGAATCGGGGTTGCGGCAGTATAATCAAATGCCATAATTTATAAACTCCACGCGAACACGGTTCGCACGATAGACAACCTTAGTTGTCAAGGTAAGCAGCAGCTCGCTGTTCCAAACTCTTCCAATCAAGCTTGCCATCCTTCCGCATAAAACTTCCGGGTTTGGTTTGCTCAGATGGGGGAACAGGCGAACCAGATGGTGGTCCCATTTTGGCACGGGCCTTCGCGACCTCTTGCCGTTTGATGTGATCCGTACTTGTAGCCCGTACCCGATCAGACCATTCCTTCGCCACTGTTTCTGTGTAGTCAATGGCTTGGTCAATAGACTGTGGGTCAAGCTGTGCAACTTGGTATCGAATAGATTCTTCTGCGTAGGGAATAACATCCCGCAGAAATTTATAATCATCCTTTTCCAACGTCGCATTAAGTCCAGCCGTAAATCGATGCGCATCAGCCTGTTGAATCTGTTCATTCTTCAGCTCTTGCCCAGCGTTCTGCAACTGCGACATAAATTGCTGCTGCTGCTGAGTTTGCTGTGTCGAGAGCTGTTGCTGAAACGCGGCGAGTGATTGCTGTACTTCTCCGAGCGTGGCAATCTCATTTGGATCAGATGGTTTCTCCGATGTCACGTCCTTTGTTGGACGAGCAGCGGTTTGCATTTGCTCCTGCGCATAGGCAATCATTTCTGCCTGTCGCTGGAGTTCAGCAGCCCGCTGCGTAAACACCTGTTCCGCTTCCTGACGCTGTTGGGACAGCGTTTGCATACGTCTCGTAAACGCAGCTTCTCGTTGAATCCCGCCCTTGTATTCCGCGTAGGGGACGGTTTCTTCGACGCCATCAATTTTGACACGCACAAGCGCATCGTCAGGAATATCTACAACTTGATCATGAGATCCGGTTACAGTCGGTGTGCCTGCAAGTGCCGAATCCGGGAGGTCAGAGGGTGCAGATGTGGCAACATCCTGGAGCGGTTCCGCCGTATCCGCTGTCGGATCTGCCATATGTTCCATTGCTTTCTCATGGAGTGAGTTGAAGTCAATGGTTGAGGGTTGCAACGAATCGGGAGTGCTAATTACATCAGACATACAAAAACGCGAGCTAGTGGCGAAGAACACGCCGTGCTAGAAACCCATCCTCTGGCTGCGCGGCCACTAAGGAGGGACATCATCGAAAGGTGGGGAAAGTCTGTCAGGATGATGCCACTGACCTGGACTTACGCCGGGGCTCGGCTAGGCTACGCGTGCCCCGTAGAGTTCGTTCACAATAAATTCTTTTAGCATGGCGTCTTCTTGACGCCGTTGCTTGTAATAGATATCCACTGTGCCTGTGATCGCAACACTGCTGGGAGCGGACTCCAGGGAGAAATCAAATTCGAACTGATTCGTCCCGGTTGCACTTAGCCAGATCGGGTCTGTCGTTTGCGCAACGCGCCCTTGCGCCCAGTGTTTGCCCTTCACCTGTAACGGTGGCACAACCACCGTTTTCAGCTTGACCCGCGCAATCGATTGTGCGAGAACGTCTCGGTAATCTAACGCGGGTGTCGCTACTGTGGGGACTGGATCGATAACGGGGGTTGTGGCTCCCGTTCCGGCTGGTGGTTGGCCAAGTTCTTCAAGGATCGCGTTGCCGCGGTTGACAAACTTGGTGTATCCGGCAAGATCGACAACATTGTGTCCACCTTGCTGCCGTCTTGATGCTGCGGTAGTGGTTCCCGTTGCCGCTACAATAGACGCACTTGAGTCAAGTGCGACAACAGCATTATACCCTGTTGATGATATAATGTCAAGCGACGATGCGGCCCCTGTGAGCGCGCCTGTGGCACTAAAGGTTTCAAGGCCTGTCCCGGCAAGGATCGCCGCCGAGGTCGTCAGGGCTCCAGAGGCACTAAAGGTCTCTACAGCAGTCCCTGCGAGACTGGCAGCGGCGCCCGTCAGTGCGGCGGTCGCACTAAATGTCCCTAGCCCTGTGCCACTGACACTGGATGCGGCGGTGGTGAGCCCGACGGTGCCATGTGTCGCTGCATTGATGCCTGTCGCCGCTAAGGCGGGAAGTCCAAACCCTTGCGCGTCAAGTTTAAATTCGTTTAATCGGGCGGTATCAAATAGTGCCCGAGTCGAGGTGCCGACAGCCGCAGTTCCTTCTGCCACTAGACGAGTTCACGAACGGTGTTGCCGTGCGTCAGGGTGTCGTCCATGTGTCCGTCGCTGGGTTATAGACATCGCCACCCTGCACCGGCGGTGACACGCTGGTCGTGTCGATAAATAGATAGCTCGAATCAGGCTCAACTGGCATGTCGGCGTCGATCCCGACCCATGTCGCGTAGCACACATAGTCGCTGGTTTTGGTTTGCGCTTGTGTTTTCATGCGAGTAGCTCTTTCTCTTTCTCTGCGTGCGGCAGTAGTGCCGCTTGTATATCGACCGCATCGTCATCGAGCGCACGTTGAATGCCCTCTGTGACGTGCGCTGGTGCGCCGGTCAACACCCAACGACCGTTCTCTAGCGTCAATTTACCGTGGATAGACCCATGGAAAGGCTCCAACGCGGTGCCGGTAATATCCATTATGGCCTTCTCCATTGTTGGCCGAACAAATCTCGATGAACTCTGATTTGCGTCGATCTCTAGGCGTGATCGGTCCACTTGAATGTATTGCCGCATCTGCGCCGATTCGATTCCCGCACTGACGGTATCCCAGCGGTGGAAATACTGATCGCCAATCGGCCAATGGAATTTGGTCACATCCACGCACACCGCACCCCCGTTGGGACAGTCATCCCACGCCGCCAAATCCCAGCAATGTTCATTCGTCTCGTATGGCGATCCTTCAGGTGTGATCATGCGCTGCGCGTCTTGTAGCCACGCATTTAAGCCAATCATTCGCGCATCACCGACTTGCGCTAGTAGATGTGTCGGCGGTGACGGTAGTCGGCCCCTCCACTCACCAAGCCACTGTCCGTCGTCAAGTCGAAACCAGCACAAATGCCGCCACGTCATCAGAACAGTTCCTGAATCACCCAGCCAGCCGTGCATGTTCCCAGCGGGTCGTAGAACCGCAGCCGCGTCATCGTCAACGTCGTCGTGCCGGTGATCGCGATTCTCGCGAGGGTCTGTCCGTCAGGCACATTGGTGTCATTGCCATAGGCGTACCCCAGATACCCCTCCTTGCTCTGGGTGAGGCTCACCGATGCGATAGTGGCCGTCGCTGTCATATCGGTAGTGCCGTCAACTAACGAGACCGTGCCTCGCTGCGTTGCACTTTCGAGGACACTGTAGCTACCGGCTGTGAGGCTGAAGCCTGTTTTGTCGCTGACCGCGGCGGTGAAGCCCGTTTTGGTATTTACTTCTACTAAACGATTTGCGACGGGCTGTTGCGTCCAAAGTTGGTTCGCACTTATCCCCGACTTCATGGGGTCACTCTCATCACATAGCCAGATAGGACGATCACATTCCCCGTCACGGCGAAGGCCCTGACCGTGAGGGCGGCGCTTCCATTGCCCAAGAGAATCTGGCCGTCCACGACAAGTGTATGCCCAGTTTTGGCCGTAATTGTCTGCACAATGTTTTGGTCAGGCACCGTGGCCCCGCCGAACTCGACCGTCAAGACGACATCCGCCGAGTGCCCGTTGTAGGCCCAGATCGACAAACGGTCGATGATTGTGGCGCTAGTGCCGGTCGTGTGGATCAGTGTCCCAGCCGTCGAAGTCGCGACGACCTTGACACCTTGCCCTTGAGTGCTGCCGCTGAACGGGATAAGTGCTGTCGCATTTGCCATTAGTTAGTCCACCATCGCTTCAATTTGGAGAAAGTCATTTCCGCCTGCGGCAGCCGATGTCCACGCAGAGCCTGAACTGGTGAGCACATTTCCAGATGTTCCTGGGGCAATGCGCCCTAGCTGTGTTGCGCTGGATGCGACGATCACATCCCCCGTCGCTTGACTTGCGATCGAGACGGCTCCGGCATAAATGGCAATTGGATTTGCAACGACATCGGCATTCCAAATCGTTGCCGTCACCGCATCACCTGATGATCGTGTTGAGGGGGGATTATAGGCCATACGCTCTTAACCCTTATTTTCGGTATACGTAAAGGCGGTGATGCTTACCGCAGACCCCGAGCTAATGGCGACGGAATTCAACACCATATCTGCCGAGGATGTGCCGACCGTGCCATCAAACACGACTGATGAGCCATCCGATTTGAGTGTGCGAAACCATGTCGCCGTCCCTGTGGCATCGGCACTTGAGTCTGACGTAATCGCTCCAGCTGTTGAGACCCCACTTGACGACGATCCAAATGCGGTGGACGCAAATCTCAATTCGGCCAACAGGGTATTCCCGGACAGGGCAGTATCTGCCGTGGAGGGCTGTGTTCCCGTGTAAATACGAATGTAGCCTGTGTTTAACAGTGCGCACACGGCGTCGCCACCCGCGACGACGGCTGCGTTAGATCGCTTTGGATTTAGAGCCATTAGGATGTTTCTCCTTCAGAAGACAGCCCGACCGGTTGTGGTTCAATACCTTCAATCAGGCCCGTGTCAGGATTTCGTTTCACGGTGTAGCGCACCGGGATTCGTAGATCGTTATTAATAACCGTTGTGGCAGGTTGCGTCGACAACGGCGGAATTTCTAGGTCGGTTGGCGGTTCCAGTTCAAGAGAAGGCTCAGGTAAAATCGTGGACAGCATTTCAATAATCGCCGGTTCTAGCCCAAATTCACGACTCATCATTTTGGCGTCATCCGGGTTGATATAGCACAGATGCACTAAGGTATGAAAGACATTCATGGCCCACTGGGTATGTTCCCATGATGCTGTTTCCGTGGACTTGAACAAGTCAATGTGCGCATCCCAATGGAGTTGATGGTTTTCCCACGGTTGGGGTTTCGGCAAGCGCCCATTTTCCAACATCGTAATGTTTTCGAGCTGGGCTTGTTCCTGATCTCGCTGATCACGCTCAATTTCGAATTCACTAAAGGACATCTGGAGCATGTCCTGCACACGCTTCTGTGTTTTGGGATCTGGGGGCGGGCCAAAGAGTCCTTCAGTAAACATCTGACGAATTTGGTCCATCCTGGCGGTGCGCAGCTGCGGCATCATCGTATCGGGTTCGATACTGATGTCGGCATGCTCGTCAATCGTGGCCCGAGAAAATTCATAAATTTCCGGGATGTTTGACCTGCCTGCGATGGAGACCATACGTGGTACGTCGTAGAACTCCTTCATCAAGTGCCGCACTTTGACATAGGCTTCCTCCAGCGCCATCGCATTCCGTTGGATCGTGGGACCATGGACTTGATCGGCGGCTTCCTGCAACAAGGAGGTCTGGAATCCTGAGGATGCACCACCTGCACCGCCCATCGCGGATGGGTAGATCAAGGTGATATCGTCCATCTCCTTCCGAATCATTTGGAGGATATTCCACGCATCCCCAATGACGGACGCGGGCTGCAAGAACATTGGCATAGGGATTCCCGGAATCCAATTCACGTTCAAGCGTTCTCCCGCCTCGGAGGTATACGCATCGTCTGAGAGGTTCAACTGCTTGGGCACCACGAGCTTCGGGAAGAAGTGCATGGCGAGATTCTCGCCCATCTTCGAGCGATATTCGTTGTATTCCGACTGCAAGCCAATCATGCGTTCCACAAACGCATCAGGCCAGTATTGCCCAGGGGCCGCGTCATCGCAGAGTTCCACAAAGGGATACGGATTCCGTGTCAGGTGCGTAAAGTTTCCAGGAATCGATTCCTGCTTGTGCAGCAGTCGATGTCCAGCGACCACGATGTAACAACCATGCTCATATTTGGCATTGGGGGCAATAAATCGCTCAATCATCAGCGCATGCGTCGGCAACGTGTCGTCGGTATCAACCGCACTCCGACTTGCCATCCCCTGTTGCCGTGTGCCCAGATCGGCAATCTGACGCTGGTAGAAAAAGAGATCGATGTCTCCTGATTCTGCGGGGATCGCTCCCTTCTCTAGGCCATACTTCTTTTCAATCTCGTCACAGGGCTGTAAGCGCACTCGCAATATTTCTGGCTGATTCGCCATCATATCAATGCCGGGATCTGCTGGCAGTATTTCAAATGCCGAACAAAACTCGACTTCGACTTCGCCCGTGATGGGTTCAAGCTTTGAATCGAGCTTGGTTGGAGCATGTGAGATGGCATCTTCATCCCAGCGTATCGACCAGAACGCTTTTCCGGTCAGGGGCACCCATTGCATGGCTTGCACCCACTTCGAGCGCAGCGCCGCCTTCCGGGTGTAATACTGAAGAGCCTTTTGCGAGGCATTCGCATTGAAGATGTCTTCTCGGTCTGTTGTCGCAGGGACCACCGTGGGATTCGGGGGAATCCTGGTGTATTTGGCGACACGCGCCACATACTTCGGCTTAATATGGTTAATTCTGAACCGTTTCCGGTGGGCAGGCTCGCGTTTGACCTCTAATCGGCTCAGATCGGCGTTCCATCGCACATCGGGGAATCCCCGCAGCGCAGACGCGTTCAAATACCACTGCACCTCATACGGACGGCGCAACTGCCGTCGTGTATCATACGCATTGATGGTTTCGGTGACAATCGTGGCTTCTTTTAATGCTTTCTTATCAGAATCCGCTTTTGTCGTTACGGGTTCTCCGTCTGTGACGGGCCCTACCAGCTCAATCTTCTTTGGCGGTGTCTCGTCAGGCATTTGGCAACCCTTCCCCACGTAACATGTGCTCCGCTATGGAGGGAAGCATGACATCCCACTCTTCCGCTTCCCGCGCTTCTTTCAACTTGACCCGTTCGTCGGGGGATGTCGCCGTTAACGGCTGTGCAGACGGTTTGAACATCTCCAGCCACGCTTCAAACACTTTTGCTTGGTCCGAATGTGCCGTCATCATGGATTCCATCATCTTCGCGTTCTGCGTTTGCTGATCTCGCACGAGATTCAACATCTCACGGAGCAATTCTGCGTCCTTCATACCCATACCTCGTCTGCTTGTGCGGTTTTTCGCGCAATGCACGCTAATCCCTCGTCGAAGAGCGTCTTTTTCTTCTCTATTGGCTTTGGACTGGGATAGGCCTGTAAGGCTGCCGAGCATCCTAAGGCAATCACGGACGCGACATCGTCATGTTTCCCAGCAGGGGCGGCAATGGCGACCCCACCCATCGCATTGAGCTTCTTTTGCAGCTGTGTTAACTGCTGGTAGACCACTGGAAGGTCCAGCAAGAAGAGTTTCTTCGTTCTAAGCAGCTGCAACAGTGACCCATACATCTTGGCCTTGGATTTCCCAGTAAAATCATTACCAATAATGCTAAACCCATGCTGTTGCGCCAACTGCTGCAAGGCTTCGAGCTGATACTGGTCAGAAAAGACAAATGTGAGCGCCCAGTCCTTCACTAACTGCGAAATTTCGGCAATAATCACCAAGGGATCGAGGGTAATCTTTAGTTTTTTGTCTGGGGTCCATAATCGTAAGACATCCTGGATGATCGCCCCTGTGGCATCCATATGAAAAATCGTAAAGGCAAAGGAATCGTGCCGAAAGGCGGGGTCCATCGCGCCGATATACATGGGCTGCACCGCGCCCACCTCGTTATCCGCCTTCTTTCGCTCTTTCACATTCTTTTGTATGGCCTCTACGACCAATTCTGGGGGGATAAACCCTGAAATGGCGCTGACAAAGCGGGCCAGTGACTCACGAATAAAGGCTTCCGGGTCTTCCTGCTGTATTTTTGTCAAGCGTTTCCGCGTAATCCGCGGATTTTCCATGGCTGCCGTTGAGGCTTGGAGCACTAACGTCTCTTCGAACTGCGATCGCTCATCCAGTGGGAGCTTATGCCCGCCCGTGCCCGCTTTCCAATAGTCCCACAGGAGACCTTCTTCCGTATACGGTGTGGAAATCAAGATCTGCTTGGCGCGTGGAAACTGAAGCTGCGCGTAACTCACAGCCCGTTGTACCTCATAGTCTGGATTGGCCGCTTCGCTCGTGCGATACCAGAATCCCACTTCATCCCCAATGACAATGGGCATCGCAAATCCCCGCCCAGTCTTGATGGCAGGGGGTTCTGGTAAGACTGTGATTCCATTGGCAAATTCAATCTTATCCCGCGTGGCGTTCTTTATCTGGGCTTTGAGACTTTTGGACTTCGCTGCCATTAGCTCAATATGGCCCATGTTCGCTTTCGCCGTCGCCAAGTCTTGCGCAATGTAGGGCACAATCACATCTTGCCCTGCGGTGATATGTTCGAGATGCCCACCAAATAAAATTTCATAGAGCGCCATGAACGCCGTAATGGCTGCGGACTTTCCTGCGCGTCTCCCGAGAATCCCCACAAATACAGAATATTCTTTGGGCACATATGGGTAGACGGTAATGGATTGTGGATAGCCCAGGGCATCATACACGACGGCATCATGCAAAATTGACCAGATGGCCAGGTCTTCAGGTTCCGTCAGTGGTAACCCGTAAAACGCTTTGATGCAGACCTGCTGTGGTCGCGATAAACTTTCCCAGCAGGGCTTCATCAACTTGGCATCGTCAATGACTTCTGACAAGGGAAGATAGGGAATGACACTCATGGGTTAATTATCCCAGTCCCACTCTTTCTGCTGCGCCAATGAATATTTTGGGTCCGTTAGTCCATGCTCTCGTCGCCAGAATGCTGCTGCTGCGATTCGTGACCGTTTACGCCGTTTCGCCCTTGGTTGAGGCGGCATCTCCTCCTCCTGGACTTGCAACGCTTTTCTCCACGCGTGCCTGACGGGTTGTCTCATGTGATCCTTCTACCAACGCATACACGGGAGGTGATACTGTTTCCCCCTCAAGCGTGTTTTCTTGCAATTGCGCACGTTCGCGCTTTGTTGCAATGTAGGCCGCTAAATCTTCATCTTGAATATGTTGAACAGAATTTGTGGCCGCTTGCCCTGGTCGCAAGAGATTCACGCCCTTGAGGACATCAACCCCAATCTTGGCGTTCCCATCGAGCAGGGCGTCCCGAATGGCTGAATGGGCTAACGGCAACAACTCCTGGACAATCTTGTCTTCGAAGCTGGCAAAAATATCTGCACGTTTCGCCCAGGTGAGCGTGCGCTCTACCGTATCGACCGAACACTTAAATTCCTGCGCCAGATCCTTGTTCGTCATATTGCGGAGCACTTTGCCCTCAACCATTTTCATGGCCCGCAATTTACGAAACTTCGGTTCAACGAGTGCCATAGGCTATATTTCGAAATACTTCGTATAAAAAGAAGAAGGATGGCCCGAACTTATCAAGATGCCGCTGGAGGAAGGGGGGCAGCGTTCCTCAATAATGGGCCATCCTTGAATAGATGAATATCTATGCGATTATTATACCACAACTTTCCAAAAAACACAATTGAGGACTCCTCAATGTGTGCACAGGTTATGCACAGGTCGCTAATGTGAAATATTTCATGGTATTTCATTTCCGTGAAAAGTTTGTAAGTCCTTTTAGTGCAATGCGTTAGAGCCTTTTCAGGCTCCGTGAAAAGCGTGAAACGGTTGGGGTGTGAAAAGCCAGCAAGTCCTTTCTGCGCAACGAGTTAGCGTGATTTCATGGACGGTTTTCATGAGCCCTATAAGTAATACCTTAGTGATATTACTTATTGCGGAAGACAAGGGCCTGTATAAGCTTTGTTATGTTTTATGTCTATTTAAAGGGTCGAAAGGGCGAGCGTAGCGAGCCAGGACGGCCCCATGAAGGTCATGACACGGTTCTCCCAGCAATATTGATCATAACCCCACGCAGTTTTCCAAAAAAAATTAGCGCATTTGCTCGGGGGGAGGCAAAATTTTGAGGACCCAAAAAATTCAGACATCCTTTTTCTCTTATATATCATACCCCCCCCCACCCAAGCGGGTCCCCCCCCCCCGCGCGTTTTTCGCAGCTGGCGTGCGCGCCGTCCTGGTCTACCTCATCGACTGGTCCGTGCATTTTGAGACATCATGTCCCAAAACGCTGTGCCCTTCGCATAATCGCAGACACAAAAAAACCCAGTGAGCACGTTGCTCACTGGGGTAAATCGTCAGTCGGACCTAGTCGGTTTCGGTTACCGCGTCAAGGTCGATCTGGATCCGGTCGATGGCCATCTGCCACTGCTCCGGACCCCTGTTGATGAGGTCCGTTACATCCTTCACCAGTTCGGCGTACTGTCCCTTGTTAGCCTTAGACTCCGAGCCGCCCTTTGCGCCACCCTTGGACCGCACGCCACCCGCTTTCGCAACCCCTTTACCCTGCAGTGTCGCAGAGCATCCCGCACGCTGCCAAGTCTTACGGGCGGCGGCTTCGCTCGTCCCTACCCCTGTCGTGTAGTCGTCACGGAACTGCGCGAACACACCTTTATACTCCGACAGTGTCAAGCTGCGACCAAGCTCCTCGACCAGGGCGACCGCGCGTGCGCCCGTTTCCAGGATAGAATTGGCAGCATTGCGCTCCGACGCTGCGCACTTGCGACCCATCGCAACCAGTGCCTTCACGCATGCGAGGGCTTTCTTGGGCAAATTCCCAATCGTCAGAACCTTCTCTGTAACTACCTTTTCGGTCATTGCGTTATCCTTCTGTATGTCGCAGGCAAACCGTACCCGTCAACAACACGAGTATATCAGAAAACACTAGTCAAATACAGCCAGTTACCATCTTTTTTTTGCCTTTCGTATAAATCCTTTGTTCTCCTACACTTACAGCTGAATATATATTTTGGGACATGATGTCCCAAAATCGTCTTCATTCTGTCACTCTTGACTCACATGCCGCGCAAACCTGCCCTGCTCGTGCCATGCCTGCACCCGCATGAACCAGGAGGAGAGGAGAGGAGATAAGCGGAGGAGAGGAGAGGAGAGGAGAGGAAACAGCTTTTTGTCTGGGGTCTGGCAGACATTGACAGAATGAGATAGAACGTGGTATAATTACTATAGATTGACAACTGAATATTGCCCCTAGAGCCATGGCAGGCTCTGACGCGAGTGGAAGCTCGCGCCTCTTCTTTTTCCAGTGGCCATGCAACAGACTTTGGGACATGATGTCCCAAAACAGTCCACCCGAATCCCAAGAGCTACGGGGTGCCGCGCACCGTGATTCTACCTACTTCGTATCGAGGAGACACGACAGCGTTGGTCCCACCATCCCCAATGCGAAGACAGGATCAATCGGTTACAACCAGTGCCGAAAGGCGGAAAACTCCCATGCGGGAGCGGAAGATAACAGGGGAGTGAGCACCACTCAGCCCGGACAGCGCGCCGGAGCATCGCATCTGGATCTAGCACATCCAGAGGGTGCCGTGGCTCACTTATGCACAGGTATCTGTCTTGTTACGAGGAGCATTACCATGCAACAGACAGCAAATCAACAGATGCGTCGGCTCAAACGTCAACAGCGGAAGCGGCAGGCTCGGCGTGAGCGTGGCCCTCTTGTCCATCACGAGGCCACTCCGGTGTCACGGTGGGCGTTCATACGACACTACTTTTGCCCGCGTTAGTTTTCCCGCCGAAGTAATCCCACCTCGTTCTCATTCGGTAACATGCAAATACCTGTGCATAAGCGAACCACGGCCACCGTTTTTGGGACATGATGTCCCAAAACTGCACTCCCAGTGTGGGAGCGACTGAAAGGACAGCATGCACACACTTACGATAAAGACCACGGGATGGGCCGCCATCCAGCGGCTCGCCAAGGAACCTCGCGCGGCAAAGACCTTTCGGCTTCAGGTCCAGCAGCACCATCGGGCGCAGCAGATCGAGACGCGGCCCCGACTTGTGCGACTCCAGACGGTCACCCAGGGCTTCAACGCTCCGCGTCTTCTCTAGGAGAACATCTCATGAGTAACTTTAAATGCACCGTGCATCCGAGGGATAAGAAGGCGACCGGATTTCAGATCACCTTCACCAATGGGAATACCGTCAGTGTGCAGTGGGGAGAGGGCACGTATTCT